>RCMY010003917.1_pt1 | contig 13036 bp, 11 predicted proteins | sample 2041341 | NCBI WGS metagenome assembly RCMY01 (sample SAMN09708234, study PRJNA481090) | Marine sediment metagenome, whole genome shotgun sequencing project. | reverse complement strand
CGGTTAAAGATATTGAATTTTACACTACCCTCACAATGTCTTGCTGAAATTCATAGAGCGCTTTAGAACATACTCTTAGCCGTCCCGAACCAGTTGCCTATCGACATCTATAAAGTTGATTTGGTAATCTGTGCCCTTTGAACAAGAGTTGCGTTTTACCGATCCCCTAAGTTGCCGGGCCAGGTTATGGATCAGTTTAAGCCCTAATGATTTTGTAGTCCTGAAATTCAGTTCTTCCGAAAAACCGATACCATCATCCTTAATGCCCAAAACGTAGGCGTTTTTAGCATCCTCTTTTTTAAGGGTGATGTCTATCTGCCCGTTTGCATGGTTTGTAAATCCATATTTAAGGGAATTTGTCACTGCTTCGTTGATGAGAAGTCCCAAGGGAATTGCGGTATCAATACACAATTGTACCTCGGGTATGTGTAGCTGTATGCGAATATTCTTGCTCTTGCAATCGGCAGAATTGATTAGATAATCGGTCAATTCCTGTACGTAGGGCTGAAACTCAATTTTTGAAAGATTGTTCCGTATATAAAGCATCTCATGGATCATAGCCATCGAAATGACCCTGTTATGGCTACTGTGTATCAATTCCTTGATTTCATCGTTGACCGAATTTTTTGCCTGAAGGTTCAGTAGGCTCGTAACGGTCTGTAAATTGTTCTTTACCCGATGGTGTACTTCCCGCAAAAGCAATTCCTTCTCCTTAATCCGTGTTTCTATTTCCGCTTTTGACCGGTTCAAGGCTTCGTGCGCTCTTAGAAGGGTCTTTCCAAAAACGCCACCTACCAGATATACGGCAAATAGAAGGGATATTAGACTGAAATGCGGTTTGGATTCCGTTGGAACATCATTTATAATGAAGGAAAATTGGGCTTCGCCAACAGCATAAATCAGCACTATGATCAAAATCACCGCATTCAAATAAATTTTGCCGAAAATACGGGCACCCGCATAGCCCCCTAGAACTATTACGCCCAGAATAAAGATAAACGGACTGTCGATACCACCACTATAAAGTATAATGGCTATGGTACCCAGTAAAGAAATAACGCCGGAACGTATTGCGGTAGCCTTTAAATTACCACGCTTTTTGAACCTGGCAATATTACAGAGATTCAAGATACTATAGACAAAAAAAGCGAGGGGCACTACCCCGTAAATTTTTAGGGGATATATACAAAATATACCCAATATTGCAGTCAAGGTCGTTGAAACGTATACAAACCGGAACATTAGTCGCGTCTGATCGTCCGTTTTATATTGGATTTTGTTCATGGCATCCCTTCGTTTTGGGTAGGACCGTGCGAAAGGACACAAAAATAACTAACGGAAAACCTTTCACACTTTGTCAAGTTACGTCAATCCAGATAATAACTGGAATTTTATTCAGAAATATCTTAGACGTAAGTCAAAAAGTGTAGGATAATGGTGATCTATAGGAAGGAAATTATATCTTTTTGATTTTGAATTAGTTCAAAAATTTTGGTATTAACAGAAAAACGGCAACCTTTTTAGAGATTGCCGTTATACTTTTTACTACCGAATTCTTAATCCTCTGTCAAAACCCACTCCCCCTTGTCGATCAAAGGTTCGGCCTGTTTGTATTTTATGGTCTTGTTCTCGCCCGACAATACATTCTTGATAGTTACCCTTTCGTTACGGCCTATTTTTGGCCGCTCGCGAACTATAGTTTCCGTAACCTGCGGCCGTTGGCCTTGGGTTTGTCCGGCTGCGCGGTTCTTCGCGGCAAGCTCGTCACTATTGGGAATTTCTTCCTTACTGGTCCGCAATTCTTCTTTGGGCCGACGAAGGTTTCGTTCTTCCTGTATGTCGTTGGGGTTGCCGCTGGGCAGTTCACCTTTGAAAAGAAAGGAAACGACCTCCTTATTTACCTTGTCGATCATGACCTTGAAAAGTTCAAAGGCCTCGAATTTGTAAATCAATAAGGGGTCTTTTTGTTCGTGGACCGCTAATTGAACGGATTGCTTCAGCTCGTCCATTTTACGTAAATGGGTTTTCCAGGAATCGTCGATTATAGCTAAGCTGATATTTTTTTCAAAATCGGTAACCAGTTCCTTTCCGTTGCTTTCATAAGCATTCTGTAGGTTGGTGACAACATTTAGGGTCTTTATGCCATCGGTAAACGGTACAACGATCCGTTCGAATTTGTTGGCGTTGTCCTCGTACACTTTTTTAATAACCGGAAAAGCGGTAGCGGCGTTACGCTGCATTTTTTCTTGGTAGTGTTTGTAGATTTCAGCATATATTTTAGTCGCGATTTCGCGTGCGCCCATCCTTGTAAATTCAGCTTCTTCGATCGGGGAAGTTATCGAAAAATACTTGATAAGCTCGAACTCGAAATTCTTGTAATCGTTAGCGGCTTTGTTGGTTTCGGTAATTATCTCACAAGTGTCATAGATCATGTTGGCGATATCGACCTTAAGACGCTCGCCTTGCAGGGCATGACGCCTTCTTTTGTAGACGACCTCACGTTGCGCGTTCATTACATCGTCATATTCCAACAAGCGTTTACGCACGCCAAAGTTGTTTTCCTCAACTTTTTTCTGGGCGCGTTCTATGGATTTGGTCATCATACCATGTTGAATGACCTCCCCTTCCTCAAGGCCCATCCTATCCATCATCTTGGCGACCCGTTCCGAGCCGAAAAGACGCATCAAGTTGTCTTCGAGGGAAACGTAGAACTGAGAACTTCCCGGATCTCCCTGACGACCTGAACGGCCACGCAACTGCCTGTCGACACGACGGGAGTCATGGCGTTCGGTGCCTACGATGGCGAGCCCGCCTGCTTTTTTGACCTCGGCTGAGAGTTTGATATCCGTACCCCGACCAGCCATGTTGGTAGCGATGGTCACAATTCCGGACTTACCGGCTTCGGCAACTACATCAGCTTCCTTTTTATGAAGTTTTGCGTTTAGAACGTTGTGGGGTACCTTTCTCATGTTCAGCATGCGGGATAAAAGCTCCGAGATTTCAACCGAGGTAGTACCGATCAATACCGGTCTTCCGGCTTGCGAAAGTTCAGTAACCTGATCGATGATAGCATTGTATTTTTCGCGTTTGGTCTTATAAATCAGATCATTTCTGTCGTCACGGGCAATGGGTCGATTGGTAGGAATTTCCATGACGTCCAACTTATAGATTTCCCAAAGTTCCCCGGCTTCGGTGACTGCCGTACCGGTCATTCCGGCCAGCTTGTTATACATTCTAAAATAGTTCTGCAGGGTTACCGTGGCGAAAGTCTGGGTCAAGGCCTCGATTTTTACATTCTCCTTGGCCTCGATAGCTTGATGCAGGCCATCGGAATAGCGGCGACCGTCCATTATACGCCCGGTCTGTTCGTCTACGATCATGACCTTATTTTCCATCACCACATACTCCACATCCTTCTCAAAAAGCGTATAGGCCTTCAACAATTGGCTCAAGGTGTGTATACGCTCGCTCTTGATTCCGAAATCCTTAAAAAGTTCTTCTTTTAGTTCGGCTTCCTTTTCGATGTCGAAGTTTTGGTTTTCAATCTTGGCGATTTCCCCACCGATATCCGGCATTACGAAGAAATCGCGGTTTTCTTCCCCTGAAATATAATCGACACCTTTATCGGTAAGCTCTATCTGGTTATTTTTCTCGTCGATTACAAAAAGCAAATCTTCATCTACCTTGGGCATTTCGCGGTTGTTGTCTTGCATGTAAAAGTTCTCGGTCTTTTGTAAAAGCTGTTTAACGCCTTCTTCACTCAGAAACTTGATCAGTGCCTTATTCTTGGGCAAACCGCGATGTACCCTTAACAATAGAAAACCACCTTCTTTAGTATCGCCCTCGGCAATCAGTTTTTTAGCTTCGGCTAAAACATGCGTTAAATGTTGGCGTTGCTTATTGACAATGTCACCTATCTTTGGTTTGAGTTCGTTGAATTCATGGCGATCGCCTTCGGGTACCGGTCCTGAAATAATAAGGGGCGTCCGGGCATCATCGACCAAAACGGAATCAACCTCATCCACTATGGCATAGTGGTGCGGGCGTTGCACGATATCCTGCGGCTTATGCGCCATGTTATCGCGCAGGTAATCGAAACCGAATTCGTTGTTTGTGCCATAGGTGATGTCGGCGTTGTAGGCCGCCCTTCTTCCTGCGGAATTCGGACGGTGATAATCGATACAATCGACCGATAGACCGTGAAATTGGAAAATCGGGGCCATCCAAGCACTGTCCCTTTTAGCCAAGTAATCGTTTACGGTTACCAAATGGGTTCCTTTACCGGCCAGGGCGTTGAGGTAGAGCGGAAGCGTAGCGACCAAGGTTTTACCTTCACCTGTCTGCATCTCGGCAATTTTTCCTTGATGCATCGCTATTCCACCGATCAGCTGTACATCGTAGTGCACCATATCCCAAGTGACCTCTTTACCTGCGGCGTCCCAAGAATTTTTCCAGATGGCCGATTCGCCATCGAGGGTAACATAGTCTTTGGTGCCGGAAAGTTCCCGATCATATTCCGAGGCGGTTACCGTAAGGGTTTCGTTGTTCACGAAACGTTTGGTGGTCTCCTTCACCACGGCAAAGGCGACCGGTAAAATTTCGTTCAAACTGTTCTCGGTAATCGTATAGGCTTCTTCCTTGAGTTTGTCGATTTCAGCATAGATATCCTCATTTTTATCAATATCGTCGGAAGCTTTCACCTCTTCCTCCAAGGCCTGTATCTGCTGAGTGATTTCACTTATATCTTCAGCGATTTTCAGTTTGAAGGTATTCGTCTTGTCGCGAAGTTCGTCGTTGCTGATGGACTCCAATTGCTGTTCAAAAGATTTTATCTGATCGACCAAAGGACCTAGGGCCTGTACATCTTTTTTTGATTTATCTCCTACAAATATCTTGATGACCGAATTTAAAAGACTCATTTTATGCTGATTAATATTAGACCGCTTTGATTAGAACCTTAAGTGGTAAGCGGCGAGGTATCCGTTTTTGACTATAGTCGTTTAATTGCAACAAAAGGCATTCCAACAATGGAATTGGCAAAAAAACACTTACTAGCTGCCAAAATTACATAAAGAACTCGTTTAAACCTTTCCTTTTACCTGCGAATACCAAATTTTGCGCCCATATTACCTCATTTTTCACCACCGTACTCCTGCTATGCAGGTAAAAAATGACTTCATCGGGTCACAAAAAGCCGATATTCTCGGTTCTAAACTAAAAGTTCAAACGAGTTCATAAAAAAAAGCCTCGAGAGAGACTTTTTGATTTGAATAAAAGAGAATGATGCTATCAATATTCGTCCTCGTTCCAGAGGTAGTCTTCTTCGGTTGGGTAATCGGGCCAGATTTCTTCGATGGATTCGTATATCTCTCCGCCTTCCTCTTCCATGGATTGAAGGTTTTCTACAACCTCCAATGGCGCACCGGTTCGAATGGAATAATCAATTAATTCGTCCTTCGTTGCCGGCCAGGGTGCATCGCTTAAATACGATGCTAGTTCTAATGTCCAATACATGCTAATAGTGTGATTTTAATTTTTTGCAAAAGTAATTTTAAAAAGCACGTGGGCAAGAAAAATTGACACTTTCTGCTAAAATTTGTTAGTTGTTAATTTTTAATTACTACTGCGATAACGAATAAATAAAGAATTTATTGGAGAAATCCAAAACGATTTCCACTTTTAAGCGGTATCGTTGCTCTCCGGTATCCATTTTATCTCTACCGCCTCTTTATCGATCGACAATTTCCGTGCCAATACAAAGAGATAATCTGAAAGTCGGTTGATATATCTTATCAGGGCTGGGTCGAGGGGAGCATTTTCATGCAATAAGGTGCACAAACGTTCGGCCCTACGGCAAACCGTTCGGGAAATATGACAGTATGACACGGTGGTGTGACCTCCAGGTAGTATAAAATGGGTGATTCTGGGTAATGATGCGTCCATAGTGTCTATTTCCGTTTCTAAAAATCGAATGTCGGCATCCGTTATCTCGGGAATAGGTAAACGTTTCTTTCCGTTTTTTAGCACTGCTTTTTCAGGGTCGGTCGCCAAAATGGCACCTATTGTGAATAGTTTTTTCTGAATTTGAGTCAATACATCCTTTATATAGGCATCAATTTTTTGATCCCGAATCAGCCCGAGCCATGAGTTCAGTTCGTCGACCGTACCGTAGCTTTCTATTCTGATGTGGTGTTTTTTAACCCGGGTTCCACCGATCAATCCCGTAGTGCCATCGTCGCCGGTCTTTGTGTAGATTTTCATGGTTGTTCCTTTTTCTCGTCCCTTCGCTTATAGCCTTCCATAAACTTTTTATCTTTTCGCCGGCCCGATTTTCTTTTGTTGGTCAGGGTTATAAATAGGTATACCACAATAAGAATAGCCAGTACTGCATATATGGTGTATTTGTCCATAGTTTCTTTATGTTGAACGTATTGAAAGTTACGAAATCAAATCCGTATCATGAAATGTTCCTCAGCTTGTTCTTCTCGGAAAAATACCGCTCCGCAATAAAACATATCTACGGTAACCGTTACGTTTCGATGGCGCTTGATCTTTTTCCAAAGGGATAGGTTGGTGGCATTCTCATGAATATCTTCAATAAGTAACAAGGTGTTATTATGGATTTTTTCTTCTTCGGATGTCGTACTAACCAGTTTATTTGCTTCGGATGGATTTGTAAATAGGATGTCGTAAGGCCCGTTCTGGAACTTTATCGAAGGAAACTCACGCCATATCTCCTCTTGGATACTGCCTGTTTCAGCGGGAAGCCACACCCGTTCTGCTTTAAAATATCCAATACTTTTTAATAGGACGTTAAGGGATTTGTTCGGGCTATATTTCGATGTGATATATAGGCATTTCGTGATATAGTTATAAACAAAAGGGGAGTGTACGCCGTGCTCGTCAGTGGCGGTCAAGAGGAATCTTATATGGTTTAGGAAGGTCGGCAAGGGTGCAATGGGTTTATATTGTTTCTTGGCTCACTTCTTGAAATCTCAAGGGAGTTGCGGTACACTATTTCAACCCTCCATCAGCGCCGACAGCTCGAACCACCGCTCCGTTTTGGTTTCGATGGCGTCTAAAACTTCCTGCAGCTCGATGGACAGTTTGTCGATGTCCTCGCCGGATAGCTCGGGATCGGCGAACTTTTGTTGGGCCTCCGTTTTCTTTTTTTCCAGTTTTTGGATGTCCTTTTCCAGATTTTTATGTTCTTTTTGTTCTAGATAGGTAAGTTTGACCTTTGAATCGCTGGGTTTTACCTCTGATTTATCCTCGGAACTAGCTTTACTACTGGATTTTTCTTTGCGCTCCTCGATGACCTTACTATCTTCATAAACGCGGTAGTCGGAATAGTTCCCGGGGAAATCCTCGATTACGGCATCCCCTCGAAACACGAAGAGGTGATCGACAATCTTGTCCATAAAATAACGGTCGTGGGAAACTACGATAAGACATCCGGGAAAATCCAAAAGAAAACTTTCCAAGACGTTCAACGTTACGATGTCAAGGTCGTTGGTAGGTTCATCCAAAATCAAGAAATTCGGATTTTGAATGAGTACCCTGCAGAGATACAACCGCTTGCGTTCACCTCCGCTCAATTTATCGACAAAATCGTACTGTTTTTTGCGGTCAAAAAGAAAACGTTCGAGCAATTGCTGCGCCGAAATCTGGCGTCCCTTCTTCAAGGGAATAAAATCGCCGACATCGCGGATGACATCAATGACCTTTTGGCCAGGTTTTATGTCGATACCCGTCTGGGTGTAATACCCGAACTTGGTGGTTTCACCGACCACGACCTTCCCGGCATCGGGCTGATCGGTGCCGGTGAGAATGTTCAGAAAAGTGGTCTTTCCGGTCCCATTTTTTCCGATAACGCCGATACGCTCGCCCTTGGTAAAGGTATACTCGAATTGGTCGAGTATCGGTTTATCGGGGTAGGATTTCGAGATTTTATGCAGTTCAAGAATCTTGCTGCCGACTCGCTCCATATTGATTTCCAACTGAACCTCGTGCTCTTTGCGCCGCTGGCTCGCCTTGGCCTTGATCTCCTGAAAGTCGTCGATCCGGGATTTTGACTTGGTGGTCCGCGCCTTGGGCTGTTTGCGCATCCAGGTCAGTTCTTTTTTAAAGAGTTGCTCAGATTTGTGCTGCTCCGCCGCTTCCTGTTCGATCCGCGCTTCCTTTTTCTCCAGATAATAGCTGTAATTGCCTTTGTAAGAGTAGAGTTGGCCGTTGTCGAGCTCAATGATTTCGTTGCAGACCCTTTCTAGAAAAAAGCGGTCGTGGGTGACCATGAACAAGGTCATGTTTTCTTTGGCAAAATACTCCTCCAACCACTCGATCATCTCAAGATCTAAATGGTTGGTGGGCTCGTCGAGCACCAAAAGATCAGGTTTGTTGATGAGGGCATTCGTTAAGGCAAGTCGTTTTTTTTGTCCTCCGGAAAGGTTTCCCACGGTGGCGTGAAGGTCTTCCAGCTTTAGCTTGAAAAGGATTTGCTTGTAGAGCGTTTCAAAATCCCAGGCATCATAACGTTCCATCCCCTCGAAAGCGGATTGGTAGGCATCGGCATCCTCGGGATTTTCCAAGGCCTTTTCATAGGTGTGAATGACTTTTAGAATCTCGTTATCCGAAGCAAAAATAGTCTCCTCGACCGTCAGGTTCGGATCTAGGTCAGGCTCCTGCTCTAAAAAGGATATTCGAATGCCCTTTCGGTAGTTGACCTGTCCGCTATCCGGTGAATCTGCGCCGGACATAATATTAAGTATGGAGGTCTTGCCCGTCCCGTTCTTGGCGATCAATGCAATTTTTTGGTCTTTGTTGATGCCAAAGGAAAGGTCTTTGAACAGTACCAGTTCACCATAGGATTTGGATATATTTTCTACCGAAAGAAGATTCATGTATTGGTTTCGATTATAGTTAAAACCCTGCCAACGTCAGGCAGGTATTCAATTTTGGGTTTAGCTAAACAATTTTTGGGGTTTGGTACGACCAGAAAAGAAACAGGTATCGGGCGCCCAGGGCCAACCATACCAAAATCAATACTGGCGAGAAAACTTGTACGCCGAACAGCCATAGCACTAGCGTAATGGCGAGTAGTGCCAGTAAAAAAAGAGCGTATTTCGCGACCCAGTTTGGCCCTCTTTTTTGCGCAGCGATAAAAGCAATGATCAAATTGAGCGGAAATGCCCATAAAACATTGAAGTTGCCCGCAGTTGCCGTATGGTCTGTAAAAAACCAGAGAAACACCATGACCACTCCCGCCAATCCCGTTACAAAGAGAAGGATGAAATCGAGCCATCGGCGTCGGGTGTTGGACTTAAGATCGAAATAGGTCAAAATCAAGACCGTTACGAGAAATACCGACAGCCAAATGACGGGTGAAAGTAAAAATGGGGGACGATTATCAACGGGTTCGAAGTCCAAAATTATTTCTGCATCCGAGGCCAAGGGTTTTTCGGCCAATTGTGCCTCGTTTAATTGTTTCATAATAAACTCCGGCAGAAACATGTGCTCTTTTGGGGTAGCGATTCCGTCGATTACGGAGCCGAGGGCAAGGTCGATGCCAAAACCGGACCAAGAGTTGATCGGCACATTTTGATGAATGAGCTGTCTGTGGGTGTAGCGTTCGCTCAGATAATTTTCATCGAGCACCAGCTTATCTCCATAGACCTCTTTGAGCACGTCCCAAATTTTGGTCGCACAGTTATTGTAGAAGAAGTCGTATTTATAGTCCCGGTTTTCGGGCAGGTAATTGGTTTCTAGAAATTGGAAAAGTTCCTTTCGCTCGTCTAAGGTAAGGTCAAGGGATTGTTCCTTGACCCAACGTTTTTCTTGTTCGTATCCCAATAAAAAATAGGGGAATCGTTGTCGTGCCAACGTATAATTAAGTTTGCCCTGGGTAAATTTGGTATAGAAATTAGGCGTGGTAAAATCGAACATACCATAATTATATACCGCGTCGATGCCCAAGGTCGGGTCTTTCACTCGAAAAGCGCTGTGCCCAAAAGAGGAGTACAGTTCAGTACCGGATCCAGCGGTAAGCACGCTGATTTCGGAAAGTGGCGACAGTTCAATTTTCTGCGCCTGCCCGACCACAGAAACCGTTAGAAATAGTATTAAAAGGATATTTTTCAATCGCATGCGAATCTTCGAAGGATTTTGAGCGGCAAATATCCGAATAAATTATGGGCTGGCATGATTCAGGGGAAATTGTATTATTTTTACGATGCCGGATGCATGTGGGTTTGATTTTTAGTGCCAAGCCTAAACTTTAAAACTTGCAATAGCTTTTAAACCTGAAACCTGAAACCTGAAACCTTCAACCTTCAACCTGAGACCCTCAACCAGTAACCTGTAACCTTGTTCCATGAAAAGACACATTCCCAACCTGATAACCTTGCTCAACGTCTTTTGCGGATGCGTCGCAACGGTATTCGCCGTGCTGAACCAATTGGAAATGGCGGCTATTTTTGTCTTTCTTGGGATATTCTTCGATTTCTTCGACGGACTTGCCGCACGGGCATTGAACGTAAAGAGTGAACTTGGCCTACAACTCGATTCGTTGGCAGACGTGATTACTAGCGGATTAGTGCCAGGAGTCGTTATGTTTCAATTATTGGGGATGTCTATGACCGGTGGATGGAACGCGGGCGATATGATGGGTTATGACAGTTCAGCATACGGATTTTCGATGATTTTCCATCCACTACCCTTATTAGGGTTTTTGATTACCTTGTCTTCCGCCTACCGTTTGGCCAAATTCAACATCGACGAAAACCAGACTTCATCCTTTATAGGTTTGCCCACGCCCGCGAATGCGCTGTTGATTTTATCCTTTCCATTAATTCTTCTGTACCAGAACAACGATGTTTTAAACGGAATCATCTTAAACCAATGGTTTTTAATTGGCGTAACGCTTTTAAGCACCTATTTGCTGAACGCTAAAATCCCGCTTTTTGCACTTAAATTCGAAAATTGGGGATTTAAAGACAATGCGTTGCGCTATATTTTTATAATTATAAGCTTGGTGCTATTGATAACGCTGCAGTTCTTGGCGGTGCCGATTATCATTGTGTTTTATGTTTTGAGTTCGGTGGTGTCGAATTTGCAGACTAAGAACGGCTGAGCAATTTATTTCAAGGAGTTCCTAGAAATCCAATTTCTTCTTCCGAAGTTCGAAGTTTTTCCCCAGATAGACTTTCCGCACCATTTCATCGGCCGCTAAATCTTCTGGTAGTCCTGATTTTAAGATGCCTCCCTCGAACATAAGATAAGATCTCTCCGTAATAGCCAATGTTTCCTGTACGTTATGATCGGTGATGAGTATACCGATATTTTTATTTTTTAATTGGGCAACAATCCGTTGAATATCCTCTACTGCTACGGGGTCAACGCCTGCGAAAGGTTCATCCAACAAAATAAATTTGGGGTCTGTGGCCAGAGCCCGGGCGATTTCAGTCCGCCGCCGCTCGCCGCCGGATAGTAGGTCGCCCCGACTTTTACGGATGTGGCCAAGTCCAAACTCTTCGATCAGCTCCTCCATTTTCATCAACTGCTCTTTTTTACTGAGCTTGGTCAGTTGCAGTACGCTCAAAATGTTCTTTTCGATACTTAGTTTCCGGAACACGGAGGCTTCTTGCGCCAAATAGCCAATACCGTTTTGAGCTCTTTTGTACATGGGGAATTTGGTGATGTTAGTTCCCTCTAAATAAATATTTCCTCCGTTGGGTTTTATAAGGCCAACGATCATATAGAAAGAGGTCGTCTTTCCGGCACCGTTGGGACCTAAAAGTCCTATGATCTCCCCTTGATTGACTTCCAAAGAAATTCCTTTGACGACCTTTCGGCCGCGATAGGATTTCATGATATTTTCAGCTCTAAGTTTCATTTTATCAAGTTCAAGTTCAAGCCCGATTTCAAGTTCAAGCCCAAATTCAAGATTAAGAGCTTAGGAGTTCATTAGTTAAATAACAACTTTTAATTTGCCTACTGCCTACTGCCTACTGTCTACTGCCTACTGCCTACTGCCTACTGCCTACTTCTTCACCGCGGCTTTGGCTCTTTCGCGACGTTCCTTTTTGGCTTCCCGTTTTAAGACGACTTTAGAAATATAGATACTTACTTGATAGAGTAGCAGCACTGGCACGGCCACGATAATCTGGCTAGCAACATCGGGGGGTGTGATTACCGCCGAGAGGATCAATACGAGGACCATGGCGATTTTTCGGTATTTTTTGAGAATTTCAGGGGTTACGATACCGACCTTGGTCAGAAAGTAAATAATGATCGGTAGCTCAAAAAGTACACCGCAGGCAATGACGGCAGCCCTTACCGTACTGATATAGGAGTCGAGATCGAATTCGTTGAGTACAATCTCGCTCACTTGATAGGTGCCTAAAAAGTTGATGGATAGGGGAGCGACCACATAATATCCGAAAAGCACGCCCATGAAGAACAACATTGAGGCAACGAAAATAAACCCTCGTGAATGCTGTCTTTCTTTAGGATGTAGTCCGGGACTGATAAATTTCCAAAGCTCGTAAAGCACGTAGGGAAATCCTACAATGAATCCCACATAAATGGCGGTCCAGATATCGGCAGAGAACTGTCCGCCCATGGTGCGGCTTTGGATGGTAAAAGGGAGCTCATCTTTGCAGAATGCAGAATCAAAGCCCAAGGAGGTGGCAATATCACAAAAGAACCGGTAGGTGGGAAAATCCATCCGCGAAGGCCCGAAAATAATAACATCAAAAACGAACCTACTAAAAATAAAGGCTATGGTTCCAAGAATTACCACCGCGAAGACCGACCGGATCAAATGCCAGCGTAGTTCCTCCAAATGATCAAGGAACGACATTTCGTCAGGGGATTTGGTATTGGTTTTGGCCATTGCGATTATTTAAAGAATACCTTCGTTGATTAGATTGTGCAAATGTACAACACCGCTATATTTTTTACCCTCCACGCCCAATAATTGTGAGATACCCTTGTGCTGCATCAGTTCCAACGCCTCTATGGCAAGCACCTCTACCGG
>RCMY010005863.1_pt1 | contig 13040 bp, 13 predicted proteins | sample 2041341 | NCBI WGS metagenome assembly RCMY01 (sample SAMN09708234, study PRJNA481090) | Marine sediment metagenome, whole genome shotgun sequencing project. | reverse complement strand
AGTTTCGTCGAACCCGAACTCGACGCCTACGCCGCCCTGCTGTCGCCGTCGACGGGCATCGTCGATAGCCACGGGTTAATGCTCGCGCTGCTCGGTGACGCCGAAAACCACGGCGCGATGCTGGCGCTCGGCAGTCCGGTGCTGAGTGGTGCCGCCGATGGCGACGGCGTGGTGTTGCAGATCGGCGGCGAGCCGGAAATGGAATTGCGTGCGCGCTGGGTGATCAATGCTGCCGGGCTGGATGCCGTCGCGCTCGGTCACCGCATTACCGGGCCGGTGACCGCTGATCTGCCGCAAGCATGGTTTGCGCGTGGCGTGTATTTCACGCTCAGCGGAAAGGCGCCATTCTCGCGCCTGATCTACCCGATCCCCGCAGCGGGCGGGCTGGGCGTGCATCTGACCCTCGATCTGGGCGGACAGGCCAAGTTAGGCCCCGATGTGGAATGGATCGATGCGCCCGACTACACGGTCGACCCCGCGCGCGCCGAAGGTTTTTACCGCGCCATCCGCAGCTGGTGGCCGAAACTCGAGGATGGCAGGCTGGAGCCGGGTTACGCCGGCGTGCGCCCGAAGATCGTCGGCCCCGGCGAACCAGACGCCGATTTCCGCATCGACGGCCCGGCGCAGCATGGCATGGCCGGCCTCATTCACCTGTTCGGCATCGAATCACCGGGTCTCACCGCCGCCATTGCGATCGGCCGGCATGTTGCCGGCATGGTCGCCGCGTAGTGCCGCGCCTTTACGGGATCGCCGATGAATGCTCAGCTTGTCTCGAGGCGGAAGCCGATCCTCACCGAGACCTGGAAATGCGCGATCTTGCCATCGATCACATGGCCGCGCGTTTCGGTAACTTCAAACCAGTCGATTTGGCTAATGGTTTTGGCCGCCGTCTCGATGGCGTTGCGAATCGCATCGTCGGTGCCAACGCTCGATGTGCCAACGATGTCGATGAGCTTGTAGACGTTATCCGACATGGGGTTCTCCGCTGAATGGGTGTGTTGCCAGTATAGGCGCGCGCGATCGATTCGATGCGGTGAATCAGGTGGGCAACCGCTTGCCCCGCGAAACGATCACGCCGGTTTCCACGGGTCGTAGGAACCAAAGTTCCATAAATGACCTTCAGGATCCCGGCACGAATACAGGCGCCCGCCATAGTCCTGATCTTCGGGAGGCATGACGATTTCAGCGCCCGCTCGCGTCGCCCGGGCGCAATGCGCGTCGACATCATCGATCACGATGTAGGCGCTTTGCGTGCCGACGCCGCCCACGGCGCGGGGCGTCTTTTGCAGCGCATCGAACGGTGACTCCCTGACCGAGCCGAGCATGATCATGCCGCCGTTGTAGGTGAGCTGCGCATGTTCAATCACCCCGGCCTCGCCGGGCACCACCAGATGCTGCTCAAACCCGAACGCACGGCAAAGCCATTCGATTGCCGCGGGCGCGTCATCGTATTTCAGGGTGGGGATGATGCAACTCGACATACGCAGTTTCCTTAAACGGTTTCGCCGAAACGAACGCGGGGCCCGAAAATCTCGTAGTGCAAGTGCGCTTCGCTGTACCCGACTCTCATCAGAAGCATGTTCAGGGCCGACATGAAGGCGGTCGGGCCGCAGAAATACACGTCGCCCTGGCCACTGAAGGGCAGCCATTTTTTTAGCACGGTGGTATCGAGGTAGCCGACGTGGTCGGCCCCTTCGCCGCGCTCGTAGGCGGCGTAATACTTGAAGCCCTTTGCATCACTCAAGGCGCGCAATTCGTCGCGCATGGCGTGGTGCGTCTTGTCCTGGCAGCAATGAATGAAGACCAGATTCTCGAGATTCTTGCCTTCATTGACCGCATTCACCAGGATGCTCACGAGCGGCGTGATGCCGATGCCGCCGCCGATCAGTGCCGTGTGGGTGGAAGGTTTACCAGTGGCAAAATCGCCGGTGGGCGGATGCAACAGAACGGTATCGCCAACGCTCGCGGCGTGAAGGAAGTTGGACACATGGCCCGCGGTCGGCGTGCCGGGCGCTTCGGCCTTGACGGTGATGCGATAGTGCGCTTCGCCGGGGCCGTTGGAGAGCGAGTACTGACGAATTTCGTCGAATTCCGACGTCGCCGGGTGGGTTTTGACGCCCACGTATTGACCCGGCTGGAACGCAGCAATCGGTTTCCCGTCTTCGGGTTCGAGGTAAAACGACTTGACGTCTTCCGTCTCATTGACGATCCGTGCGATCGTGAATCGCCGATCGCCGCGCCAGCCCCCCGGTTTCTCTTGGTTCGACTGGTAAATGCTTTTTTCAGTCTGAATGAAGATGTCCGCAAGTTCCGCATACGCTTCCGCCCATGCCTGCAGAATGGGGTCGTCGGCATTGAGTTTGAGATGGTCGCCGATTGCTTCGAGCAGATACTTGCCGACGATCGGGTAATGCTCGGGCGCCACCTGCAGGCTGGCGTGTTTGTGGGCGATGCGGTTGACGACCGGGCCCAGCGTATTGAGCCGGTCGATGTGTCTGGCATAAGCAAAGACCGAATCGGCGAGCGCGCGCGCCTGTTCGCCTTTCGCCTGGTTCGCCATGTTGAAGACGTTTTTGAGTTCTGGATGGTTGTCGAACAGCTTGGTGTAGAACAAGCGCGTGATGTTCTGACCTTCGTCCGCCAGTAGCGGCGCCGTGCTCTTTACGATCTTGATGGTTTGTTTCGTGCGACAGCATACTTGCCTCCGATCGCGGTCAGGAGAAGTGGTGTTTCAGATTGCGGCGCCGCAGCCGGCGGAGCCGACGCGCGTGCGGTAGTGCGATGCTGAAAACCTGTGCAATGTCATCTTACGCGCGCCGAACGAGAGTGACCGACCGGGTTTTTTCGGTACGGGTAGCCCGAATGAAGGCTACAGGCCGCAATCCGGGGCGGGTCGCCCAGCGCCCGAAAAATCCTAAATTCCGCTGCGCGGCATTCGGGCTACGTGTGTCGCGAGGTCGTTGGCCGCCTGGCTCACTTCGTAGGGGTGCACACCCTGCTTGCCTTTTACGTCGCCCCCAAAGCCATCGGCCGACTCTCGTCCGCACACCACTCACTCCACGACCCGGCATACAAGCGTCCGCCGCGCAGGCCGGCGATTTCCATGGCGAGTACGTTGTGGCAGGCGGTGACGCCGGAGCCGCAGTGGTGGATGATCTGCGCGGGATCGCGGCCGGCGAGCAGGGCCTCGAATTCGGCGCGCAGCGTGGCGGCCGGTTTGAAGCGGCCGTCGTCCTGCAGGTTGTCATTGAAGAAGCGATTGGTCGCGCCGGGAATGTGGCCGCCAACCGGATCGAGGGTTTCGTTTTCGCCGCGGAAGCGGTCGGGGCTGCGCGCATCGACAAGCGAAACGGCATCGCTGCCGCTGTGTTCGACGACAAAACCGACATCGACCGCGAGCGGTTGGAGGTGTGGCGTAAAGGTGGCCGGGCGTGCTGTGGATAACTGACGGGTGAGCAACTTGGCCTCGCGACACCACGCCTGATAGCCGCCGTCGAGCACCGCGACGCGGGTGTGGCCGAGCCAGTTGAGCAGCCACCACAGGCGCGCCGCGAACATGCCGCCGGCGTCGTCGTAGGCGATCACCTGGGTGTCGTTATCGATACCGATGCTGCCGAGGCACAGCGCGAGGGCGTCGGGGTCGGGCAAGGGGTGGCGGCCGTTGGTGCCGGTCTTGTGGCCCGACAAATCTTGATCGAGATGCAGGAACTGCGCGCCCGGCAGGTGATTGTCGGCAAAAGCGGCGGCGCCGAAGTCGGGATTGGCGAGGTCATGCCGGCAGTCGACGATCACCCAGTCGGGCGCATCGAGATAGGCGAGCACCTGCGCCGGCGTGGCGAGTGTGGTGAGTCCCTCGGCAGGAATGTCAGACAACTTGTTCGCCCTCCAGCCAGCTCCGCGCTTCGACATCGTTGGGGAAGACCTGCACGTCGGCCTCGACGAACAGCTGCGAAATCCACGCGCTCCAGGTCATCCACTGATCTTCGGTGATGACTGCAATCTTGCCGAAGTCCATCGCATGCGTTCGGCTGTAGCGGATTTCCTCCCACGCCACGTCGATGGTGAAGCCGGTCATATCGCGCAGGTCGATGAGCAGATTGACCTCGCCTTCGAACTTGATCCGGTAGTTGGCGACCTCCTCGAATTCCTTGTAGTCGGCGAGCGTAAACTCGCCGAAGATCGCCACCTCGACCAGGTTGCCTTTTATTTCCTTGGTAATCATGACGATCTCCTGTGTTTGGGTTGACTGTCGGTACTATAACGAGCGCATGCGTAGGCTTCAATCAGCGCGGGTATGGCGTAGCGCGCCGGGTGAGCGAAATCAGCACGCCGCTGACGACGATCATACTCATGCCGACGAGCGCCGGGGTGTACAAGGGCTCGTCCCACAACAGCACGCCGAACAGGCTGGCGAAAACCACCGTGGTGTAGGCCAGGTTCGCTACCACCAGTGTGGCGCCAAAGCGGTAGGCGCGCGTCATCGCCAGTTGCGCGCCGGTGCCGAACAGACCAACCCCGACAAGCATCGCCGCGCCCTCCGCATCGGACGCGTGAAAGCCATCGCCGAGCAGCACGAAGGGCAGGGCGCCGAGCGCGGTGACGAGCGAAAAATAGAACACGGTGCGCGCTTCCGGCTCGCCGGCGCGGCCCAGTTCGCGCACATGAATGTAGGCGAGGCTGGCGATCATACCGGTGCCCAGACCGGCGAGCGCGCCATGCCACTGGTCGGCGACCAGCGTCGGGCGCAGCAGCACCACCACGCCGACAAAGCCCAGCATCACCGCGATGATCGCCCGGCGGTGCAGCCGTTCGCCAAACCACAGCGCGAGCAGCAGCGCGACAAAAAGAGGCGAGGTGTAATTGAGCGTCACTGCCGTCGCCAGCGGCAGGATGCCGATGGCGAAGAAATAGCAGGCCAGCGCCAGCGAACCGGCCACCGCGCGCGACAACTGCAGCCGCCAGTGCGGCGTGCGCCAGGCGGTGCCGCGCGCCGCCATCAGCGCCGTCATCAGCATCACCCCGGCCAGCCCGCGCACAAAGGTCAGTTCGGCAGTGGAAAAGCGATCGGCCCCGAGCTTGACGCACACCCCCATCAGAGCAAACAGCAGGCTGGCGACGATCATCCAGAGTGCGGGCATGGTGTGGGGCGTCGGCTGTCAGATGGAGAAGTGGATTCCCGCGTGCGCGGGAGTGATGTTGATGGTGCTTTCCAGCTGCCCAGAATACGCCGTCGCATCGCTCGTCTTTGCTGTCGTCCTCGCGAAAGCGGGGATCCACACCGTCGTTGCGTTCGATGATGGACGCCCACGGCCGACGCTTGCGACGGTCCGAACGCCCGCGCCGCTTCCATGTCCGATTTGTGCGTGCCTCGCCTCGCTGCGGCCACCATAATGCACCCATGGAACTCGATCCCGACCGCTGCTACGACGCCTTTATCGCCCATGACACCCGTTTCGACGGCCGCGTGTTCATCGGCGTGCGCTCGACCGGCATTTACTGTCGACCGGTGTGTCGAGTGCGGGCGCCGCGTCGCAAAGTGTGCGAGTTTTTTGTCAGCGCCGCGGCGGCCGAAGCGGCGGGCTTTCGGCCCTGTCTGCGTTGCCGCCCTGAACTCGCGCCGGGCCTCTCGGCAATGGATGCCTCGGCCACGCTGGCGCATGCCGCCGCCGGGTTGATCGATACGCAGCCGGATGCCCGTTTCAGCGTCGCCTCGCTGGCGGCGCGCGTCGGTGTCACCGAGCGCCATCTGCGTCGCCTGTTTCGCCAGCACTTTGGGGTCGCGCCGGCCGACTACCTGCGCACCCGACGTCTGTTGCTCGCCAAGCACTTGCTTACCGATACCACGCTGCCGGTCACCGAAGTGGCGCACGCCGCCGGTTTTGGTAGCCTGCGTGCGCTCGAAGCGGCGTTTGTGCGGCGTTACCGATTGCAGCCCTCGGCGTTGCGCAAGAATCGTCCGGGGCGGGCGGCGACGGACGACGCGCTGAGCTTTACGCTTGCATGGCGTCCGCCCTTCGATCTCGACCGCCTGCGCAACTTTCTTGCCGCGCGCACCCTCGCCGGCGTCGAAGACGTCAGCGAGGGTGACTATCGGCGCAGCGTGCGTGTCGGCGACCGTACCGGCTGGTTGCAGGTGCGCGGTGGAAAGACCGCGATGGCGGTGCGCATGAGTCCGTCGCTGGCGCCCGTCGTGCCGGAAGTGCTGGCGCGCGTGCGGCGTTTGTTCGATCTCGACGCCGATCCACAGGCAGTCACGCAGGCGCTTGGCGCACTGGCCGCGCCGCGCCCCGGCCTGCGCCTGCCCGGGGCCTTCGACGGCATCGAAATGGCGGTGCGCGCGGTGCTCGGCCAGCAGATCACGGTGAAGGCCGCGCGCACGCTCGCCGGACGCTTCGTGCATGCCTTTGGCACGCCAATCGACACGCCGTGGCCCGAGGTCGACGCGGTGTTTCCGTCGGCCACGGAAATCGCCGCGCTGCCACCCGCGCGCATCGCCGAACTGGGCATCATCAGCCGGCGCGCCGAGGTGATTGTGGCGCTCGCCGACGCCGTTGCCGCTGGCCGGCTCGTGCTCGCGCCCGGCGCCGAGGTGCAGGCGACGCTGAACCAGCTTCAGGCCTTGCCGGGTATCGGCCCATGGACCGCGCATTACATCGCCATGCGCGCACTTGCCTGGCCCGATGCCTTTCCCGACGGCGATTACGGCATTCGCGCGGCGCTCGGCCATTGCACGGCACGTGCCGCACGCGAGCAGGCCGAAGCGTGGCGGCCGTGGCGCGCCTACGCGGTGATGCATTTATGGGCGTCGTTGGCCGAAGCCGGAGAGAGCACACCATGAGTGGCGCTTGCAACGCGCGGCCTTGTCGAGGATCAAACGAACCATATCGGGTAGGTTGGGCAGAGCACAGCGAAGCCCAGCATTTGGCGACCACCGGAATGTTGGGCTTCCTTCGTCAGCCCAACCTACGAAGCCGGACAACAGCATCTGCGGCGTAGCACGCCTGACGGGCATGACTCACGCCACACCCAACGGAGGTTTTCACGATGACCACAGAAACGAAAACACCCTCTCGACAGAGCCACACACACGAAGCTGCCATTGCGAAGCGTAGGGCGGGTTTCAACCCGGCATCATCGCCGGAAGCCGCCCCGCTTGACGCAATCAAAACCAGCGCGCCGGACACCGCGACCGCCGGCATCCGCTTCGATACGCCGCTCGGCGTCATACACATCACCGCCAGCGATGCCGGCCTGATGAGCGCCCGATTCGACGACGCGCCGCTCGATCTGCCCGAGAACGCGCTATGCCGCGAGGCGGCGGCACAAGTTCGGGCGTACCTTGCCGGCGAACGACACGACTTCGATCTGCCGCTGGCGCCCAAAGGCACGCCATTTCAGGAATCGGTATGGACGGCGCTGCTGAAGCTGCCGTTCGGCGTTACCACCTGCTACAGCGCGCTGGCCGCGCAACTCGGGCGTCCGACGGCCGCGCGCGCAGTCGGGGCCGCGATCGGACGCAACCCGTTGTGGCTGATCATTCCTTGTCATCGCGTGATCGGGCGCAACGGCTCGCTCACCGGCTATGCGGGCGGGCTGGCACGCAAACGGGCGTTGCTCGAACTGGAGGGTGCGAAGGGACTGAAAGGCAACGATGCGCGCGCGTGATGCCCTCGAATTGGTGACGCTGGCCGCGCTGTGGGGCGCCTCCTTCCTCTTCATGCGCACCGCAGCGCCCGAGTTTGGTCCGGTAGCGCTGATTTTCGTGCGCGTTGCGCTCGCGGCGCTGTTGCTGTTGCCGATCATCGCGTGGCGTGGGCAGTGGCGCGAACTGTTCGTCCATGCGTGGCCACTGACGGTGGTCGGCATTCTCAATTCGGCGCTGCCCTTCGTGCTCATCGCCTGGGCGCTGCTCTCGCTCACCGCCGGATTCGCGTCCATCGTCAACGCCACCGCGCCGCTGTGGGCGGCCGTCGTCGCGTGGATGTGGTTCGGCGAGCGGCTTACCCGCTGGCGCGCAACGGGGCTGGCGATCGGTTTTGGCGGGGTTGCGGTGCTGGTCTCCGGCGAGGCCGGTTTCCATGGCGAACACATCACACTGGCGGTGGTCGCCGGTCTGCTGGCAACGCTCTCCTACGGCGTCTCGGCCAACTACACCAAGCGCTATCTCACGGGCGTGTCCTCACTTGCGATCACCACCGGAGGGCAATTGGCGGCCGCGCTCGCGCTGGCACCGCTGGCCGCGTGGTTGTGGCCGGCAGGCGCGATCAGCTCCGGCGCCTGGGGTGCCGCCGCGGCACTGGCAGTAGCGTGCACCTCGTTGGCGTACATCCTCTATTTCCGCCTCATCGCCAACATCGGTCCGGCGCGCGCCATCGCCGTCACCTTTCTGATTCCGGCCTTCGGCATGGGCTGGGGCGTGTTGCTTCTCGACGAACCGCTTGGCCTGCGCATGCTGCTTGGCGCCGGCGTGATTCTGGCCGGCACCGCGCTCGCGACCGGCCTGGTGGACGGCCACAAGCTACGGCGCTGGGCGCTGCGGCGTCGTTTGCGCGACGCCTGAAAGGAAACGCTGAATCAGACCGCTACCTGGCAGTCGCACCCCACCTGCGCGGCAATTTCCCGATGCAGGTTGCGATAGCGCGCTTCGACCCGTTCGCCGAACACCGGGTCGCCGACGAAATGGAAGCGGGCGTCGATGATCAGCCAGTCCGCGGGCGTGAGGTGTTGTTCGATCGCCGGATAGATTTCTGCCTGCTCTTGCTGCATGTGCTCGTGCATCAAGCGGGTGTACGCGGCGGCGTCGGCTTCCACGCTGGCGCGCGGCATGATGGCGCCATCGATGATCGCCTGCAGATCTTCGACCAGCCGTTCGCCGCAGCGGGCAATGCGTATATGCTGATCGGCCAGTTGCGCCGTCGTCTCGCCGAGCTGTGGTGCGTAGTCAAGCACCGCGGCGTAGGCGCAGTCCTCGCGCGGGTGGTGGTAGCGGTCGGGATAGTGCGTCATGTAGTGCATGACATCGACGATCAGTTCGTAGTCTGGCCGCGCGCCTTCATGAAACCGCGCGATCTGGGCATCGATGACATCAAGCAGGCGGATGAAGTTTTCGTGCTCGGCCTTCCATTTGGTGATGTGCTGGTTCATGGTCGTCTCCTGATAGCGAAGCAGGTGCTCAGGGAAGCGTGCCTTTGCAGTGCTGCATAAGATGAATTTAGATTGACTCTTTAAAAGAGTCAAATAAAATGCATCTTATTTTTACCGCGTGCGGTTTTACCCGCAGAAATGCGGGTTCGATCAACCACTTCCATCGGAGGCCACGATGCAACTTCCCGATTTCTTCAACCAGGCGCCGCGCATTCGCGTGCGCGATCCGCTGGCCGCCTTCCTGGGCGCGGCGCAGAACGGTGTGCTCGATTACGGTTACGAAGATGCCGTCAAGCTGGCGGGGCACTCGTGCCCCACGGTGGCGTCGGCGTACCTGATGACGCGCCGTGCGCTCGCCGCGCTCTATCCGGACGACCTGCCGGAGCGTGGCGGTGTGCGGGTGGAGTTTGCAGATACGCTCGAGAGCGGCGTCACCGGCGTGATCGCCAGCGTCGTGACCTTGCTGACAGGTGCCGCGCAACAGGGCGGTTTCAAGGGCATTGCCGGTCAATTCGTGCGGCGCGATCTGCAAAGTTTTTCGGTCGAACTGCCACTCGCGCTGCGCTTCACGCGGCTCGATTCGGGCGCGGCGGTGGACGCAGCTTCAGACCTTTCGCGCGTGCCGCCTGAAGCCGAGATGGCGACGCTGCTGAGCCGTTGCATTCAGGGCGCGGCCGACGCTGCCGAGCAGCAGCGTTTTGGCGAGCTGTGGCAACGTCGAGTGGAACGCTTACTACTCGATCATGCCGACGACGACGCCGTTTTCCAGGTCGTCGCGGTCGAGAAATAGCACCGGGCGAGGCGTCTGTCTTGCTGCCCGGTGCCCGCCATCTTCAGTCCATGGCGCGCCGTCAGGACTTCAAACGCGCGTCCATGCTGATCTCCGCATTGAGCACCTTCGATACCGGGCAGCCGCCCTTCGCCTTGCCGGCCGCGTCCTGAAAGGCCGCGTCGTCGGCGCCGGGGATGCTGGCGGTGACATCGAGATGGATTTTCGTGATCGCAAAACCACCGTCTTTTTCTTCTATGGTGACGGTCGCGGCCGTGTCGATGCTGTCGGCCGTCAAGCCGGCTTCGCCGAGGATCATCGACAAGGCCATCGAAAAGCATCCCGCATGTGCAGCGCCAATCAATTCTTCCGGATTCGTCCCGGCGGCGCCCTCGAAGCGGGTTTTGAACGAATACGGCGTGTCCTTCAACACGCCGCTCGCGCTACTGAGTTTGCCTTGTCCTGATTTGAGATCACCTTGCCAGTGGGCGGATGCCTTGCTGTTCATTGTCTTTCTCCTTGTCTCGCAGGTTGGAAATCAAGCGCGTCGATGAATGCGTCGTGTGCCGGTTCGGCACGCCGGGCGGAATTCGATAAGCCCGGTGAATTCGCAGACCGGCCGGATCGGAAATAGTTCTCGCGTGCTGCCGTGACCGCCGCGTCGACGCTGGCACGATGGGTCGCCAATAACCCCGCCGCGGAGTAATCTGGTACTCCTGCTCAAACGCCCGTGGATACCCGTCAGAATGCACCCCGCCGATCGTGACGAAGCCTTATCCACGCTTGAACTCCGGCCCGATGCCCTGCCGACGGAAATCAAGCGCGCGTTTCGCCGTCTGGCGATGCAGTGGCACCCGGACCGGAACGGCGGAGACGGCGCGGTAGAGCGATTTCGCACCATCAAGGCGGCGCACGATTATCTGTTGCGCGGCGGTGCCGAGCCGTCCGCCGAGGATGCCGAAACTGCGCCGCCGCGGGGCGAGGATCAAGTGGAAACGCTGTGGCTGGACGTGGAAGAAGCCGTGTTTGGCGGCGCCCATGTGGTCGAACTCGAGCGGCCCGAGCCGTGCGCGGAGTGTGACGGCGTGGGCAGCATCAAGTCGTTCTTCACCCGCCTGTGTTTTGAATGCTACGGCAGCGGACGCATGCGCACGGACACTGGCCTGGCACCATGCACGGCATGTAACGGCAAGGGCTATGCGTCCGATTCGCCGTGCACCGCATGCGACGGCACCGGCACCCGCCATGCCGGCCGGCGTGTGAAGGTCACCGTTCCGGCTGGCATGTGGCCGGGGCGCACGCTGCGCCTTGCCGGCAAAGCCGTAGCGAGCGGCGATCTGCCGCCGGGCGACCTGCTGCTGGTGACCCGCTTGCGCACCCATGCCCTGTTCCAGCTTGATGACGATGCACTCGAAGTGGCGGTGCCCGTGCCGCTGTTTGAAATGCTTGCCGGCGGCGACCTGTCGGTGCCGGTGCCGGGCGGCGTTGAAACCGTCGCCGTCAAGCCGGGAACGGCGGTCGAGACACGCCTCAACCTGACCGGCCACGGCCTTCCCCTGCGTGCCGGCGGTCGCGGCGCACTCACCGTGGTGCTCGAACCGGTGATGCCAGAGGCATTCGGCAAGGCAGACGTCGAGGCGTTGCGAACGCTGCAGGAAGCGCTTGCCGGCCGCGAGGCCAAGCTCTATCCCTCACTCGTCGAATGGCGCAAACGCTGGATCGCAAGCGCGCCGAAGAAAGCCGGCGCATCGCGAAAACGGCGCAGCGGCTGAACCGATCGCGCTTGCCAGACAAGCCTAGCCCGGATGCAGGCCAACGGCCGAAATCCGGGAGTGGTCGTAGGACATCAACGCGGTCGAATTAGCCCCGCTGTTGAGACGCATCGATCAGCCGTGTTGCGGATAATCGCGGATTCCGCTGCGCTGCATCCGGGCGACGATGGCTCAAATTAATGACGATCATTTGAGTCTCGGGATCGTTCGCGCGAAGGTTGATGGCGACGCGGCGCTTGAGCGAATCGCGCACGGGCAGTAGAGGCGGTGCGCAGCGACAAACGACTCGCGCAGATCGAGCGATTGGCCGCGTCGCGAGCCCGGTGCGGACGGCGCGACAACATAAAAGTTCCGCCAATCGATCTGAAAAAACGGCGGAGCTCTGATAATCTGGTCGGGAAACTTCAGGTCAGTGACTCTCGGGCTGGCCCCGGCGTTGCGTCGGCCACAACAAGAACAAACTGGAAGAACGAGACGGTGTGATGCAAAGTTTCAATCTCAGAAAGGGTCTGAACCTGCCCGTGACGGGTGCGCCCGAACAGAAAATCCATGCGGGCGCCGAGATCCGGTCGGTGGCCGTGCTGGGTCCCGATTATGTCGGGCTGAAGCCGCGGATGTTGGTGCAGGAAGGCGATGTGGTGGTGCGCGGCCAACCGCTGTTCTGTCACAAGGACGCGCCAGAGGCAATGATGGTGGCGCCGATGACCGGACGGATTGCGGTGATCAATCGCGGCGCCCGGCGGGTGTTGGAGAGCGTAGTGGTCGAAATCACCGACGCCGATGACACGGGCCTGGATTTCAGCGCGGTCGGCAATGCCGACACCGTGGCGGGTGTGACCGAAAAACTCTGCGCCGCCGGGTTGTGGACCGCGCTTCGCACGCGGCCCTATTCGAAGATGCCGCAGCCGGGCACGCAGCCGCAGGCGATCTTTGTCACCGCGATAGACACCGAACCGCTGAGCGCCGATGCCGCGCTGGTGATCGGGCAGGCCGAAGCGGCGTTCGTTGCCGGTCTCAAGGCGGTAAGCCGGTTGACCGAGGGCAAGACGTGGCTGTGTCACGCGCCGGGTGATGCGATCCCCGGTGGTGACCTGCCCGGTGTCGAGGCGGCGGCGTTTTCCGGCCCGCATCCCGCGGGACTGGCGGGGACACACATCCATTTTCTGCATCCGGTGCGCGCCGAAAGCGAGGTGTGGACGATTTCGTATTCTGACGTGATCGCCATCGGCCGGCTGGTGCTGACCGGGCATCTCGACCCGGCCATCGTGATCGCCGTGTCCGGCCCGGCGGCGGCCAAACCGCGTCTGATGCATTCGGTGATGGGCGCCTCGACCGAAGATATCACCGCGGGCGAG
>RCMY010003915.1_pt1 | contig 13040 bp, 14 predicted proteins | sample 2041341 | NCBI WGS metagenome assembly RCMY01 (sample SAMN09708234, study PRJNA481090) | Marine sediment metagenome, whole genome shotgun sequencing project. | reverse complement strand
GCGTGCCTTGTTCTGCGAACAAGTGTCGGATTCGAGAATCCGACCTACAGGCTGCCTGTTTGTATATTATTTTTTTGAATGGGTATTATAGCTTATTAGAAGGGAAAAGATGTTGCGCGCGCAGGCAAATTCAAAATGCCGTCTGAATTTTCAGACGGCATTTTGAATTTGCCTTGCGGGCTCGGCGCGTTAAGCGGTTTCTACATGCAGGCGCACGTCGATATTGCCGCGGGTGGCGTTGGAATAGGGGCAAACTTGGTGGGCGGCTTCAATCAGCTGCTGCGCTTGCTCGGTGCTGAGCCCTTGGGTGCGCACGGTGATGTCGGCATCGAGCTTGTAGCCGCCTTCGGGGGTTTGGCCGATGCCGATGGCCACTGAAGTGTGGCTGCCGGCGAGCGGCAATTTCAGTTTTTTGGCGGTAAGCTCCAGGGCGCTGTCGAAGCAGGCGGCATAGCCCAGGGCAAACAATTGCTCGGGGTTGGCACCGCTTTTGCCGGAGCCTGGCACAACCAAATCAAAGGCGAGGCTGCCGTCGTCAAGCGCAGTGTGGCCGGAGCGGCCGCCGGTGGCGGTGGCGCGGGTGGTGTAGAAGATTTTCATGCTTGCATCCTTGTGAGGTTTTGAGGGAGGCAGGTTGCCGGAGCACGGTTTCAGACGGCCTGCTCTGCGTTACTTTAATGCAAAACAAATGTATTGTTTGTTGCGGCAGGGTTAAATTTTGTTATACATTTGTGTATGTATATATAAAGGCCGTCTGAACGCTTTTCAGGGTTCAGACGGCCTTTAAATTAAGTGCCCTTTCAATAAAGCAAATTTACGAGGCGGTGCAGCGCAGACTGTATGGCAAAGCGACACAACGCAGTAAGATGGTTTTTTGATGGATACCGATGCTGCTTAATCCCACTCGGGCGCCAAGCCTTCGGGGCTCACTTCGCGGCCGTTGCGCTCAAGCGCATCGATGCGCTGCATGTCGGCATCGGTGAGGGCGAGCTGTTGCGCTTTGAGGTTGCTGATGAGGTTTTCGCGCTTGGTGGATGAGGGAATCACGGCATAGCCTTTGTGCAGCGCCCAAGCCAATGCCACTTGGGCGCTGGTGGCTTGGTGGGCGCGGGCGATGTCGAGCAGGGTTGGGTCTTGCAGCACTTTGCCGTAGGCCAAAGTCATGTAGGAGGTGACGCGGATAGCTTGCACTTGCAGAAAGTCCACCAATTTTCTGTTTTGCAGATAAGGGCTCAATTCAATTTGGTTGGTGGCGATTTCGCCGCTGCCCACCACCTCGATTGCTTCGCGGGTTTGCGCGATATTGAAGTTGGACACGCCGATCAGGCGGGTGAGCCCTTGCGCTTTCGCTTCGGCGAGCGCGCCCATAAAGTCGGGCAAAGCCACGCCGTTGCCGGGGGCGGGCCAGTGAATCAGGGTGAGATCCACGGCATCGGTGCGCAATTTGTGCAGGCTCTCTTTGAGGCTGTCGGCCAGTTTGCTCGGGCTGTAGTTGTCGACCCAGATTTTGGTGGTGAGGAAAAGCTCGCTGCGCGGCACGCCGCTCTCGGCAATGGCTTGCCCCACTTCGGCTTCGTTGCCGTAGATTTGGGCGGTGTCGATGGCGCGGTAGCCCACATCGAGCGCGTTTTTCACCGAATCGATCACGGTTTGGCCGCTTAAGCGGAAAGTGCCCACGCCAAAGGCGGGTAAGGTGTTGGTGTTCATATCAAGCTCCTGAATATAAAGGTTTTGAAAAATAAAGGTTTTCAAAGGCAGGCCGTCTGAAAGGCGGCCTGTGTAACGGCATCAGTTTAAAAATCAATCGTTGTTCAAGCAAGGGGTGACGGCTGCTTTTTTGCCGCTGCGGCTGCCATGCATCGATAGCGCGGTGGCCAGCGCCAGCAGCAGGGCACCTGCCCAAGCGGTGTGGATCAGGCCGCTGTGTGCCACAATCCAGCCGCCCAGCGCTGCGCCGAAGGTAATGCCGAGATTAAAAGCAGCGATGTTGAGACCGGAAGCCACTTCCACCGCTTGCGGCGCGTCTTTTTCGGCTTGCTGCACCACCATCAATTGCAGCGGCGGCACGGTGGCAAAGCTGGTTAAGCCCAGCAGCACGGTGCTGAACACCACCGCCACCGGATGCGCGGCGGTAAACAGAAACGACAGCAGCACCAAAGCCTGGGCGGCAAACAGAATATTCAGTGCGGTGCGCACACCGGCGCGGTCGGCCAGGCGGGCGCCGAGAATATTGCCGGTGGCCACCGCGATACCGTAGGCAACCAACATCAGGCTCACCGCATCGTTACTGAAGCCGCTCAATTCCTGCAAAATGGGCGCCAGAAAGGTGAAGAGCACAAAAGTGCCGCCATAGCCGATCACGGTGAGCGCATACACCAACCACAAACGCGGCGAAGTGAGCACGGCCAATTGCTGCGCACGGGTGGCCGGCGCACCTTGCTGCAAGCGGCTCGGAATAAACAGCAGGCTGCCGATAAAAGCGGCCACGCCCAATGAAGACACAATCAGAAATGTGGTTTGCCAGCCCCAATGTTGGCCGATAAACGTGCCCAGCGGCACACCGGTAACCAGCGCCACGGTGAGGCCGGTAAACATCATCGCAATCGCACGCGCGGCTTTTTCTTTCGGCACGAGCTGGGTGGCGATGGTGGCGCCGATAGAGAAAAACACCCCGTGCGCCAGGCCGGTAACGATGCGTGCAATCAGCAAAGTGGCAAAGCTTGTGGCCTGCCAGGCCAAGAGATTGCCCAGCACAAAAACCGCCATCAACATCAACAACACATTTTTGCGCGGCCAGCGGGCGGTGGCCGCCGTGAGCAGCGGCGCGCTGAGCGCCACCGATAAAGCATAAAGGCTCACCGCCAAGCCGGCCGAGGGCAGCGTGATGCCCAAATCGGCGGCAATGGTGGGCAAGAGCCCCACAATCACAAATTCGGTGGTGCCGATGGCAAACGCACCGAGCATCAAAGCAAATAAAGCAGGAGGCATCATCATTTTTCCTTTCATCATAAGCAGGCCGTCTGAAATCAATACCGGCCGGAAAATGCATCACAGGCGGCATTATGCGGCTTTTACATTTTCAGAAAAATAGGATAATCTGCAAATGATTTTTACAGAAAGTGCAAAAATGAAATTGGATTTAGAGGCATTGAATATTTTCGTGCAAATCGTGGAAAGCGGCTCGATCAGCGGCGCCGCGCAGCGGTTGGATATGCCCGTGTCGGCCGTGAGCCGCAGCTTGAGCCGGCTCGAGCAGCATTTGGGCCTCACCTTGCTGCAACGCAGCACCCGCCGCATGGAAATCACCGACGAAGGCCGCCTTTTATTGGCGCAGGCGCACAAAATACTCGATGAAGTGCGCCTCACCGAAGAGCGGCTGGCGCTGAGGCGCGCGCAAATCGGCGGCGTGTTGCGCATCAATACTTCGGTGCCGGTGATGCTGCATGTGCTCTCGCCGCTGTTGGCCGATTTTTGCGTCCAATATCCGCAAATTGAAATCGAGTTGGGCAGCAACGATCATTTAATCGATTTGATTGAAGAGCGCACCGATGTGGCGCTACGCATCGGCCGCTTGCAAGATTCCGCCATGCACGCGCGCCTGCTCGGCCACACCGCCATCCGCATCTTGGCCGCGCCCGCTTATCTGGCGCAACACGGCACGCCGCAAAACGCCGCCGATTTGGCGCAACACCGCCTGCTCGGTTTCACCGCCCCCACCACGCTCAACCAATGGCCGCTGCCCGACGGCCGCGGCGGCCTGCTTGAAATCAGCCCCGCCGTGCGCGCTTCCAGCGGCGAAACCCTGCGCCATCTGGCGCTGGCCGGCAACGGCATTGTGTGTTTGTCGGATTTGATGACGTTTACCGACCGCGAAAGCGGCGCGCTGATGCCGCTTTTGGAGCACGAGCGCGAGCATGTCAGCCAGCCGCTTTACGCCGTGTATTACCGCCACCGCACGCTTTTGGCACGCACCGCGGTGTTTATCGATTTTTTGGCGCAGCAAGTGGCGAAAATGCCGTGGTATCGTGCGCAGGCTTGATGCAGGTGTGATAAAGGAAAAGGCCGTCTGAAAAAGTTTTCAGACGGCCTGAAACCGTTATTGCAACAGCAACTTAGCTGTAGGTCGGATACTTGTATCCGACATTTAGCGCCGCTTTAAAAATCTTGTTCTGCGAACAAGTGTCGGATTAGAGCATCCGACCTACGCGCTTGATGTTGACGGGATAAAAAAGACAGGCCGTCTGAAAAAGTTTTCAGACGGCCTTTGCTAAATCATTAATTAAGCGGGGCGCGGCACTTTGTTAAACAGCGCGTAGAAATTGTCGGTGGTGGTGCGGGCGGTGTTTTCCAAGGTGTCGCCGCGCAGGGCGGCCACGAATTCGGCGGTGTGGCGCACATAGGCCGGCTCGTTTTGGCGGCCGCGCTTGGGCACGGGCGCGAGATAAGGGGCGTCGGTTTCCACCAAAATGCGCTCGGCCGGCACATATTTGGCCGCTTCTTGAATATCGGCGGCGTTTTTGAAGGTGACGATACCGGAAAAAGAAATGTAAAAGCCCAAATCAAGCGCCATGCGGGCCACGCGCACGTTTTCGGTGAAGCAGTGGATCACGCCGGCGTGGGCGCGACCTTCGCGCAGCATAGCCATGGTGTCGTCGGCGGCATCGCGCGTGTGCACAATCAGCGGCAGGCCGCTTTGATTGGCCGCTTCGATGTGATCGGCGAAGCGGCGCTGCTGCCAGGCCAAATCGCCTTTGCACCAATGATAATCAAGGCCGGTTTCGCCTATGCCCACCACTTTGGGGTGGGCGGCATGGGCGCACATTTCGGCGATGCTGAATTCTTCCGCGTCTTCACGGTCGGGGTGCACGCCCACGCTGGCGTAGATATTGTCGTGCGCTTGGGCAATGGCGAGCACTTCTTCGAAGCTTTCGCGGCTCACGCTGATGGCCAGCGCTTGCGCCACTTGGTTTGCGGCCATATTGGCGAGCACTTCGGGCAGGCGCTCGGCGAGGCCTTCGAAATTCAAATGGCAATGTGAATCAATCAGTTGCATGGGCGGATTTGGCTCAGAGGGTGAAGGTGGTGCGGTCGTTTTTCAGCAGGCTGCCCAATTCGGCTTCAATCTGGCTTTTGGTTTGGGCGCTGATTTCATCGTTGGAAAAGGCCAAGCCGATACCTTTGGGGCGGTTGGCCGAGGTGCGGGCGGGGTTGATCCAGGCCACTTGGGTGCGCAGGAATTTTTTGTCGGGATGCTCGGCCAATTCCAGCGCCAGCAGCACTTCATCGCCGAGTGAAAAGGCATCGTCGGTGGGCACAAACAGGCCGCCGTGCTCGAAAAAAGCCATATAGCTGTTGTAGAGCAGGTGTTTGTCTTTCAATTGCAGCGCCATCATGCGGCCGGGCAGGTTGTCGGTTTTGTTCATTTGAGTGGCCTTTATTTGTTTTGCCAGAAGGTGAGATAGTCGATCAAAATGCGTTCAAGCTGCATTTTAACATTCAAGGTGTGGTGGCCGTAAGGGGCTAATGCAGATAAGCGGCCAAGCAGGGCAAAAAGTGCGGCGGCATCGGTTTGGGCGGCTACTTTGTGCAGGGCCGAGGCGTGGGCGGGATAATAGAGCGGCGGCATTTGGCGGGCGCTCAGGCCGATATCGAGCAGCCATTTGTGCAGCCAGTCGAGAAACACGGCCAGCGGCCATTTTTGTTTGTCGAAGGCCGCGGCATAGTCGAGTATGCCCAACAGGCGCGGCGCGGCCAATAATTCGAGCAGCTCGCGGCGTAAGGCGTCTTGCTCGGGCGCGGGCTCGAAAAGGGGGGCGCCGCTGTGAAAAGCCAGCAGCGCTTCGGCATCGGCCATGCCGCGTGTGTGCAGAAATTGCAGTGCTTCTTCGCGGCCGGGCGGACTTAAAAGCATTTGGCGGCAGCGGCTTTTAATGGTGGGCAAAAGCTTGTCGCGCGCATGGGTGACCAAAATAAACACCACATCGGCCGGCGGCTCTTCCAGCACTTTGAGCAAGCCGTTGGCCGCTTGCAGATTCATGCTTTCGGCCGGGTGCACCAGCACCACGCGCCGGCCGCCGCGCACGGATGTGAGCTGGATATCGTTGATGAGGGCGCGCACGGCGTCGATTTTGATTTGCAGCAGCTTGCGCCCCACGGCTTCGCCCTCGGGGATTTCGGGCGTGAGTTCGTAAAAATCGGGATGGCTTTGCTGGGCAAACAAATGGCATGAGGGGCATTGGCCGCAAGGCTCGTGGCGGCTTTTCGGCGTTTCACACAGCAAAGCCTGCGCCAAGTGGCGGGCAAATGCGGTTTTGCCGGTGTTTTGTTTGCCGGTGAAAAGCCAGGCGTTGGGCTGTTGCTGCCAGTGTTCGGCCAGCTTTTGCCATTGGGCGGCGTGCCAAGGGTAAATCATGCGGGTATCGTTATCAAAATGAAGTGGCGTTTATTATACAAGGCTTGAGGCCGTCTGAAAGATTTTCAGACGGCCTCCTTCAATTACGCTGGCTTTTGGAAATGGCGGCTCAATGCTTCTTCCACCGATTGGCGCACCAAGGCCAAATCGCGGTTGCTGTCGATGAGTGCATAGCGCTCGGGCGCGGCGGCGGCGCGGCTCAGATAGGCATCGCGCACGCGGGTGAAAAAGGCGGCTTCTTCTTGCTCGAAGCGGTCTTTTTCGCGCGCTTGCGCAATGCGGCTCATGGAGACTTCCAGCGGCACATCCAAAAGCAAGGTTAAATCGGGGCGCAGGCTGCCCTGCACCCAGTTTTCCAGCGTTTCGATGTCGGCAAATGGCACGCCGCGCCCGCCGCCCTGGTAGGCAAAAGTGGCATCGGTGAAGCGGTCGGACACCACATGCACGCCGCTTTTGAGCGCGGGCAGTATCACGTTTTCGATGTGTTGTTGGCGCGCGGCAAACATCAGCAGCGTTTCGGTGCGCAAGCCCGCTTGGGTGGCGGGGTTGAGCAGGATTTCGCGCAAGGCTTCGCCCAAAGGCGTGCCGCCGGGCTCGCGGGTGAACAGCACCGGCAGGCGGCGCTTGTCAAACCAATTCCGAATCACGTTAAGATTGGTGGATTTGCCGGCGCCGTCGATGCCGTCGAGGGTGATGAATTGTGCTTGCATAAGGCTTCCGTGTGGGCAAACGGCGCTGGGCGCGGTTGGTTGGAAAGATAAAAACGGATTATAACGAAATAGGCCGTCTGAAAAAATGTTTTCAGACGGCCTATTGAATTGTGCCTGCCAATCGGGCTTATTCGCGCTTTAAAATATATTTGCGCACGGCGGCGTTGTGTTCATCAAGGTTGTGGCTGAACTGGCTCAAGCCCGTGCCGTCCATTTTCGACACGAAATAAAGGTATTTTTCGGCTGAAGGATGGGCGGCGGCTTCGAGCGCGGCGCGGCCGGGCAGGGCGATGGGCGTGGGGGTGAGGCCGGTGCGGGTGTAGGTGTTGTAGGGGGTGTCGCGCTGCAAATCGGCTTTGCGGATGCGGCCTTGGTAGCGGCTGCCCATGCCGTAAATCACGGTGGGGTCGGTTTGCAGGCGCATGCCGATATTGAGGCGGTTGACAAACACGGCGGCCACATGGCGGCGGTCGGCTTCGTGGCCGGTTTCTTTTTCTACGAGGCTCGCCATAATCAGCAATTCATACGGGTTTTGATAGGGCAGGCCGCTTTGGCGCTCGTCCCACGCGGCGTGCAGGCGCTGCTGCATGGTGCGGTAGGCGAGGCGGTAGAGCTGCAAATCGCTGCTGTCGGCATCGATTTCGTAGCTGTCGGGGAAAAACAGCCCTTCGGGGTTGCTGCTCGGGGCATCGGGGTCGATGGCTTGCAGCAATTTTTCATTGCTCCAGCCGCGGGTGTCGTGGCGGATGTCGGCGGTGTTGTCGATGATATTGCGCATTTGTGCAAAACGCATGCCTTCGATGATGCGCACGGTAATGGTGTCGGGGTGGCCGCCGCGCAGGCGCTGCAAAATCTGCCATGTGGATACGTTTGCGGGCAGGCGGTAGGTGCCGCTGTGCAATTGATTGTGCGCGCCCATCAGGTAGGCGGTGGCCAGCAGCACGTGGCGGCTGTAGATAATCTTGTCGTCATCAAGCTTGCGGCTCACGGCGGAAATGCCTTGGCCTTGTTCTACTTTCATGCGGTAGGCGGCGGGATTGCTTTTGGGGATAAACAGCAAGGCAGCCCAAGCGGCAGCCAGCAATATCAGCACAATCAGCAGCCATTTAATGGTTTTTTTCAGCATGGTGTGTTCTTTAAAGTGTGATGTGGTTTTAGGGTTTGAGCGAAGCGAAATCTGATGCGTTTTTATTTGTGTTTGCCGCTTTGTTTCACAATCAGTTTGGAGCGGGCCGGATAATCAGGCTTCTTCGTTGTGTTTCAGGTTGGGAAAGGTGCTGAGGCCGTCTGAATATTCGGCGGCGGCAAGCGCTTGTGCGGCTTGCTGCACGGTTTCGGGCATCAGCTTGTTGAGGCAGTCGGTGTGGCCGAGCGGGCATTCGCGCTGAAAGCAGGGCGAGCAATCGAGGTTGAGGCTCACGATTTGGGCGCGGCTGCTCAAGGGCGGGGTGTGGTCGGGGCTGGAGGAGCCATACACGGCCACGAGCTTTCTGCCCAGCGCGGCGGCCAGGTGCATCAGGCCGCTGTCGTTGCACACCACGGTGTCGGCGCAGGCGAGCAAATCGATGGCTTCGGATAAGCTGGTTTGGCCGCATAAATTGATGCACAGGCCGTCTGAAAGGGTGTTGATTTCTTCGGCGATGCTGAAATCTTTTTGTGAGCCAAACAGCCAAACCTGCCAGCCTTGAGCGGCATAGCGGCGGGCGAGCGCGGCAAAATGGCGCGGCGGCCAGCGTTTGGCGGGGCCGTATTCTGCGCCGGGGCAGAAAGCGAGCACGGGCTTAGCGGTGTTGAGGCCGTGGCGGGCAAGCGCGGCGGCCTGGCTTTGCGGGTTGATTTGAAAGCGCGGCCGGCCGGAATAGCCGTTGAATTCGGCCTGAGTGGGGTGCGCCAGCGCGGTGTAGCGGTCGACCATCAAGGGCAGCGCGGCTTTGTCGAGCTTGCGGATGTCGTTGAGCAGAAGATAGCGTGATTCGCCCACATAGCCGGTGCGCTGCCGGATGCCGCTGGCGGCGGCGATAATGGCCGATTTGAGCGAGCCGGGCAGCACAATCACCTGATCATAGCCGCGCTTGCCCAATTGGCGGCCGAGCTGCCAGCGCTTTTTCAAATCGAGCGCGCCGTGGCCGAAAGGGTTTTCCAGAATGCCGCTTATTTCGGGCATGCGTTCAAACACCGCCATCGACCATTTGGGCGCGAGCACATCAATGGTGCAGCCGGGGTGCAAATCTTGCAAGCGGCGGTAGAGCGGCTGCGTCATCACGCAATCGCCTATCCAGCTGGGGGAAATGATGAGGATTTTTTTCGACATGGCAAGGAGGGATGTGGGGTTTGGTTGTTATTGTAATGCCAAACCCGAAAATCCACCTAACGGCATTGGTTTGGCTGGCTTTTTCTAATCAACAATCAGGTGTGGCTCAGGCTGTTTCACCGAAATGCGCGAGGCCGTCTGAACGCTTTTCAGACGGCCTGTTGTTCACCATTCATCCGCGAGTAAGCTTTTGAGCCGGCATTGCCGCGTGATGAAATGTGAACAGACCCCGGGCCTTAATCGGTTTCGATATAAGCCGTTTTCCTGCCTTTGCGGGTGAGCGTGGCGGCGGCATCCTGCACATGCCAGCGGGTGTCGGGGTTGGCATATTCGGCGCCTTTGGCCCACGATTGCACTTGGGTGAGGGTTTCCACAGTGCCGCCTTGATGCAGCTCTACGGTAATCGGGCGGTTGCTGTTGACATACACAGCCTTGATGCGCTCGCTGCCTTTGGCGGCTTTGTAGTCGATGGTGTAGGTTTGTGTTTCGGCTACCACCGGCGCAGGCGCGGTCGGGCGCACGGCTTTTTGCGAGCCGCAGGCGGCCAGCGCGAAAATCAGCAAAAGCGGGGCGGTGCGTTTCATGCGGGCATCCTCCGGCTTAATGATGGCCGGCTTCGCCTTCGAGCCGGTAAACTGCGCCGCAATAAGGGCATTCGATGCTGCTGTTGGATTCGATCGGCAGAAACACGCGTGGGTGGCCGTTCCAGGTTTCGTTTTGCGGGCCGGCGCAATGCAGCGGCAAATCGTGCGGGGTGATAACGATGGTTTCTTGCTTGAGTTCGCTCATGATTTATCCTTTTATGTTTGATTCTGTTTTATAGACGGTGTGTTGTGCTTGTTTTGCGGCATAGGCCGTCTGAATGTTTTTAGACGGCCTATGCCGGGTTTGTCCACTATTTATCTTGCGGCAATATCTTGTCCGCGGATGAATGGTGAACAAATCAGCAAATTATTTCACATAAGTCAGCCAATGGCGGTAGGCCGGGTTTTTACCTTCCACGATATCGAAATAGCGCTGTTGGATTTCGGTGGTGATGGGGCCGCGCTCGCCGATGCCGATTTCGCGGTTGTCGATTTCGCGGATGGGTGTGACTTCTGCTGCGGTGCCGGTGAAAAACACTTCGTCGGCGGCGTAAAGCTCGTCGCGGGTGATGCGTTTTTCAATCACCGGCAAGCCCATTTCTTCGGCGATGGCAATCACGCTCTTGCGGGTGATGCCGTCGAGCGCCACATCCAAGGCGGGGGTGTAGAGCCGGCCTTCGTTTACCACGAAAATGTTTTCGCCCGAGCCTTCGGCCACATAGCCTTGCGCATCGAGCAAAATGGCTTCGTCGTAGCCGTCGCGGGTGGCTTCGGTGTTGGCCAGAATCGAATTCAGATAGTTGCCGTTGGCTTTGGCTTTAATCATGTGGATATTCGGGTGGTGGCGGGTGAAGCTGCTCACGCGCACGCGGATGCCGCGTTTCATGCCCTCTTCGCCCAAATAGGCGCCCCACGGCCAGGCGGCCAAAATCACTTGCACATCATCGGCCTGCGGCGCCACGCCGAGCTTGGCCGCGCCATAATAAGCCATCGGGCGGAAATAGCACGAATGCAGATTGTTGGCTTTCACCACATCGATGTGCGCCTGGTTGATTTCGTCTTGCGTGTAGGGCAGCTTCATGCCGAGGATTTTGGCCGAGTTAAACAGGCGCTTGGTGTGCTCTTGCAGGCGGAAAATCGCCGGGCCTTCGGCGGTTTCATAAGCGCGCACGCCTTCAAACACGCCCATGCCGTAGTGCAGGGTGTGGGTGAGCACGTGGGTTTTGGCGTCGCGCCATTCTATTAGTTGGCCGTTGAACCAGATTTTGCCGTCGCGGTCGTCCATAGGTAATGCCATGATTTGCTTTCTTTCGATAATGTGATGCGGTTGTGCGGGTGCTTCTGCGCGCGCGGCTGCGTTGTGCGCGGCGTGATGCATGCGGCAGGGCGGGTGGCTGCCGCAGCTGCGGACGGGAAGCGGAAAAATGTTTTTATTATACCTGTTTTTTATTTTGCTGCGCGTGCCTTTGCGGCAGATATCGGATAGGCCGTCTGAAGCGTTTCAGACGGCCTCAAAGGCAGATGCAAAGCCGCCGCCAAACTGGTATGCTTGCACCGTTTGCAAATCGGAATAAAGCAATGTATCAGAAGAAAACGCGCGGCATCAGGCCGTGGATGGCCGGCGTGGCGGTGCTGGCGGTGGTGGTGTGGCTCTTTTATGCCTTGGGCAATATTCTCACGCCGTTTATCGTGGCGGCGGTGTTGGCTTATATTTTGAACCCGCTGGTGGAAAAGCTGCGCGATAAAGGCATGAAGCGCGGGCTGGCGGCGATGCTGGTGATGATTTTCTCGCTGGTGTTGATTTTGGCGCTCACTTTGGTGATTGTGCCGATGCTGGTGAATCAGTTTAACAATATGGTGGCGCGGCTGCCGCAAATTGTGGATTTTGTGCAAAACAAAGTGCTGCCGTGGATCAATATGCTGCTGGGCGGCCATCTCACGCTCGACACGCCTTCTATTGTGGCGTGGCTGCAATCGCACACCGGCTCGGTGCGCGATGCTCTGCAAAGAATCATGCCCACGCTGATGAAGCAGGGCGGCACGGTGGTGTTGGGCGTGACCAATTTGTTTTTGCTGCCTTTTTTGCTCTATTACTTTTTGCTCGACTGGCAGCGCTGGGCGCACGGCATCCGCGCCATGGTGCCGCGCCGCTATGTGGCCACTTATCAGCGCATTTCGGGCAATATGGATAAGGTGTTGGGTGAATTTTTGCGCGGCCAGCTGATGGTGATGCTGATTATGGGCTTGATTTACGGCTTCGGTTTGATGTTTGTGGGGCTGGATTCGGGCTTTGCCATCGGCATGATTGCCGGCATTTTGGTGTTTGTGCCTTATTTGGGCGCGTTTACCGGCCTTTTGCTGGCGACCTTGGCCGCTTTGCTGCAGTTTGGCTCGTGGCAGGGGCTGTTGATGGTGTGGGGCGTATTTGCCATCGGCCAATTTTTGGAAAGCTTTTTCATCACCCCGCAAATCGTGGGCGACCGCATCGGCCTGTCGCCTTTTTGGGTGATTTTCTCTTTAATGGCGTTCGGCCAATTGATGGGCTTTGTGGGTATGTTGGTGGGTCTGCCTTTGGCGGCGGTGACGCTGGTGTTGCTGCGCGAGGGTGTGGATGCTTATTTCAAAAGCGGCTTTTACCGGCAAGAGCAGGAATAATACCGCTTCAAATCAATCAGCCATAATGGCATGACAGGCAGAGGCCGTCTGAAAACCGTTCAGACGGCCTTTTATATCAAACCTAAAAAAATAAGATAACAAGGTGGCGAGCCTACAACAGTACGGATATAGCCCGCAGTTGGATTCTCGAATCTGACACTGGTTTGCAGAACAAGGCACACACATTGCTTTGGTCGTTGGCCAAACGTCGGATTCAAGAATCCGACCTACGCGGATGATGCTGCCGAACTGCTTTTATTTTGTAAGCTTATTTTTAGGATGGGTATAATACCAATAAAAATAAATAAGCTATAATCGCCCCATGCCTAAACTGACCCCAAAAAACCACCAACTCACCGAGCATGATT
>RCMY010003914.1_pt1 | contig 13040 bp, 10 predicted proteins | sample 2041341 | NCBI WGS metagenome assembly RCMY01 (sample SAMN09708234, study PRJNA481090) | Marine sediment metagenome, whole genome shotgun sequencing project. | reverse complement strand
TTTGCGGATGACTTTGAATTTTCCGTACCAAAGGGTGTCGACTTTATCTCCGACGACGAGAACGTGCATTTTTCATCGGTACTGGCTTATCATCGGGCCTCGAAATCAATCCATGTCGACGACACCTATATGTACGCGCAATTGCCTCTGCCGCTTCGTTTGTTTGGCGTTGATGGTGTCACCAGATTTCACCCGACCCTTGCCAAGGCGCTTCAGCCGCGCGCGGGAGCAGCACAGGAGTTTCGGCAGTGGGCGGAGGGATTAAACGCGGATTGGGGCGATGCCAGGAATCTGTGTACGGCGCATTTGGCGACATTGGCCGCAAACAAGAATGACGGAGCGTCGATTCTGGAACGCTTGCGAGATGCGCTGTCTGGCGTAAAACACGCACTTGAGGATCACGAGAAGACATTCGGCTAGTGTCGCGATCTGGCCAGCGCTCACGATAAATCTGGATAGCGAGAAATTGCAAAGGGGCTAGTGGGCGGTATGGGCGGTTTCCGCTGAATCCATCAATATCCGCTGGGGTTTCTTCATCAGGAACACCAGCGGAATACATAAAGCGGTGACGATCGCCATCAACCAGAAATCATCAAGATAGGCGATCATCAGCGCCTGCCGGTTTACCTCGCCGTCGATCATCATCATCGCCTGTTCGCCATATTGTCCCAATCGGCTGATGCTGGTCGGGCTTAGCGGCGAAAGCCGCGCCTCGGTGACATTGGCGGCGAGATCCGCGTGGCTGGTCTGCCAGTTTCGACCGAGCAGACCGACGAACACCGCAATCCCGACCGACGCCCCGATGGTGCGCGACAGATTGAGCAGGCTGGCCCCGTCGGTCCGCAAGGCAGACGAAAGCGTCGAAAATGCCAGAATGTTCATGGTGACGAACAATGCCCCCATGCCAAGCCCCTGGACCACGCCGCTAGTGATGACTGGCCAACGGTCCATCTCGAGACTCCATCCGGTCATCATCCATGCGGAATAGGAAGCGAGCGCCATGCCGGCTGCGACTATGAACCGGGCATCGACCAGCGTCGCAAGGCGGCTACCGATAGCCATGCCGATAAAGACCCCGACCCCGCGCGGCGCGAGTAATATGCCGGCATCAATTGGTGTGTAACGGTAGATATTCTGAAGCATCGGCGGCAATAACGCCATGGTCGAGAACATCGAGACACCCGCCACAATCATCAGCAGCATCGACGTGACCAGATTGCGGTTCTTGAACAGATCCCTGGACAGAAAGGTGTTTTTCGCCGTCGCCATATGAATCCCGAACAGCCATAAAGCGCTCGCCGCTATTCCGAATTCGATAATGATCTCCCAGCTTTCAAACCAGTCCTCCCCGTTGCCGCGATCCAGCATGAGCTGGAAGGACGCGATGAAGACGGCGAACAGGGCGTATCCGAACAAATCGAACTTGCGACGGGAAATCGGGCGCGATGGCAATAATGTCCACAGCATAACAAAGGCGATGATGCCGAGCGGAACATTGATCAGGAAAATCCATTCCCAGCTATAATTCTCGGTCAGATAGCCGCCGATAATCGGGCCGGTTATCGGCGCAATCATAACACCCATGCCCCAGATTGCCATCGCTCTGGGATGGTTTTTCGGAGGATTGATATCGAGCATCACGGTTTGCGACAAAGGCATGATGAATGCGCCGGACAATCCCTGGATGACCCGGTACAACACCAGCATTTCGAGGCTCGATGCGGTGGCGCATAACAAGGAAGATGCTGTGAATCCCGCAATCGAGAGCAGGAACAGATTGCGGGAACCGATACGGTCCGCAATCCAGCCGGTGATCGGGATCGCGATGGCGGTGGCCAGGATATAGCTGGTCAGCACCCAAGTGACGGTATCCAGCGTAGCTCCGAGACCCGATTGCATGTGGGGCAGGGCGACGTTGGCAATCGTGGAATCCAATATCTGCATGATATTGGCAAGCATCACGGCGATGGTGAGCAGCATCCGGTTATTGACCGGCAATGCTGCTTCGTCAGGATTGTCGGAAATCACTCGCTGCCGTTACGGAGATCGACGGTAACTTCTGCCGAAATCCCGGCGATCAGCTGCCGCGGAGACTTGTCCAATATCTTGATCCGCACCGGAACCCGCTGGGTAACCTTGACCCAGTTGCCATTGGCATTCTGGGCAGGCAATACCGAGAACTCCGATCCGGTACCGGCGCCGATACTGTCGACCCGGCCGTTCAATTCCAGACGGGGATAGGCATCAAAAGTAATTTTTGCTTTTTGCCCGACCTTCATCCTGGCCAGATCGGTTTCCTTGAAATTGGCCTCTATCCAGCTGCTCGCATCATTGACGATCGAAACCATCGGCAGTCCGGAAACCATCATCTGCCCGATTTGCAATCGGGTCGACTGGGCGATGCGTCCTGCGACGGGAGCCACTACCCGCGTTCGCTCAAGATTGAGCCGCGCCTGATCCCGCGCGACCTTGGCATCGGCGACGGCAGGATTTTCTCCCGGTGACGCTGATCCGGTCGACAGCCGAGCCTTCGCAGCGACGACGTCGGCTTGCGCAGATTTCAATTTGGCTCTGGCGAGATCGACTTCATGCTGCGCAGCGTCCAGTCGCGCCCGCGTGGTGAAACCTTTGTCCATCAACGCCGCCTGACGCTGATAGTTGGACTGGGCGAAAGCGATGTCCTGACGCGCCACCTCGATGTCGACGCCACTGACTTGGTAATCGGTCTGGAGATTTTGTACCTCTACCTGAGCGGCGGCGATACGGGCGTTGCTTTGGGCAAGCGCCAGTTCAAAGGGAACCGGATCGATCGAGAAAAGCAGATCGCCCGCGGCAACCTGCTGGTTTTCGCTGACGCCCACTTCAACAATTTTCCCGCCAACTTCGGGGGAGACAGATACGATATCCTGCTGGACATAGGCATTGTCGGTCGAGGCATAGCGATCGCTGGTTATCCAGTAAAACACCCCGAAAGCAGCGAGCATTAGCGGAACCGACAGCATCAATATCCAGCGTCCGATACGGCGTCCCAGCGAGCGCGCGGGTATATCGGGGGCGGTTGGCTTCTGGTCTTCTACCACGTCCATCGCAGGGTTTGGATTATCAGCCATAGGCAGTTCTATTCCGATCAGAATCAGCTTCGTCGATCGATTGGAGATTGCTGCGGAACAACTCGAGCAAAGCCAGTAATTGCGCGCGATCTGCTCCGGGCATATCGGCGAGCGCTTCCTGCAATAAATGTTCACCGATTGGTTGCAGCTGATCGCTCAATGCAACGCCCTTCGTCGTCAGAAACAACTGCCATGCCCGGCGATCAGCAGAATCCCGCCTGCGCTCGATTAGTTCGGCATTCTGCAAGCGATCGACCATCCGGCACAATGTCATGGCGTCCAGTTCCAGCATTTCCGCTAGCGCACTCTGGTTGATCCCTTCATTGCGTTTAAGCCAGGTCAGAACCCGCCATTGCGGCCTGGTCACACCGATAGCCTTGGCCCGCTTGTCAAAGGTACGGCGGATCAAACGGGAGATGTCGCCGATCACGAATCCAATATTGTCGCTCATTCAACCGATTTAATAACATATTTTATTATATGCAATGATTAGATACTGGTGGCCGGCCTGTAAGCTTGCCAAGCAGTATACAAGGAAAAGCCGGCGCGTTGCGGCGCCGGCTTTCTACTTCGTCAGATTTTCGTAGGACCGATCAGAAGCCCTTGCGGACAGTCATCCCGATGGTACGGGGCTGACTCACCCGGTAACCAAGGCGTGCACGGCCGCCACGTTCTCTGTCGAAGGACAGCAAGGCATTTTCGTCGAAGACATTCTTCACATAGACAATGACATCAAGCTGGTTGTCCAGTTCGATACCTGCGCTAAGATTGACCATTTGATAGGATGGCAATTTCAGGTCGACCACGGTGGCTTCATTTCCGGTTGCGCCGCCAAAGGGCAGGCCGGACACGAATGTCCGAGGATTGTTCACCTGATCGCTTGGCTGGGTGAAACGGCTGCCGACATGCTGGACCGACGCGTTGACAAATGCATCTCCCGATCCGATCGGGAATGTGTAGGTTGCGTTTGCCGACACCTGGAATTTGGGTACCGAAGGAAGGCGATTGCCGTCCTCTACGCCGCCCAGTACCGCGCCGCTTCCGTCGACAACTGTCGAGTCAAATTCGGCTTGCAGGATCGAACCGGAAAGGCCGAGATCGAAGCCTTCAATCGGCTCAGCGCCCAATTCCCATTCGAAACCGGCGGTGTGCGCCTTGGGCACGTTGAACGAAATTCGCGAAGAACAGGAACCGGCGTCCAAGGTAACCTGAAGATTCGAGATGTCGGTGTAGAAGGCCGCAGCATTGAAACGGATACCGCCGCGCTGTGCTTTTACACCAAGTTCATAATTCCACAGCTTCTCATCATCATAGTCCTGAAATGCGCCAAAAATTGCCGCATCCTGGGCTGTACATAATGGCACGTTCAGTGGATCGTTGACGCCGCCCAGACGAAAGCCCTGGGAGGCCTGTGCGTTGATCTTGATATCCGGAACGACTTCGTAGCTTACCAACAGCCTCGGCGTGAAGCCGGTGGACGATGTTTTGTCGACCACGCCGGTGTCGCCATTTGCAAAGAGACCGCCGGTTGAGATTGTCCTGACTTCGCGGAAATCATAATAACGGCCACCTGCCGTTACGGTGAGCGCATCGGTCAGATCGAAACTGGCTTCACCAAAGGCAGCAAATTGCTCGATGTCATAGTCAAGATCAGAGTTGAATGGTGAGTCGACGGGAAAGCCGTTCGAGACGGCTGCCGAGGTTCCGGCACCCAATGTTGCATCGGTAAACGCATCATATCCCGGGGTTGGCAGCCGCTGTCTGTAACGGCGTTCAACGGATGAATAATATCCGCCGACAACCCACTGGAACGGGCTGTCATTATCCGACGCAAAGCGCACTTCCTGGCTGATCTGCTCGACGTCGGTCACATCGCGCAAATTGGAAGGAAGAGTAACGGCAGCATCCGGGAAACCAAGATCTATCGAAACCGATCCGGATAGAGCACTGGCATCGCGGCTTACCAAGATGTTGCGATCGGTAAAGCTGGTCACGGTTGTCATCGCCACCGAACCAAGCTCGGCATTGACGACCAGATCGGCAATCAGTGTTTCATCGCGAAACGCCTCGTCGAGCAAAAGATATTGCTGACGTTCGCCAAGCGTTACTGCCGGGCGCGTCGTGGTAAACGGGTTGGCGAAAAGGTTGAAGACTTCCTGTCGGTTGTTTCCGTTGGCAATCACTTCCTGATAGATCACGCGCGGAGTGATGGTCAGGCCTTCGGTTGGTTGCAGCGCCAGTGCCAAACGGCCACCGTAGCGTTCGCCGGAGTTGACATCTTCGGTGATCCCGCCTCCTTCGCGAAGGGCATCGATAAACCCGCCATATTGCGTGTAATATCCGACCGCCCGGATCGCGGCTTTGTCCTCAACCAAAGGGACGTTGACGGCGCCTTTCAGGTGCCAGCCGATATCATCGCCGTCGACTAGCTGTACATCGCCTTCGACGAGAGCGCTGGCGTCGTTAAAATCGGGTTGGTTGGTGATATAGCGGATTGTACCGCCGATCGAACCGGAGCCGAATAAGGTTCCTTGCGGTCCTCGCAGGGTTTCGACCCGGTTGAGATCGAACAGATCGAGGTCTGGCGTGAATAGCGACAATGAGATCACGGATTCATCGAGATAGACGCCAACTTGCTCCTTGACGCCGGGTTGATCGCGAACAATCTGTCCGGCAGAAACCCCGCGAATGGCGACTTGGCTTTGGCCGGGTCCGAGGTTCTGGATGCTAAGGCCCGCCACGTTGCGGCTGATGTCTTCCAGGGTTACCGCACCGCTACGTTGAATATCTGCCTGGGTTTGGGCGTTGATTGAGAATGGAATATCCTGAAGATTGGCGTTTCGCTTGGTCGCGGTAACGATGATGATATTGCTGTCCGTTTCTGCAGCAGCATCTGTTTGTGCCAACGCCGGAGCCGAAACCGAGGCGACGGTCAACAATGAAAGTCCAGACAACAGGAATTTACGAGTTTCTTTTGCGCTTTGCATTTCAAGTTCCTCTGCTCAATCTTGTCAAGAATGTGCGGCAAATACAGGAGCATCGCATCGGCGAACAAGTATTGATTGCGCAAAATCGGGAAGTTTGCGTGCGTCATGGCGTTTTTGTGCCATTAATGTCACGGATTGGCCGTGCTTTACATCAGTTTAACGATATTTGACTTGCCTTAAGACTCAATAGAGATAGCACGGTCTTATCCCGAGTCGTTTCATGCGAAGGAGTTAACTTGTTGTTTTGTAGTCGGTTATTCTCTCTGTGCTTTGAGTACGAGTAGTATAGCGGAGTGTGCTGGCGAAGTGGCATCCTCGTTCATTCAATGAACTTTACGGCTAACGGTTCGCTTTGCAGCGGACTAACCCTACGGGGATTGCCTGCTGGTTGCCTGGGGGCGCTGGCGGCAAGCGGTTTTAGGGGCTTGCCTTTCCGATCAACCCCGGTGCAATAACCCGCCTATGACATTACATGCAGACGTATATTGGTCCTTCCGCTCTCCTTATAGCTATCTTGCGACGCGGCGTTATGTAGCGCTGACTCAGGAATATGACCTGCAGATTAATCAGCGTTTCGTTTATCCGCTGGCGATCCGTGAACCGGACTTTTTCGAGAAAAATCACCCCAATTGGCTGGGCTATGTGTTCAAGGATATATTCCGGGTGGCGCAGCACATGGGCATTCCCTTGGCACCGCCGAACCCTGATCCGATCGTACAGGATATTGCGACCCGCAAGATTGCTGCCGAGCAACCCTATATTTTCGAACTGACCCGCATGGGGCAGGCGGCCTCGCGGCGCGGCAAGGGGCTGGAATTTGCCAATGAAGTGTCGCAACTGATCTGGGGCGGTACTGCTGGCTGGAACGAAGGCGATCATCTCGAAAAAGCAGCGGAACGGGCTGGACTCGACCTGACCGAACTTCGGGTTGAGGCGGGAACCCAAGCGGACGGGCTGGACGCTGAAATCGCGGACAATCAAACAGCGCTGGAAGCATCTGGTCACTGGGGCGTGCCTACCCTCGTGTTTGAAGGAGAGCCGTTTTTCGGGCAGGACCGGATTGACTTGGCGGTGTGGCGGATGAAGCAAAAGGGGCTTGCGTCACGCTAGATTTTGGAACTTTCCTACATTGGTTTGACGCGCTAAACTTTAGTTTGGCCAGTCTTCTATCTGTGTCGGGACTGATAGTCTTCAGATCACCGGATGGGCTGCCGACAGGTTTTGCAGAATATCGTTCCTTGGCCCTAACTTTGACTAACTTTGGATAATGAGAGTCGATAGATGACCGCAAAAAGCTGGGACTTTTCTTCCTTCGACGGCGTAAGCCTCAAAATCCATGAAATGGGAGAAGGCCGCCCGGTTGTGTTGCTCCACGGCCTGTTTTCCAATGCCCATACCAACTGGATCAAATTTGGCCATGCTGCGGCACTGTCCGACTCCGGTTTCCGGGTGATCATGCCCGACCTGCGCGCTCATGGTGAAAGCGAGGCACCGCATGATCCGGCTGCCTATCCCGATGATGTACTGGTTCAGGACGCCTTGGCGTTGATCGCGCATCTGCAATTGTCTGATTATGATCTCGGCGGCTTCTCGCTGGGAGCCCGGACCACGGCACGGCTGCTGGTGACCGGTGCCAGTCCGTCTAAAGCGATACTCGCCGGCATGGGGCTCCAGGGTCTTGCTGGATGGGAACGGCGACAGGAATTTTTCCAGGAGGCGATCCGGCTCAAGGATAGTGCCAAACGCGGCGATCCGCACTGGATGGCTATCCAGTTCATGAAAAGCCAGAAAATCGATCCTGTGGCGGCAAGTCTGTTGCTCGCGACCTTTTCCGATATGGATCCTGCCGATGCCGCAAGCATAGAAACAGAAACATTGGTCCTTTGTGGCAGTGAGGATGACGATAACGGCGATCCGGAAGAACTGGCAGCGATCCTGCTCAACGGCCACTATGTTGCAATCCCCGGAACCCATATGAGCAGTGTGACCAAGGTGGAAATGAGCCAGGAAATGGTACGCTTTCTGGTCGGATAGGAGGAACTATGCCGAAACTATATAGCTGGCGCAATTTCTGGATATTCTGGGGAAGCGGGATGGCCTTGTTCATCTATCTCTTCGCTTCAGGCGGGGCACTCGAGACCGTGGTTGCCCCCGGAGGCATATTGGATCACCAAAGCGCGGCAAACGCCCAAAGGGTGAACGATATCCAGCAGAGTTGGGCTGACGCAGGTGTGCTGGAGTTGGCACGTTGGGGCATGATCGCGGATCTTATATTCATTACCCTTTATATGTCCGGCGGCATCATCGGCGGAAGGCTGATCTGGCAGCGCGCGAAATCGCCGACGCTTAAAAAGCTCGGCTTGTTGTGCGTGCTAAGCTATTTCGTCTTCGGTCTGACGGACTATATCGAAACCGTCAGCCAACTGGTCCAGCTTGTTCTTCAACAGGGTAGCGACTTGCTCGCGGGCACGGCGGCGCTGGTTCGCCCGATCAAAATTATCGCCTGGATAGTCGGCACCATCGCCATATTACTAGCGCTAATCTGGCGATGGAGTGAAACACGGGCTTGACCGGCCGCCAAGAAAGTTTCAATTCCAACCAAATTCATAATAGTTGAGGATGACAATATGAAAACCGCCGCTTCGATCGTCGCAATCGCAACCATGGCTCTTTCTACTCCGGCCCTGGCCAAGCATCATGAAAATGATGCGATGGAAGAAAATGCACCGCCCACCGCCGCCGATGCGAAGCAATTCGTCGACGATACCGAAAAGCGGCTGTTTGATTTCTCGATCGACGCCGCGCGGATTTACTGGATCAATTCGAATTTTATCACCGACGATACCGATGCGCTGGCAGCGAAGGTCGGAGCGCAGGGGACCACGATGTCGGTGGAGGCCGCACTCGAAGCTGCCAAGTTCAACGACGTCAAAGGTCTCGACGCGGTCACCAAGCGGAAGCTGGATAAATTGCGCGGCGGGATCGTTCTGCCAGCACCCACTACAGAAGGCGCATCTACCGAGCTGAACGAGATCGCAACCAAGCTTAACTCCGCTTACGGCAAGGGCAAGGGCACGCTGAACGGCAAGGAAATCAACGGTTCCGATATCGAAGCCGCCATGGGCACCAATCGCAATCCGGAAGAACTCTCCGAAATGTGGGCCAGCTGGCACAGCAATGTCGGCGCGCCGATGAAGGATGATTATGCCCGGATGGTCGAGATTGCCAATCAAGGCGCTGTGGAACTCGGCTTTGCCGACGTCGGTGCGATGTGGCGCTCGGGCTACGACATGCCGGCGGATGATTTTGCCAAGCTGACCGACAAATTATGGGCGCAGGTCAAGCCGCTCTACGACCAATTGCATTGCTACACCCGCGACAAGCTCAACGAGAAATATGGTGATTCGGTCCAGGCGGAAACAGGACCAATCCGCGCCGATCTGCTAGGCAATATGTGGGCTCAGGAATGGGGCAATATCTATGACGTCGTTGCACCGGAAGGGGCAGGGGACATCGGTTTCGATACCACCGAACTGCTGACCTCCAAAGGTTATGATGCGATGAAGATGGTCAAGGCAGGTGAAGGGTTCTTCTCCTCGCTGGGCTTTGAACCGCTGCCGGAAACCTTCTACAAAAGGTCCCTGTTCACCAAGCCAGCTGACCGCGAAGTGGTCTGCCACGCCAGCGCCTGGGATATCGACAATGTCGACGATATCCGAATAAAGATGTGCATCAAGGTCAACGGGGACGATTTCACCACCATCCATCACGAGCTTGGTCATAATTATTACCAGCGCGCTTATAACAAACAGAGCTATCTCCATCTCGACGGTGCCAATGACGGCTTCCATGAAGCGATCGGCGATGCCGTCGCTTTGTCGATCACGCCGGAATATCTGGTTCAGGTAGGCTTGCTGGACAAGAGCAAAGTCCCCAGCGCCGACAAGGATATCGGTCTCTTGCTGCGTCAGGCGATGGACAAGGTGGCGTTCCTGCCATTCGGCCTGCTGGTCGACAAATGGCGCTGGCAGGTTTTCTCCGGCGAAATCCAGCCGGAAAATTACACCCAGGCCTGGCACGATCTGAAACTCGAATATCAGGGCATCGCTCCGCCGGTCGAGCGGCCTGCTGATGCTTTCGATCCCGGCGCAAAATATCACATCCCGGGCAACACGCCTTATTCACGCTATTTCCTCGCCCGGATCTTGCAGTTCCAATTCTACAAGGCCGCTTGCGATGCAGCCGGATGGAAGGGGCCGCTGCACCGCTGTTCTTTCTATGGCAACGAGCAGGTCGGTGCGAAGCTTAACGCGATGCTGGAAATGGGTGCATCAAAACCATGGCCCGACGCGCTCGAAGCTTTCACCGGAACACGGGAGATGGATGGCAAGGCTATGATCAGCTATTTCGCGCCGCTGATGGACTGGCTAAAGACAGAGAATGCAGGAAAATCCTGCGGTTGGTAGGCATTAAAAAGCCGGCGGGAACTTTGGTTTCCGCCGGCTTTTTATTCTCTCGCTTCAGCTTAAAGCTGGTCGAGCATATATTCTGCGGCACTGACTTTGAAATCGCCCGGTGCTTCGACGTTCAGTTCTTCGACAACGCCGTCATTGACGATCATCGAGAAACGCTGGCCGCGTTGGCCCAGACCAAAGCCTGAACCGTCCATCGTCAAGCCAAGCGCTTGCGCGAATTCGCCATTGCCGTCTGCGAGCATCGTCACATCTTCGGAACCCGATGCCTTGTTCCATGCGCCCATCACGAAAGCGTCATTGACTGCGGTGCAGGCAATCTCGTCAACGCCTTTGGCTTTCAGGTCGGCGGCTTTGTCGACATAGCCAGGAAGATGCTTTGCCGAACAGGTCGGCGTGAACGCGCCGGGAACCGAGAATAAGGCTACTTTTCTGCCAGCGAAATATTCGCTCGAGCCCACTTGCTGCGGGCCTTCTGCGGTTGCCTTGACCAGATTCACTTCGGGAATTTTATCGCCTTTATTGATCATGTTTTGCTCCTCATCTTGGTTGGGTATTGAAACTTGTCTCGAATAATCAACGTGGTGGCAGCTTCGTAAAATTGCAAGCAAGTCCGCCAAACAAATCGCCTGCGAATTTTGCCATGGGCAGTTCATGATTGCAACGCTATGCTGCCAGCAATGGATGATCTCGTATTCTTCTCTGGACAATTTCTCCTCTCTACGCCGGGAATGGCAGACCCTCGGTTTGCGCGGTCGGTTGTGGCCATCTGTTCTCATGATGAAGACGGTGCATTGGGAATCAATATCGGTGAAACGGTCGAAGGTATAAGCTTCCACGATATACTGAGGCAGTTCGACATTGATCCGACCGAAGCGCCTGACCGTGAGGTATTTCTCGGCGGTCCGATGGAAACCCAGCGGGGATTCATCCTCCATAGTCTTGATATCAACATGTCGGATACGCTTCAAGTCGGTGATCGATGGGGGCTCAGCAGCTCGGTCGACATGCTCGGCGCGATTGCCAAGGGACGCGGCCCCAAGCATTGGACCATCGCTCTCGGTTATTCCGGATGGGGGGAAGGGCAGCTGGAAGGCGAGCTCACCCAGAATGGCTGGTCGATCGCCGAAGGCTCTCCAGACTGGCTCTACGAAACCCGGTCCGGGGACAAATGGTTGATGGCCTGGCAGGCTTTGGGCATTGATCCGGCAAAGCTGTCGACGGGATTTGGCAGCGCCTGACCCATTGATTGTTACGACCTGCGGGGCTGTAGACTCACATAATATCAAATATAAAGACATCTTTATATTTGCTTCTGAGGCCACAAGCCGTTATTGAAAACCCATGTTGCCGCACCGGATTGCCCGTGCGGCATTTCGTTTTTCAAGGAGACAAGACGTGGCTACCGCAACCCAAGATTATGTCATCAAGGATATTTCCCTCGCCGATTTCGGTCGCAAGGAAATTGAAATAGCTGAAACTGAAATGCCGGGCCTGATGGCTTTGCGCGAAGAATTCGGTGCAGACAAGCCTTTGAAAGGCGCCCGGATCACCGGTTCGCTGCACATGACCATTCAAACGGCTGTGTTGATTGAAACCTTGCTCGATCTTGGCGCAGACGTCCGTTGGGCTTCCTGCAATATTTTCTCGACCCAGGATCACGCCGCAGCGGCTATCGCAGCAGGCGGAACCCCGGTATTTGCAATCAAGGGCGAAACTCTGGAAGAATATTGGTCCTATGTTGAGCGTATCTTTGACTGGGGCACAGACGAAACCTGCAACCTGATTCTGGATGACGGCGGCGATGCTACCATGTTCGCGCTTTGGGGTGCACGGGTCGAAGCCGGTGAAGAATTGTTCAAACCGGACAACGAAGAGGAAGAAGTCTTCGTCGCGACCCTGACCCGTTTTCTGGCAGAACGTCCTGGCTATCTGACCAAGACCGTTGCAGCCATCAAGGGTGTTTCGGAAGAAACCACCACCGGTGTTCACCGTCTCTATGAACTCGCTAAAATCGGCAAGCTGCCTTTTCCTGCGATCAACGTCAACGACAGTGTTACCAAGTCCAAGTTTGACAATCTCTATGGCTGCAAAGAGTCACTGGTTGATGCGATTCGCCGTGCAACCGACGTCATGCTGGCCGGTAAAGTCGCAGCCGTCGCAGGCTTCGGCGATGTCGGCAAAGGTTCTGCACAATCACTTCGTAATGGCGGCGCGCGTGTGCTCGTAACCGAAATCGATCCGATCTGTGCGCTTCAGGCCGCTATGGAAGGATTTGAAGTCGTAACGATGGACGAAGCCACGAAACGGGCTGATATCTTCGTGACCACAACCGGCAACAAGGATGTCATCACCGTCGATCACATGCGCGCCATGAAGGATCGTGCGATCGTTTGTAACATCGGCCACTTCGATAGCGAGATCCAGATCAGCGGTCTCAAGAACATGCAGTGGACCGAAATCAAGCCTCA
>RCMY010003911.1_pt1 | contig 13045 bp, 12 predicted proteins | sample 2041341 | NCBI WGS metagenome assembly RCMY01 (sample SAMN09708234, study PRJNA481090) | Marine sediment metagenome, whole genome shotgun sequencing project. | reverse complement strand
CCGAGCAGCCCGTTGCGGCCGAACGCCGCCAGCAGCCCGAGGCCGGCCACGACCGGGGGGACGACCAGCGGGATCTCGCCTGCGGCGCCGGCGATGCGTGCGATCCAGCCCTCTCCACGCTCGGCGACCAGCGCGAGCGGGATGCCGAGGAGCACCGCCAGGCTCGTGGCGATCGTTGACGTCACGAGCGTCAGCCGAAGCGCGGTCCGGACTGCTGGTGAGCCGAGCGCGGCGGGGATCTCGGTGAGGCCCCCGCGGACTGCGAGCGCGACGATCGGCGCGGCGAGCAACAGCACCGCCAGACCGGCCAGGCCAGCGACGAGGCGCCCGGGAGCGAGGGTCGCTCCGCCGCGTCGGCTCACTTCTCGGCGATGGTGGCCATGGCGTCGGTGGCCGTGTCGAGGAAGCGCAGCAGCTCCATCGGGAGCGGGAAGATCAGCGTCGAGTTCTTCTCCGCGCTGACCTCGGCCATCGTCGACAGCACGCGCAGCTGCATGGCTCCGGGGGCGGTCGCCATGACGGTGGCCGCCTCGGCGAGGCGGGTCGCCGCCTCGAACTCGCCCTGTGCGTGGATGATCTTGGCGCGGCGCTCGCGCTCAGCCTCGGCCTGTCTCGCCATCGCCCGACGCATCGATTCGGGCAGCTCGACGTCCTTGACCTCGACGAGGGTGACCTTCACGCCCCACGGATTCGTGAGCTCGTCGATGATCGCCGCGAGCCGATCGTTGATGTCGTCGCGGTTGACGAGCAGTTCGTCGAGCTCGACCTGACCGAGGATCGAGCGGAGCGTCGTCTGCGCGACCTGCGAGGTGGCGAACAGGTAGTTCTGGACGTTGACGACGGCGTCGACCGGGTTGATGACGTTGAAGTAGGTGACCGCGTTGACCCGGACGGTCACGTTGTCCTTCGTGATGACGTCCTGGGGCGGGATGTCCATCGTCACGGTCTGCAGGTTCACCTTGACCATCTTGTCCACGAACGGCAGGAGGAAGAAGAGCCCCGGCCCCTTGGCGCCGATGATGCGGCCGAGCCGGAAGATGACGCCGCGCTCGTATTCGTTGACGATGCGGATCGCGGAGCTGAGCAGCCCGACGAGCACGACGAAGGCGAAGATCAGGCCGGGGAGGAAGTCGGGCATGGCGGGCCTCTCAGAGGATGGTCGGGGGGGTCGGGGCGGGCACGGAGTCCGCTGGCGCGACGATCAGCGTCGTGCCGTCGAGCCCAACGATGCGTACCACCTCGCCGACGGGGAGGTCGGACACGGAACGGATGTGCCACCAGGTGCCGTCGAGCCGGACGCCCAGGCGGCCGCTGGCGCGGGTGGCCAAGGTGGCGGTCGCCCCGATGAGCGCGTCCTCGCCCGCGCCGTCGCTGACGCGTGAGCGTCGTATCGCGATGCCCGTGCCGACGACGACGGCCAGCATGGCGAGCGCGGTCGGGACCAGGACGCCGAGCGAGATGCCGACGCCGGTCGGCTGCTGGAAGAGGAAGAGCCCGCCGAGCACGAACGCGACGGTCCCTCCCACCGCCGCGACACCGACGCCGGGCGCGAGGAGCTCGGCGACGAAGAGGCCCGCGGCGAGCACGAGGAGCAGCGTGCCGGCGTGGTTGACCGGGAGGACGCTCAAGGAGAAGAAGGCGAGGACGAGCATGATCGCGCCGATGATCCCGCCTGCGCCGAGCCCCGGGTTCGCGATCTCGTAGAGGATCGCGAGCGTGCCGAGCGAGATGAAGATGAAGGCGAGGTTCGGGTCGGCGATCGTCTGGAGCAGGCGTCGTGTCCCGGACATGTCGAGCTCGACGAGCGGGGCGTCCGCGGTGGCGAGCGTCAGGGACCCGCCGTTGGCGAGCGCGATCGTGCGTCCGTCGATCTGTTCGAGGAGGTCGTCGAGGTCCGTCGCGATGAGGTCGACCGCGCCGATCGCAAGGGCCTCCGTCGCGGTGATCGATCGACCGTCGCGGACCGAGTCGACCGCGAAGCCGACGTCGCGACCGCGCGCTTCGGCGATCGCCTCCGCGTAGGCGGCGGCGTTGTTGACGATCTTGTCGCCGACCTCCCCGCCCTGGACGTCGACGGGGGTCGCGGCACCGATCGTGGTGGCTGGTGCCATGGCCGCGACGTGTGCGGACAACGTGATGAAGGTGCCGGCGGAACCTGCATCCGCGCCGGACGGCGACACGAAGACGATGACCGGGATGGGGGAGTTGAGGAACGTCTGGACGATGGTCCGCATCGACGTGACCAACCCGCCCGGCGTGTCGAGCTCGACGACCAGCGCATGGTGGCCGTCGATCGCCGCGATCGCGACGGTGTCGCGCAGGTGGTCGGCGATGACGGGGGTGATCGCGCCGCGGACCGACGTCGTCGCGACGGCTCCGGACGTGCCACGAGGATCTTCGGTGGCCGCAGCCAGGGACGCGACGCCGAGCGTCGTCACCGCCGCCAGCAGCAACGCCGCGACGAGTGACCGCCAGCCGGAAAGGAAGTGTTCGCTCATGTGGACAAGTGTGGCAGACCGGTCCCGCTCACGGTCGGCCGGTCGGGCACAACCGTGCGCTGCAGGTGCCGGGCTTCATCGTCCAGCCCGGCGACCACAACATCGTCGTCGCGCAGCCATCGCAGGAGGACCCGGAGCGCTCTGACGACGGGTTCGCTGCGTCGATCTCCTCGGATCAGGACCACTCGGTCTGGTTCGCCACGGGCGCCGTCGACTTCCGCGACCGCGACGACCTGACGTCGTTCTGCACCATCACCGGGGACGACACGCAGAAGTTCGGCGACCGCAACGACGACGGCACGCGTCAGTACAACCAGCCCGGCACCTTCCGGATCAGGAAGGGCGGCTCCGGCTGCTGATGCGGCTACGGTCGTGCGGCTCAGCCGTACGACTCCCGGAAGCGCTCGCCTGATGTCTGGTTCCAACGGTTTCGCCGCCCGCGCCATCGGTGCGGAGAAGACCTACGGCGAGGGCTCGACGGCGGTCCACGCGCTGGCCGGCGTCGACCTCGACATCCCGCGTGGTGAGTTCACCGCGATCATGGGCCCGTCCGGCTCCGGCAAGTCGACGCTGCTGCACTGCCTGGCCGGCCTCGACCGTGTCACCGGCGGGAGCATCGAGCTCGCCGGGCAGAACGTCGCTGACCTCAACGACAAGCAGCTGACGCTGCTGCGTCGCGAGCAGGTCGGCTTCATCTTCCAGGCGTACAACCTCGTCCCGACCCTCAACGCGACCGAGAACATCACGCTGCCGATCGACCTCGCCGGCGGCAAGGTCGATCAGGCCTGGTTCGACCAGGTGGTCTCGACGCTCGGGATCGGTGACCGGCTCACCCACAAGCCGTCGCAGCTCTCCGGCGGCCAGCAGCAGCGCGTCGCCGCTGCCCGCGCGCTGGTGTCGCGGCCGACGGTTGTGTTCGCCGACGAGCCGACCGGGGCGCTCGACTCGAACTCCGGCGCGGAGCTGTTGCGCTTCCTGCGCAGGGCCGTCGAGGAGTTCGGTCAGTCGATCGTGATGGTCAGCCACGACCCCTCCGCGGCTTCGTACGCGCAGCGACTCCTGTTCCTTGCGGACGGCAAGGTCGTCGACGAGATGCGTGAGCCGACCGCGGACAAGGTGCTCGACCGCATGAAGCGGCTCGAGGACGACTCGGCGGTGAGAGCTCAGGACGCCTGATGCTCCGCGTCGCGCTCAAGTCGATCCTGGGCAACAAGCTGCGCTTCGCGCTGACCGGGTTGGCCGTCGTCCTCGGCGTCACGTTCGTGTCGGGCGTGTTCGTCCTGACCGACTCGATCTCGCGCTCGTTCAACGGGTTGTTCGACGAGATCAACGCTGGTGTCGCGGTCTACGTGAACCCGATCAGCGAGGTCGAGGCAGAGATCGGGGGCGGCGCTGGCATCGTCGGTGGCGCCTCCCTGCCGGAGGATCTCATCGAGGTCATCGAGGCCGTGGAAGGTGTCAAGACGGTCGTGCCGTTCGTGCAGGCGTTGGCGCTGATCGTGGATGACGAGAACGTCAAGATCGGTGCGCAGGGTCCGCCGAACTTCGGGTTCTCGTGGTCGGGTGTCGGACCGCTGCGGATCGCCGCTGACGACGGTCGTGCACCGCTGGCCCCGGATGAGGTGGTGCTCGACCGCGGAAGCGCCGAGACCCTGGCGATGCGTCGGGACATCGACCTCGCCGCTCTGCTCGGCCAGTCCGTGACGATCGTGCTCGGCGAAGCCGGACCCCGGCAGTTCACCGTCGTCGGGTTCTCGACCTTCGGTGAGACCAACAGCCTGCTCGGCGCGACGACGGCAGCCTTCGAGGTCGAGACGGCGCAACGGCTGTTCGGCAAGGAAGGCCTCTACGACCAGATCGCCATCCTCTCAGCGCCGAACACCAACGACGACCTGCTGCGCGACGCGATCGGCGCCGCCATCAACGCAGGGCAGGCAGCCGACGATCCGCTGTACGAGGTGCTCACCGGGGCGGAGCAGAACGACTCCGACATCGCCGACGTCCAGGAAGGCCTCGGATTCCTGACGACCGCACTGCTTGCCTTCGCAGCCATCGCGCTCTTCGTCGGTGCCTTCATCATCGTCAACACGTTCTCGATCGTTGTCGCCCAGCGCACCCGCGAGTACGGGCTGCTTCGCGCGGTCGGCGCGACCGGGCGGCAGATCCAGGTCGCCGTCATCATCGAGGCGTTCGTCGTCGGCATCACCGCTGCGACCGTCGGCTTGGTCGCTGGCATCGGCCTTGCTGGACTGCTGCAGACCGTGCTGGACGCCGCGGGGATCTCGATCCCGTCGTCCGGGATCGTGGTCAACCCGCGGACCGTCGTCGCGAGCTACGTCGTCGGTGTCGGGGTGACCATTGTCGCGGCGATCTCGCCGTCGCGGCGAGCTGCGCGCATCAGCCCGATCGAGGCGCTGCGCGACTCCGGTCCGGACACCGGCGGCGCGATCTCGGCCCGACGCACCACGGTGGGGCTGGCCATCGGTGTGCTCGGCGGCGCGCTGCTGTTGGTCGGCCTGCTCGTCGTGTCGGAGGTGTCGCTGGTCGGGCTCGGCATGGCGCTGACCTTCATCGGCGTTGCTGTCCTCGCCCCGCACGCCGCGCGACCCGTCGCACGCACGCTCGGCGCGATCCCGGCGAAGCTCGGGGTTCCGGGTCGCCTCGCACAGCGCAACGCCGAGCGCAACCCGAAGCGCACGGCGTCGACGGCGTCCGCGCTGATGATCGGCGTGGCGCTGGTCGCCTTCTTCGCGATCTTCTCCTCCTCGGCGCTCAAGTCGATCGATGCTCTGCTCGAGGAGCAGTACTCCGCGGACTTCTCGATTCAGGTCGACTCCGGCTTCGGCCCGCCGCAAGGGATGCCGAAGGCGTTCGCCGCGGAGCTGCGCACGAACGACGACGTCGGCGAGGTCGGCAGCTTCAGCGTCACGAACATGCTGCTGCACCGAGCCGGTTCGTTCGCGACGGGCGGGGCAGACATCGGCAGCACGCTGGTCGGTGGTGTCACGGTCAGCAACCTCGAGGTCTTCGTGACGGTGGGAATGGTCGAAGGGGCGGCCCTCGACCTCACGCAGCCTTCCACGGTCCTCGTGGACGACGAGGTTGCCGAGCAGTTGTCGATCGGTGTCGGGGACACGATCACCGGCTCGTTCGCCTCGTCACGTGACGTCGAGCTCCGCATCGTGGGGATCTTCGCCAACGACGAGATCCTCCAGCCCGCGGGCGCATGGCTCATGGACGAGGACCAGCTGTCTGTGTTGGCCGGCGGTCTGCAGGACCTGACGATGTCGGTGAACGCACCCGAGGGTGGTTCGCCCGAGGTGACCCGCGCAGCCATCGAGGAGATCGCCGCGGCCTACCCGGGCGTGGAGGCGCTCAACGAGGCCGAGGTCCGTGAAGAAGCACGCGCGCAGGTCAACGGGGTGCTCAACGGGCTGACGGTGCTGCTGTTCCTTGCCGTGATCATCGCGGTGATCGGGATCATCAACACCCTCGCGCTCAGCGTCTTCGAGCGCACCCGCGAGATCGGGCTGCTGCGAGCGGTTGGCATGGTCCGTCAGCAGGCGCGCGCGATGATCCGTTGGGAGGCGGTGATCGTGTCGGTGTTCGGGGCGTTGCTCGGGATCGTGGTCGGCATCTTCTTCGGCTGGTCGATGGTGAAGGCGCTGGCCAGCGCCGGCATCTCCGAGTTCGACCTCCCGGTCGGACAGCTGGTCGGCTACGTGGTGGCCGCCGGCATCGCGGGCGTCATCGCCGCGATCCTCCCGGCCCGCCGGGCCGCGCGGCTCGACGTCCTGGACGCCGTCACGAGCGAGTGAAGCCGTACGCGAGCCAGGTCTCGTCGGCCTCCAGCAGCGCGTCGAGGACGGCGCGGTCCGCGGCTGATGCGTCGCTCCGGATCAGCACGACGGACGTCGCGGTCATGTCCGCGCGGAGCGGGATGAACGTGATGTCGTCGGTCCGTCCAGATGCCGCGGTCGCGTAGACGATCGCGGCGTCGGCCTCGCCCGAGGCGACCTTCGCGAGCGTGAGCGCCGCGGAGGTCTCGAAGGAGTCCACGCCGGCGTAGAGGTCCTCGAGTGCGTCCGGGGTCACGACGCCGTCAGCGAGCTCACGAGCAAGCAGCCGGTCGGTCCAGGTGCGGAGGGGTACGCCGAGATCGGCCAGCACCACGACGAGGTCGGGATCGGCGAGGTCTGTGAGGGTGGTGACCTCACCGAGCGCTCCCGGTGCCACCGCGATCGCCAGCGGGCTCGACACCAGCGGGATCGGGGATGCGAACCCACCGTCGCGGGCGAGCTCCTCCCCGATCTCCGGGTCGGCGAGCAGGACGAGGTGCGCATCGACGTCGCGGGCCTGGGCGGCGAGGACCTGCGAGGCACCTTCGGACAGCGTCGCGTCGAGGCCGCCGTCCGCCAGGATCTGCGTCACCGGGAGCATCAGCGACGAGGCGACGAGCACCATGGGTCGATCGTCGGCGGACGCGCAGGCCGGGATCATCAGCACGGCGACCAGGACTGCCGTGAGCCGGCGAGCGATCATGCCTCGGCCGCGGGGGAGAGGATGGCGGCGGCGAGGACCTGCTCGATGAGGTCGATCAGCTCGGCGCGGCTGACGAGGTCCTGCTCGAGCCAGGCGATCGCGGTCTCCTCGACGAAGGCAAGACAGCCGCGGACCGCGAGGGGAGCGGCCGGGGCGAGCGGCCAGCCGAGGTCGCCGGCGATGGTGAGGACCCGCTCGGTGATGGTGGACTTGACCCGCTCGGACACCTCGCGCATGTGCTCGTCCCCTCCGGCGGCGCCTCGGACGATCGCGATGTACGCCGCGCGGTTCTCGGAGATGTGGTCGACGTAGCCCGAGAGCCCCTCTCTCAGCGCGACCATCGGGTCCGTGACGGTGGACCCGTCCGCGGGCAGCACCACATCGAGCAGCCCGCGTGCTGCCTCGGCGACGATCTCGGCGAGCAGCGCGGACCGCGAGGGGAAGTAGTGGAACAGCAGGCTGCGGGAGATCCCGGCGCGTGCGGTGACCTCATCGAGGCTCAGCTCCTCGAAGCTCGTCGCCGTGACGAGGTCCCGGCCGATCGCGAGCAGCTGGGCGCGACGGTCTTCGCGGGACATGCGTGTCGTGGTGGTCATGCGGGGAGCGTGGCAGGTTGTTGACATGGTGTCAACGAGATCGCTACGGTCAGCCCCTGTTGACAGAAGGTCAACAGAGGCCGAAGGCTCCCCGTGTCCGTCCTGCACCGCCTGTTCCCCCGCGAGCACACCGACCTCCGCGGCAAGGTCGTCGTCATCACCGGTGCCGGCTCCGGGATCGGACGGGCGCTCGCGGTCGTCGCGGCGGGGCGTGGAGCGAGGCTCGCGTTGTCCGACGTCGACCTCGTGGGCCTGGGCTCGACGGCGGCGCGGTGCCGGGCGCTCGGGGCAGAGGTGCTCGAGGAGACGCTCGACGTGCGTGACCGCAACCTGATCCGTGCGCACGCCGAGTCGGTCGTGGAGCACTTCGGTCAGGTCAACGTCGTGATCAACAACGCGGGGGTCGCGCTCGGAGCGACCGCTGAGCGGATGAGCGAGAAGGACCTCGACTGGGTGCTCGACGTCGACCTCCACGGCGTCATCGACTCGAGCCAGATCTTCCTGCCGCACCTGATCGCGTCCGGCGAGGGCCACCTGGTCAACATCTCGAGCGTGTTCGGGCTCATCCCCGTGCCCTCGCAGTCCGCCTACAACGCCGCGAAGTACGGGGTGCGGGGCTACACCGAATCGGTCTCCATGGAGCTGCGCGCGTCCGAGCACGACGTCTGGGTGCTCTGTGTGCACCCCGGTGGCATCCGCACGAACATCGCGCGGAACGCCCGCACCGAGGGCGGCGACGCGAGGTCGATCGCCGAGAGCTTCGACCGCGTCGCGCGCATGGAGCCGATGCGAGCCGCCCAGATCATCATCGGTGCGGTCGAGCGTCGCCAGCGGCGCGTGCTCGTCGGCGCCGACGCCTGGGCGCTGCACACGCTGCAGATGCTCGGCGGCGTTGGCTGGCAGATGGCCCTGGAGGCCGTGTCACGCCGCCTGCTGAGCAAGGTCCTGGGGGATGAGCAGGACGCGCCGTGAGCCACCTCTCGGTCATCATCGTCGGAAGCGGGTTCGCGGGGCTCGGCATGGCCTTCCGGCTCCGCGAGCGGGGGATCACCGACATCACGATCCTCGAGCGCGGGGACAGCGTTGGTGGCACGTGGCGGGACAACACCTACCCGGGTGCGGCGTGTGACATCCCATCTCACCTCTACTCGTTCTCCTGGCACCCGAAGGCCGACTGGTCCTGCGCGTACGCCCGCCAGCCGGAGATCCGCGCCTACCTCGAAGAGGTCGCGGCAGCCCACGACCTCCATGCCCTCTGCGAGTTCCACACCGAGATGGACCAGGCCGAGTTCGACGAGCGCACCGCGACGTGGACCATCACGAGCACGGACGGACGGCGGTTCTCCGCGGACGTGTTCGTGTCCGCGGTCGGAGGGTTGAAGGACCCCGCCCTCCCGGATGTCGAGGGGCTCCATCGCTTCGCCGGCCCCATGTTCCACTCGTCCCGCTGGGACCACGACGTCGACCTCGCCGGCAAGCGCGTCGGCGTCATCGGCACCGGCGCTTCCGCCATCCAGTTCGTCCCCGCGATCGCCGACGACGTCGCGGCCATGACGGTCTTCCAGCGGACGCCTCCCTGGGTGAAGCCACGCGCCGACTTCACGTACCCGGCCATCGTGAAGGCCGCGTTCGCCGGGGTCCCGCGACTCCGTGCGGGCTACCGAGCCCTGCAGTTCATCCTCAAGGAAGCCGTGCACCCGCTGGTCTTCGCCCGAGAGACCCCGGTCAGCAGGGCCGTCCAGTCGTCGCTGGCACGGCTGATCCGGGCGCAGATCGATGATCCCGAGCTCGCCGCCGCCCTCACGCCCGACTACCGACTCGGCTGCAAGCGCGTCCTGATCTCCAGCGACTGGTACCCGACGCTGAACCGCCCGCACGTCGACGTCGAGACCCGCGGGATCGCTCGGATCACCGAGACGGGTGTCGTGCTCGCTGACGAGGCGTCGCGGGACTTCGACGTCCTGATCCTCGGCACGGGGTTCACGGTCGATCGCCCGCTCGGCGACGCGGAGGTCATCGGCGTCGACGGGCAGAGGCTCACGCAGGCGTGGGGAGCGCGCCCCTCCGCCCACCTCGGGATCACCGTCGCGGGCTTCCCGAACGCGTTCCTGCTGCTCGGCCCGAACACCGCGCTCGGCCACAACTCGGTGGTGCTGATGATCGAGGCGCAGGTCGACTACGTCGTCCAGGCGTTGGAGCGCCTCGACGACGCAGGTCGCGGCGCGACCTTGGAGGTCCGCGCCGAGCGTTGCGCCGCGTTCGTCGACGAGATGGACGGACGATCAGCGGGAACGGCGTGGGCCGCCGGCTGCCGCTCCTGGTACCTGGGGCCGGACGGCACCAACTTCACGGTCTGGCCCGGCACGGTGCGGCAGTATCAACGGCGTGTGCGGCGCTTCGACAGCGAGAGCTACTCACTGAGCAGCACGGCGTGCCTCACGTCGTGACGTGATCCAGGCTCCGAGGAGCACGAGGCCGGTTCCCGCGATCGCCACCGGGGCGATGTCATCGCCCCGCAGCGCGACGCCGAGCGCGATCGCCACGATGGGGACGAAGTAGATCGCGATCGACCCGCGTGGGGCGCCGACGCGACCGACGAGCGTCGTCATCGCGACGAAGGCGAGCCCCGTCCCGAAGATGCCCAGCGGGAGCATGGCGAGGACCGCGCCGGCGTCGAAGGTCGATCCCGGGAGCTGCCAGAGCCCGACCGGGACGATCATGGTCAGCGCGAACAGCATCGCACGCAGCGCCACGGCCGGGCCGCCGTAGCGCTGCTGGAGCGGCACGGCGAGGTTTGTCACGAGGCCGTAGAGGAAGACCGCGGTCAGGACCAGGAAGGTCCCGAACGCCGTCGAGGCGTCCTCGCGGATGCCGGGCAGGGAGATCGCGACGATCCCACCGAAGCCGATCGCGAGGCCGATGAGCTGGGTACGTCCCGGGAGGCGCCGCAGCAGCAGCGTCGACCAGAGGGCCGTCGTCAGCGGGACCCCGCCGTTGAGCATGCCGGCAAGCGACGAGCTGATGTGCTGCTGCGCGATCGGGAACAGGAGCAGGGGGATGCCCATCCACAGGTAGCCGACGACGGCGAACCGGGGGAGGTCCTCGCGGTCGATCGAGATCCGTGCCCGCGGCACGCAGGCCAGCGTCGCGGCGCCGAGGCCGACCCGGGCCAGCGTCACCACGCCCGGGCGCAGGTGCTCGAGCCCGATCTCCATCCAGAGGAACGATGAGCCCCAGATGACCGCGACAGCGCTGAGCAGCCCCCACTCCGGGGCCCCGAACGCGTCCGTGCTGAGCCCGTCGCCTGCCTGCAGCACCCTGCGGCGGCCGGGAGGCGTTGTGGTGGTCTCCACGGGGCTCCGAAGCTCGTGATGACGCCATCCTAGGCCCCGTGTCATCGTCCGAAGGGTGTCCGATGTCCGCACGGGTGGACGCCCGCCCTTGTCTTTGCGAGTGATGTCAAGCAAACTGCTCACTGTTGCAAGCGGTCACTCCGCTCAGCGCCCCACCTGCACCCCAACACTGTCGAGCCGTTGCGTTCTGCCCGTGTCCTGTCCGCCGTGCTCACCGCCGGCGTCCTCGCCTCCGCCGCCTCTGTCGCGGTCGCCGGGTTCCCCTTCGTGGAGTCCGCCGAGCCGCTCGTGATCCGTGCTGCGTCGCTCGAGGTCGAGCTCGCCTCTGCCGAGGTCGCCCAGCAGCACCTCGTCACGATCGTCGACGACGAGATCGCCAGCACGAGGCGGGGGCTGGCCCTCGCCACCCGTCTCGAGGTCACCGTCGACCGCGTCGACGACTACATGGCCGAGGTGAGCGAGGACGTTCGCCGCGAGCGGATGGCAGCGACGTGGGATCGCCTTGCCGACTGCGAGTCCGGCGACTGGCACAACGGGCAGCCGCTGCCGGGAACCCGCCGCTGGGACTACGGGCTGACCTTCTCGCACGGCGACATCTTCGAGGGTGGCGTCAACTTCCACCCGCGCACGTGGGACCAGTACCGCGACGACGACATGCCCGGTCACGCTGGGCAGGCGACGCGGGCACAGCAGATCGCGGTGTCTGAGCTCGTGCTCCGCGACCAGGGCTGGGGTGCGTGGCCGGTCTGCAGCCGAAAGCTCGGGCTGCGCTGAGGCTCAGGCTTCCCGAGCCTGCACGCGCTCCGCAGCGTTGCGCGGACGCATGCTCGGTCCGGGTGCGTCCGTTTCGCGTCGCTGCGGCAGGATGATGCTGACGCGACTGCCGATCTCCGGCAGGCGTTCGAGGAGCATCTTGCCACCGAGCCGGTGCACGACCTTGTCCGCGGTGTACAGCCCGATGCCCAGCCCACCATGGCTTCGGGCGTCGCGTGAGTCGCCTTGGCGGAACGCCTCCACCGGTTGGTCGAGCATGACGTCCGGGAGCCCCGGGCCGCGATCGATCACATCGATCCGGAGCGTCGCGTCAGCACGGTGGGAGATGAGGACGACTTCGTCCTCGGAGAACTTCAGGGCGTTCTCGATGATGCAGCGCAGCGCGAGCGTCAGGTCCCCGTCGTGGGAGACGATCTGACGGGCGTTCGCTGCCATGTCCGTCGACACCCGCTCGGCCGCTCGGCGCCGGGCCAGCTGCTCGATCACCGTCGTGCAGGTCGAGGGCAGGTCGATGATGCGCTCGATCGGGTCGCGGTCGACCGGCGAGCCCTCGGCCGCGGCGAGCACCGAGTCGATCAGCGTCTCGAGGCGAGTCGCGTTGCGCGCGAGCGCCGTCAGCAGGTTCATCCGGACGGCGTCCGGGATGGACGCGTCGGCCAGCGATGAGACAACTCCGCGGACGATCGACAGAGGGGTGCGGAACTCGTGGCTCACCGCTCGGATCACGGCGTTCTGTCGAGCATGCAGCTCGGCCCGCTGTCGCTCGAGGTCGGCTGCCAGGCGGGTGAGACGAAGCCGCTCGGCCTCCAATGACTGGGGATCGAGTTTCGACGGAGACGCGCCCAGCTGTGTCACGGCGGCCCCGACTTCGTCCAGCGACGAAACACCTGCCATTCCTCTCATCACAGCTCTACCCTTGGAAGGGACACTCACGTGGCGTGTCGCAGGCGGGACTGTAGACGCTGTGTACAGCCTGTGGGTAAGAATGGGACAACGTCTTGAGAACCGGTGGAGAGCGTGCGCGTGGGGCTTGCCGGCCGAGCGTTCCGCGTCCAGATGGTCCGGACCCGTAGGCTCACCGCACGGGCCTGTAGCTCAGCTGGTCAGAGCACCCGGCTCATAACCGGAGGGTCGCGGGTTCGAGCCCCGCCGGGCCCACGAGGGCGCGTTCCAGGTCGTGTCGGGTGATGTCGCGCCATCGTTCACGGGTTGAGGGGGTCGCGGCGGCCGGCGTTCGGCTGAGCAGGGGCTCATCCGTCGCGGTCGAGGATGCTGTCAGCCC
>RCMY010003910.1_pt1 | contig 13045 bp, 7 predicted proteins | sample 2041341 | NCBI WGS metagenome assembly RCMY01 (sample SAMN09708234, study PRJNA481090) | Marine sediment metagenome, whole genome shotgun sequencing project. | reverse complement strand
AACGAGGTCCACGTGGTCGTCACCGTTCAGTCGGCTGACCAGAAGAACCCCTATGACGTTCTCGCCATTAACGCTGCTTCTGCCGCCTTGATGATTTCCGACGTCCCTTTCGACGGCCCAATCGGTGCCGTCCGGCTGGCCTACACCACCGATGGTGAATGGCTGCCCCACCCAACCTATGCCGAGGGCGACGCTTCCTCCTTCGAAATCGTCGTGGCTGGCCGCCAGCTCGACAACGGCGACATCGCCGTCATGATGGTCGAGGCCGGTGGCACCGCCACCCAGTGGATGAATAGCGAAAATGGCGCTCCCAAGGTTGACGAGGCTGCACTGGCGACCGCCCTCGGCGAGGCCGAGCAGTACATTAAGGAGGCGATCGCCCTCCAGAACCAGCTGGTCGAAGCCGTTGGCGGTCGCAAGCCCGTCATGGAATTCGACGCCCAGGTGGACTACACCGACGAGCAGATGGCGGCGGTTACAGAATTCGGCGAGAGCCGGATGGTCGAGGTCATGAGCATCGGCGACAAGGCCGAGCGTGGATCGGCTGAGGGAACCCTCAAGTCAGAACTGCTCGAAGCCCTCCTGCCCCGCTTCGCTGATGGCAACCCTATTGCCGAGAAGCAGCTGAAGGCTGCCTTCCGTGGCCTGAGCAAGGCCGTGGTCCGCAAGCGCATCGTGAACGACGGAGCCCGCATCGACGGTCGTGGTACAGCTGAACTCCGCCCGCTGTCCGCCGAGGTTGGCGTACTGCCCCGGGTGCATGGTTCCGGCCTGTTCCAACGGGGTGAAACCCAGGTGCTCAACGTGACCACATTGGGCATGGGACGCATGGACCAGATGATCGATGGGATCGATCCGCTGGAACGCAAGAAGTACATGCACCACTACAACTTCCCGCCCTTCTCCACCGGCGAGACCGGCTTCATGCGGGGCCCGAAGCGTCGCGAGATCGGTCATGGCCTCCTCGCCGAGCGTGCACTCGTGCCGGTCATCCCCTCCCAGGAGGAGTGGCCGTACACGCTCCGCCTGGTGTCTGACGTGCTGACCTCCAACGGCTCCACCTCGATGGCGTCGGTTTGCGGCTCCTCGCTGAGCCTTATGGATGCCGGTGTGCCAATCAAGGCGGCGGTCGCCGGTATTGCTATGGGCCTCGTCTACGCCGAAGGCAAGTACACCACCCTGACCGACATCCTCGGAGCCGAAGATGCCTTCGGTGACATGGACTTCAAGGTCGCCGGAACTTCAGAGTTCGTGACGGCGCTCCAGCTGGACACCAAGATCGACGGCATTCCCTCCGACGTTCTGACCGCGGCGCTGAACCAGGCAAAGGAAGCCCGTCTGGCGATTCTCGCAGTGATGAACGAGACAATCCCGAAGGCCCGTTCTGAGGTCACCGAGTACGCCCCGAAGATCATCTCCTTCGAGATCCCGATTGACAAGATCGGCGAGGTGATCGGGCCCAAAGGCAAGGTCATCAACGCCATCCAGTCCGAGACCGGCGCCAGCATCAGTGTTGACGACGACGGCATGGTGGGTATCGTGTCCATCGCTTCGCCGGACAAGCAGATCGTCGACGAGGCCGAGCGTCAGATCAAGCTGATCCTCGATCCCCCCACGGCCGATGTTGGGCAGACCTATCCCGGCAAGGTGGTGAACATCACCAAGTTCGGTGCATTCGTCAACATCCTGCCCGGCCGTGACGGCCTGTTGCACATCTCCAAGATTGGTGGCGGCAAGCGCATCAACAAGGTTGAAGATGTCCTCGAACTGGGCCAGTCGGTCGACGTTGTGGTTGAGGACATAGATCCCAACGGCAAGGTGTCGCTCCGCATGGCCGGCGATGCCGCAACTGAGCAGGTGCAGGAGCGGGCTGAACGCGCCGTTTCCAGCTCTTCCCGAGATTCGGGTTCCCGTGACTCCAGTTCACGAGACTCTGGGTCCAGGGATTCCGGCTCTCGCAATTCCGGTTCCGATGAGGCTGCGTCTGAAGAGGCTCCTAGCGACTCAGTGAAGATGTCCTTCGAGGATGACTTCGAGTCCTCGGTTGGCGAGGAATTCGGTGACCTCGGTCCCGAAGGCGCCGAGCTGTCCGACGGCGGCGGCAACAAAGGCCGTGGTCGGGGTGGACGTGGCGGCGGCGACCGTGGCGGACGTGGCGGCCGAGGCCGTAACTAGCCAACGCTTGGTTGAACTTCGGTTTGGGGAGCACGCTTGGCGTGGCCGCTGAACGCAAGAACAGCATCATGTGAGGGGTGAACGGAATTCGCTCGGCTCGCTGAACGATCCCGGCTTCGGCCGGGATCGCTTGCGTTAGGCTCCAACCATGGTTCGCGTGGGAGTCTTCGGAGCAGGGGGGCGGATGGGCGCCACCGTCTGTCACGCCGTTGTTGCGGACCCCCTACTCGAATTGGTGGCAGCCGTGGACCCCAGCCACGACGGCCTCGATGCTCGGCGGGTGATCGGCCTGGACGAAGTTTGCTTTGATATCTCCGGCGGACCCGAAGCCATGACTGCGGCCGACGTCGAGGTAGCGGTTGATTTCACCGGCCTCTCCGCGGCTCGGGAAAACCTGGAGTTCTGTGCCGCCAACGGCATTCATGCCGTAGTTGGTACGTCGGGGTTCACCGAGGGCGACTTTGCCGAAATCCGAGCCAAGTTCACCTCCTCCAACTGCCTCATCGCCCCGAACTTCGCCATCGGAGCGGTCTTGATGATGCAGTTCGCAGAGAAGGCGGCGCCCTTTTTCGAAACAGCGGAGATCATCGAGTTCCACCACAACAGCAAGGTCGATTCGCCCAGCGGCACAGCGGTGAGTACCGCGGAGCGCATGGCGGCTGCCAGCTCGGAATGGGCTCCCGATCCAACCACATCAGAGACCTTCATCGGCGGTCGGGGAGCCAAGGGTCCGGGCGACATTCCGATCCATTCAGTCCGAATGGTGGGCATGGTGGCCCACCAGGAAGTGGTGCTGGGGACGACCGGCCAGAGCCTGGTAATCCGCCACGACACCACCGACCGCTCCAGCTTCATGCCGGGTGTGATACTGGCCGTCAAAGGAATCGCCGACCTCCCCGGCCTCACCATCGGCCTCGACGCCCTGCTTAGCTGAGGCGTCGCGTACGGCCTGAGTCTTGACTTCGGCCGAACAGAGGTTGGCAACGAGCAAGACCTAAACTGTTCGCATGACTGAATCGGCGGAGGCGCCCCTGGACGCCCCCGCACGGGCCAGCATCGATATGCCTAGGTGGCTGCTCCGGCTCTCGATACTGATTGCAGCGATTTCGCTGGTGAGCGCATGGATTGGTGGCTTCCTTGCTCCGCAATTCGTGGACAACAACCCAAGGCTTCTGATTGCGCTGAATCCTCGCAACAGCAACCTTGTGCTTGTTAGCAACCAGATAAGCGATCTCGCCTTCTACGGCATCGGATTCATTCGCCTGATCTTCTCCGATCCCTTCAATTATCTGCTCGGGCTTTATTTCGGTGAGCGCGCCTTTGCGTGGGTCGAGCGTCGCAGCCGCAGCTACGGGCCCTTCGTCCGAGATGGCGAACGATTCTTCAAACGATTCTCCTATGCCCTCGTGTTCCTTGCGCCCAACAACATCGTCTGCATCCTGAGCGGCGCAACTGGCATGAAGGCCCGATGGTTTTTCACGCTCAACGCCGCAGGGACCCTCACTCGACTCATCCTTATCAAACAGTTCGGCGCCGTGTTCGAGGGGCCGATCGATACGATCCTCGAGTTCATCAAGGACTACCGGACTCCGCTCCTGGTGCTCTCCGGCCTCGGTGTCCTGTGGACGATTTTCGGCGAGTTCCGAGGAGATAACTCCGAACTGAAGGCATTGAAGGAGTTGGACAGCGAAATCGAGGGGGACGCAGGGCAAGAGAGTGGCGCCAAGTGACTGCCACCGCTGAACGGGCGGTTCACGCTGGCGGCAGAGCGGATTGGTCTTTCGCGGTCTCACCGCGCTGGATCCTGTCGCATGTTTTCGTTCTCGCAATGATCGCTTTGTTTCTCGTGGCCGGATTCTGGCAGCTCGACCGCCGGGACGAGCGGATTGCCCAGAACACCATTGTCGCCGCTCGCGCCGACGGCCCCCCGATAAGCGTCACCACCGCCATTGCGTCCGGAACTCCCGAAGAAGTCGACTTTCGGCGTGTGCGGGACGATGGCGTATGGCTCGAAACGGATCTGGTGCGTGTGGCTAATCGAAGCCTCAATGGCTCGGCGGGCGAGTGGGTGGTGGGCCTCTTTGAAACGGCCGACGGAGCCCGTGTCCTGGTGAATCGAGGTTTCGTTCCTTCCAACGAGCTCGTGGAGCTTCTGCCGCCGTCGGGTAGCGGCAGGATCGATGGGTTCTTGCGGACGAGTCGGGAAAAGGAGGGCATCTCTGCGGAGGACCCCGGCGAGGGAACCCTCGTACCACGTCTGAATATTGACGCAGTCGCCGAGCGGTTGGACGATCCCGAAGTTGTAGATATGTGGCTGCAACTGGAGGACTTGACCGCCAGTGGCTTCCCCGAGCCAATCGAATTACCGGAGCAGAGCAACGGTCCTCACCTTTCCTATGCCGGGCAGTGGTTCCTTTTTGCAGCCATGGGAGCGGGAGCGTATGTGCAGATCCTTCGCCGGATAGCCAAACCGAGGGCCAAGACCGTCGTGCCGGACTTCATCGAGACCTGAACAGTCCCTACGTGCACCCGCAAGCATCCGGGGCTACCCAAGCGCTGCAAGTGCTTGGGAGAGGAACCATCGGTGTGATGCGGTCATGGTCGCATGGGTGATGTCCGGTCGACCCAATTTGGGGTACTCGTCTGCCCAGTTCTGCAGATCACCGGCCGGGCGGAGGGCAGAGAAGAGATCCCAGATGGCCAGGTTCGGCAGCGGGTCCGACGTTATTTCTCGGTAGCGGCGCGTGAACGCAATCGTGGCGGTCGATCCGAAACTCCACAACAGGTCCAGGCGGCTGATTGCCACGTCGGCTGCTGGATCACCGATGGCGGCGTTCTCCCAATCGAGGATCGCCGTGATTCGACCCTCGTCCCAGATCACATTGCCCGGCCAGAAATCTCCGTGCAGCAAGCAGCGCCGACGGGCTGGCGGCGGCGGCCAGTGATCCGTCAGTTTCTGACGAATGAGGTCTTCGCGAAGTGCAGTGTCGGGGACCCGCGGGGAGTCCGCCAGTACCCCGCTGGCAAACCCGGTCCAGTCCGGGAGTGCCCCGAGATCGAGGGCGTCGATTGGAACATCGTGGACTTTGGCCAGTTCTTGTGCGAACGCGATGCCCACCGCGGCCGGAGCCTCCGAGCCCAGAAGCGGTTCGCCGGGGGCGAAGTTGTAGACCGCATACGGATGACGCAGGATTGTGCCGCTGTCATCGAAGAGTCGCGGGGTTGGCACTAGTGCACCTTGTTCATGGAGCTGGGCGATCAGAGCAAACTCGGCGGCGAGAGGCAGCCCCCAACGCCCCGCCCGCAGATCCGTAGCCTCCCGTAAAACAAGCTTCCCGGGACGGCCCGACGAATCTCTCAGCTCCAACGCTCGGAGTTTGTAGGACACCCCGCCCGAGAGCGGAGCGTCGGATAGAAAGCTGCCTCCTGGCTCGACCGCAGCGACGATGGCTTGAAGGGCTGCTGCCATCGGGTCGGGAGCGGGTTCGTCGCGTGCGGCCACCGGGTCCTCGGCGTCTGGCGTTCCGCTCATCCGCCCGTTGTAGCCCGATCTGTGCCTGCAACCACCGCGCTGGCATACTCGCCACATCCCACTGCCGCTGCGCTCTACACTCAGGGGCATGTTCGGCGCAACCCTGACCGCCATGGTCACACCATTCTCCGATGATCTTTCTCTCGATCTCGATGGCGCTCAGAAGTTGGCCCGCTACCTCGTCGAGAACGGGAACGACGGTGTAGTGGTGGCCGGCACGACCGGCGAATCCGCAACCCTCACCCACGCCGAACAGGTCTCGCTGGTCCGTGCGGTACGTGAAGCCATTCCGGATCACCACGTGATCGCAGGCGCAGGGAGTAACAGCACCATTGCCGCCCTGGAGCTCAGCGAGCAGTGTGCTCTGGCCGGCGCTGATGGGCTGTTACACGTGACCCCTTATTACAACCGGCCTTCCCAGGAAGGGTTACGCGATCACTTCACCCAGGTATGTAGCGTGACCGATCTACCCGTGGTGATCTATGACATTCCCGTGCGTACGGGACGAAAGATCAGCAGCGACCTGTTGATGGACCTTTTTGCACTCCCCACCGTCGTCGCACTAAAGGACGCGGCCAGCAATCCCGCCGAAACTGCTGACCTGATTCGTAGAGTCGACGCTGCCGGCTTGGATATCTCGGTGTACTCCGGCGACGATGCGTTCACCCTGCCTCTGCTCTCGGTCGGTGCAGTCGGGGTCATCGGCGTGGCCACCCACTGGTGCGGACCCGAAGTGGCCGAGATGATCGCGGCCTTCACAAAAGGCGATGTTGCCCTAGCTCGACAGATCAACGCACGGCTAATCCCCTCGTGGCAATACGAAACCGGCGATGGTGCGCCTAATCCGGTGCCCTCCAAGGTGATGCTCAACCTGCTCGGTGTCCCGGTCGGGGAGTGTCGCCCGCCGATGGGGCCGATACCGGATGGCCTTGAGGACCAGGCGCGCCTTGTCCTGTCGGGTCTTGACCGCTGAGTCCTCTGGGTGCTGCTGCCCCTTTCAATCAATTCGTCCAATTCGCCTGCAAGATGTGCGGGCAACGATAGGAATTCACCATGGCCCAACCCGTAAGAGTCGTTTTTCTCGGAGGTCTCGGCGAAATAGGCCGGAACTGTGCCGCGATCGAGGTGGATGGTCGGATCATGCTGATCGACTGCGGCCTCATGTTCCCCGACAACGACATGGCCGGCATCGATCTCGTCCTGCCCGATTTCACCTGGTTGCGTGAGAATGCGCACCGAATCGAGGGCGTCGTTGCCACGCACGGCCATGAAGACCACATCGGTGCGATCGGTTGGCTCCTCGACGAAATGAAGCTCAAGGTCATCGGCTCAGAACTCACCCTGGGTCTGGCGAGGAATCGGATCGAGGAGCGAGGCCACATCAAAAAAGCCGAGTTCATCCAGGTCAACGATGGTGACCGCATCAAAGTCGGCCCCTTTGATATGGAGTTCTTTCCGGTCACCCACTCCGTTCCTCATGGATTCGCCACTGCGTTCCACACCCCGCAGGGCGTCATCCTCCATTCGGGCGATTTCAAGCTAGACATGACACCGGTGGATGGTCGTCTCACCGACCTCGCCGGTATCGGCCACCTCGCCACCGACGACGGCATCCGGCTTTTCCTCTGCGACTCCACCAACGCCCAGTCCGCTGGATTCTCCGATTCTGAAACCTCGATCGGTCAGAACCTGAACGACATCGTTCGTGCCCGCGCCGGCAGACGTTTGATCGTTGCCTGCTTCGCCAGCCACATTCATCGCGTGCAGCAGGTGGCCAACGCCGCAATCGAAGAGGGCCGGACCATCATCACGATGGGGCGGAGCATGAACAAGAACGTGGCCCTGGCCCGGGAGATGGGCCTGCTCAACATTCCCGAGAACAAACTGGACAAGATCGAGAACGCTCACAAGTACGCCGATGGCGATGTGTGCATCATCTGCACCGGATCACAGGGCGAGCCCATGGCGGCCCTGGCCCGCATGTCAACCGGGGACAACAAGTTTCTCCAGTTGCAGAAGGACGATTGCGTCATCCTCTCCAGCCACCCGATTCCCGGCAACGAGTCCAGCGTCGCAGCCGTCATTGAGGGGCTCATTCGCAAGGGCGCAGAGATCATTGACTCCACAACCCACCGAGTCCATGCCACCGGCCACGCCAAGAGCGAGGAGCTGAAGGTGCTGCATTCGATCGTGCGCCCGCAGTGGTTCGTGCCCGTCCACGGCGAGTACCGCCACATGGTGGAGCACGCGCGACTGGCCACCCGCATGGGCACGCCCAGCGATCGTGTCATGGTCTGTTCCGACGGCGATTCGATCGTCTTGAGCGACAAGGGCCTCAAACGGGGCGAGCAGGTTCCGGCCGAATATGTCTATGTCCACGGAAACGTCGGCGACCTTGGCGAGGGCGTTCTCGATGAACGTCGCACGCTGGGGACCGGCGGCTTCGTCTCGGCCATCGTTTCGATGAGGATCGAGGGTGCAAACGCATCCCTTGTCGGCACGCCAGAGATCGTGAGTCGCGGGTGGGTCGCCGGACCCGACGGCGATCAATTACACAAGGACGCCCTCCGCTCGGTCAGCGACGCAGTCGAGGACGCGATCTCGAAGGGCACCCGTAGCCGGGAGGAACTGGAGAAGATCATTCGCCGCACGCTTGGACGATTCGTTTCCAACCGCACCCGCCTCCGTCCCTCTATTGTCCCCGTGGTTCTCGGCGCTCACGAGTAGAGGGCTGTGCGTTCCCTCCGGGGGTGTTGGCTGGCACGCAGCCTCGCCTGCTCGGCGGTGCACTAACTGCGTCAACCGGTTTGGCTGGTGCCTGCTCAGCGGGCATCGCTTTGCGGGTGGGTTGGGTGCGTGCGCGAGCTATCGCGGCTCGGGGGGGCGACTGTGACCAATGACATGAACGCCTCGAGTAGGCACGCTGCTGTGGGGTAACAATCAATGTGTGGGCCTGCGGTGCCAGTGATTCCTTGCTCCGCTAATCCCTAGGGCCGACGTGAGCTGGAGCAACACTGGTCATAGCCATTTTGGCCGCATGCAGTAGCAACTTCGCATTTCACTTTCTACGCATTCAGCTCTAAATAGCGCCAACTTTCACCCTGCTTCTTGGTGGATCAACCCACTGTGCGAGAGGGCTTTAGGACCCCCAGGTCACTCCGATTCGAAGGCCGCGCACTCTGATGTCCAGAGTGTTCAGAGGCCGGTCCCTGGCGGGTCCGATTTTGGTGGCTTTCGTGCGTAGAAGTGGAACAGGGAATCGCGTCGGATCTGTGGTCTTGGCCGCGCTGGCCTTGATCGCTGGAGCGTTTTATACGGACCGCCTCTTCCGAGCCGATCCCACCGATGCAGAAGCACTGCCGCTGGTTATCAAGTTCGTGATCGCCTTCTTCACTGTTGAGGCCGTGAGGATGTTCTGTCACGTGATTCTGGGAGCGACGTTCTACCGGTCGGTTGGCGTGGGCCCGCAGTACGAACCAACCAACGAACTGGTGTCGGTGGTCGTTCCGGTATGGAACGAAGCCGTGGGAATCGGGGCAACCATCGCCTCGCTTGTGGCTAATAGCTACACAGATGTCGAGATCGTGGTGGTAAATGACGGATCAGTCGACCAGACAGCCGAGATAGTCAAGGGCTACGTCGCCCGCTTTCCAGGTCGCATCCGGTTGATCAACCAGCCCAACCGAGGCAAGGGCGCAGCGCTGAATACCGGCGTCGCCTTTGCTCGCGGCGAATTGCTAGTGAGTGTCGATGGCGATTCGGCCCTGGCCCCGAATGCGATCGCCAGGTTGGTGCAGCCCTTCGCCGACCCGGGGGTGGATGCTGTCGTTGGCCGAATCGAAGTGGGCAACCCGAAGGGATGGATTCGACTGACCCAGGCCTTTGAATACATGTTCGGCTTCCACTTGAAGCGGGCCCAGTCGGAACTCAACACGATTTACATCCTCTCCGGAGCCCTGTGTGCGTTTCGTCGCTCGGCGTTCAACCAGACCGAAGGCTTCCGGGACTACAGCAAGACCGAGGACATGGACTACTCGCTCCAATTACGCCAGAACCAGAGCCGCCTGGTCTACGCCACGGACGCAGTCTGCTACACCGAGGGGGCGGCCGACCGTAGGGGACTTACGAACCAGCGGCTGCGCTGGAAGTTCGGTGCCTTGGTCTGCCTGCTGCGTCACAGGAACCTGTTCTTCGCCCGGGCCGCCAGCACTCGCACCCTCGGGTTCTACGAGTTGCCCGTCTCGATCATCGCCCTACTCCAGACTGCTCTTTACCCCCTTGTTTTAGGTATCGCCCTCCTCCTGCCGTTCTGGACAGGCGAGTACCTCTTTCTCGTGCTCGTTCTGCTATCGGTGCCGATCAACTTCTTTGTGGTATTCCTCACCAACGGCACACTGCGCACCCACGCCCGGCACTTGCCGCTCCTGCCGTTCTTGATCGTGACAGCGATGGTGGTGGAATTCTGGGTGAGCTGGCAGGCACTCTACAAACATGCGGTGGGCGCCGAATTCAGCTGGACTAACTGGGAACGGTCCGGCCTGGACACTAGCGACTGGTCGGCCGCCCTTGCTAGCTGGGACGCTGCACCCCGGCAGTCCGCAGCAGCAGAATCAGATGCGCCGCACCCCGGTGCCGCTCCAAGCGTTGGCTAGCACTCCACCACCCTGGATGTGCGGCGAGTGGAACCAATGACGCCGTTCGAAGAACTACTCTCGTGTGCACTGTGGCTACTACGAATAGAAATCAACGCGCGGCGCGATCGTCGACCACTCGCAGCGCCAAAGGGGGCCGCTCACCGCAGCGCAAACCTCGCAAGAAAACCGCCGCCCAGGCCACCAACGACCGTGAGGTGCAGGGCCTTCTGCTCATCGCCCTCGGCGTCATGCTGGCCCTGGCGTTGTACACCGGCACGACCGGCGTCGTCGGCCGTGGCTTGGAGGGCCTGACCGGTTGGCTCGTGGGTCGGTTCCGCTTTGTGACGCCGCTGGCGTTCCTCTGGCTTGGCTGGCATCGCCTCCGGACCGCTCCTCGCCCCCGTACCCGGTCAAGAAAGAAGAAGGCGTCCCGCTTTGAACCAGCGGAGCTAGCGGCCTACGGGCTCCTCGGTGTTGCACTATTCTCCCTCCTCGATCTACCCGGCGGTCGACCGTGGAACGGCTCCACGGTCGAGGAATTGTCGTCCGCCGGTGGCCATGTCGGCGTCCGGATCGGCGGAACCCTTGAGGGGCTTGTAGGTCACTGGGGCCACATCCTGCTGACGATCACGATGGTTCTGGTCGCGGCGACGATCCTCACAAGCATCAGCGCCGGTTGGATTCTGGATGCGATCGTAGATCGGCTCCGCACGGCGGCTTCCTATGTTGGCCAAACTGTGTCCAACCTGGATATCGACACGTCCCGCTTTACGGGTCGGTCCGATCCAGGACAGCCCCTGCCCCAAGATGCCTCCAATCCGCTGATGGATATCGAGATCACCTCGACGGATTCGCCCCGTCCCTCCAATGCGATGGAAGATCCGGTGGAGAAGTACATCGATCTGCGCGCTGAAGCCGAAGCCTTCGCCGATGCGGATGGGCAACCTCAGGCGCCGCTCGTCGACGATGACGTCGACGGCGGTGTCGCCATGGAAAAGGCGGCCGCCGAAGGTTCCCATGCGGACGCGATGGTCCATGTGAGTCAGTACATGGCGCCCCCATCCCCGGTGCAACCCGAGGTGATGGGAGTGGTGACGCCGCAGCCCGAGGGCGGCGCCTGGGTACTGCCCTCGCTGGGCATCCTCGACCTTTCCGAGAGCCTCGATATCGACCAGGACGCTGTGCGGGAGCGGGGCAAGCGCCTCGAGTATGCGCTGAAAGAACACGGCGTGGAGATCCGGCTGATCGGCGTCCGCGTAGGGCCCACCATCTCGATGTTCGAATACGAGTTGGCGCCGAAGGTGAAGGTCGCCCGCGTGACCTCCCTCAAGGCCGACATCGCCTATGCGATGGCAACACCCGACGTTCGGATCCTGGCCCCGATCCCGGGACGCCAAGCCATCGGCGTCGAGGTTCCCAACGTCGACCGTTCGCTCGTGACCGTCGGCGACCTCCTTGTCTCAGAAGAAGCCGCAGCGTCTTCGCATCCCCTCGAGGTCGGGCTGGGCCGCGACATCACCGGCCGCACGATCATGATCAATCTGGCGCAGATGCCCCACCTGCTGGTGGCCGGCCAGACCGGTTCGGGCAAATCGAGCTGCATCAACACGATGCTTACCAGCATCCTGATGCGTTCCACGCCGGACCAGGTGCGGATGATCCTCGTCGATCCCAAGCGGGTGGAGCTGACCCAGTATGAGGGACTGCCCCATCTCCTCAGCGAGGTCGTCACCGATCCGAAAAAGGCGGCCAACGCCCTGAACTGGGGCGTACGGGAAATGGAGCGGCGCTATGACCTCCTCCAGGAAGTCGGCGTCCGCGATATCACGGGCTACAACCAGGCCGTTGACGACAAGCGGTTGGCTCCGCGGGTCATGGGAGATGGGTCGATGGGGGAGTACGAACCCCTTTCGTTCATCCTGATCGTGCTCGACGAGCTGGCTGACCTCATGATGGTCGCGGGCAAGGAGGTCGAGGAATCGATTGTCCGTATCGCCCAAAAAGCTCGCGCCGTCGGGATCCACCTGATCATCGCGACCCAACGACCCTCCACCAATGTGATTACTGGACTCATCAAGGCCAACGTCCCTGCCCGCCTCGCCTTCGCCGTGAGCAGCCTCACAGACAGCCGGGTCATCCTCGACGGCGGTGGCGCTGAGAGCCTCGTCGGCCGGGGCGACGGACTCATCAACGATGGCACTACCAGCGAGCCCACCCGCTTCCAGGGCGCCTGGGTGACCGAGGAGGAAGTCACCGAGCTGGTCGAGTTCTGGAAGAAGCAGGCTCCCGAGGTTGCGTTCGATCCTCGGGTGCAGGGCGAAGAAGTGGATCTTAGCGCGGCGGGTCTGCCCGGCGGGTCGACCGGCGATGCCGATGACGATGAACTGCTGCTCGCAGCGATGGAGATTGTGGTTTCCAGCCAGCGGGCCAGCGTCTCGGACTTCCAGCGCAAGCTCCGCGTCGGGTTCGCCCGAGCCGGACGCCTAATGGACGAACTGGAGGAGCGCAGCATCGTCGGACCAAACGTCGGCTCGAAAGTGCGCGAGGTGCTTGTCACGCCGCAGGACCTTGATCAGATGCGTATCGCCCGGGCCCGCCAGGCCGCAGCACCTGCCAAAGCGCCGTCTCCCCAAACCCAGGCAGCCTCCGAACCACGGCAGGAGCGCCTCATGCAGCCGCCGATCCAGCCCAGGAGCGGCGAGCC
>RCMY010006956.1_pt1 | contig 13049 bp, 12 predicted proteins | sample 2041341 | NCBI WGS metagenome assembly RCMY01 (sample SAMN09708234, study PRJNA481090) | Marine sediment metagenome, whole genome shotgun sequencing project. | reverse complement strand
TGGCCAAGGCCGACATCCGACGTCTGCTTGACCGCCTCATAGGTCAGGGTGCCCGAGCGGCTGACGACGCCGCACGATCCGCGATGGTGGATGTGGCCGGGCATGATGCCGATCTTGCACGCGTCGGGCGTGATGACACCGGGGCAGTTGGGACCGATCAACGTGGATTTCGAGCCGTCGAGCGCGCGTTTGACGCGCATCATGTCGAGCACGGGAATGCCCTCGGTGATGCACACGATCAGCTCCATCTCGGCGTCGATTGCCTCAAGGATTGAATCGGCTGCGAAGGGCGGCGGGACATAGATCACCGACGCGTTCGCTTGCGTGGCGTGGCGCGCCTCATGCACCGAGTTGAAAACTGGCAGGTCCAGATGCACCTGTCCGCCCTTGCCGGGCGTCACGCCGCCGACCATTTTGCGATGGCCTGTTCGGAGTGAAACGTGCCCTGCGAGCCGGTAAGGCCTTGGCAGATTACGCGGGTGTTTTCGTCTACGAGGATTGCCATATACTTATGCCTTTTCTTTAGTTTTGCGTCGTCTTAGCGCTGATACAACCAGCGTAAAAACGAGTATTATTGCTCCGATGGCGAGGGACACGATGGCCGCCGATACAGCGACAACTTCTGTCAATAATTCGCCGACTCCACCACCGCAGGGAAATTCGACCGATTCCGGTCCCGTGATGCGAGGACTGCAGCGCGAACCCATCCAGGCTGCGAAAATCATAAACGCGACCATAAACGCGACTGCGATTCCGATGCTCCATCTCATGATGTAATTGCTACCCCTTAACCGCCTTCACAATCTTCTGCGCACCATCTTTCAGATCATCCGCGGCAATCACATCAAGCCCAGAGTTGTTGATGATCTCCTTGCCCTTCTCGACGTTCGTGCCCTCCAGACGCACAACCAGCGGCACCTTTAGACCAACCTCCTTCACAGCAGCGACAACGCCATCGGCGATCACGTCGCAGCGCATGATGCCGCCGAAGATGTTGACCAAAATACCCTTCACCTGTGGATCGGACGTGATGATCTTGAACGCTTCGGTCACCTTTTCCTTGGTCGCGCCGCCGCCCACGTCGAGGAAGTTGGCAGGCTCGGCGCCGTACAGCTTGATGATGTCCATAGTCGCCATGGCCAGGCCCGCGCCGTTGACCATGCAGCCGATTTCGCCGTCCAGCGCGATGTAGTTGAGATCGTATTTGGACGCTTCCAGTTCCTTGGCGTCCTCTTCGGTCGTGTCGCGCAGCTCGGCGATGTCGCGGTGGCGATACATCGCGTTGGAATCAAAGCTCATCTTGGCGTCGAGGCATTTCAGATCGCCCTTGTCAGTTACGATCAGCGGGTTGATTTCCAGCATCTCCATGTCCTTGTCCAGGAACATTTTATAGAGCGTGCCCATCAGCGCGACGCATTGCTTGACCTGCGCGCCTTCCAGCCCGAGGTTAAAGGCGATGCGGCGACCGTGATAAGGCTGATAGCCGGTCGCGGGATCGACGGAAAAGCTGAGGATTTTCTCGGGCGTCGACTCAGCCACTTCCTCGATATCCATGCCGCCCTCGGTCGATGCGACAAAGCTGACGCGCGACGTTTGGCGATCGACCAGAAGGGCCAGATACATCTCGGTCTGAATGCCTGCGCCGTCCTCGATATAAATGCGGTTCACCTGCTTGCCCGCCGGGCCGGTTTGCTTGGTCACCAACGTGCGGCCCAACATGCGCTTGGCCTCGTTTGCGGCCTCTTCGACCGATTTGGCCAACCGCACGCCGCCGTCTTCGCCTGCGCCGGGTTCCTTGAATTTGCCCTTGCCGCGCCCGCCTGCGTGGATCTGCGCCTTGACGACCCAGAGGGGGCCGTCCATTTCGCTGGCTGCTGACTTGGCCTCTTCGGCGCGCAGCACCACGCGTCCGTCGGACACGGGCGCGCCGTATGAGCGCAATAGGGCCTTGGCCTGATACTCGTGGATGTTCATGAAACTGTCCCGTTTTCTATGTTCGGTCCAGATATACATAGTAGGCTTACCGGGGAATAAACGGTTTTTTGCCTTGTTGGAGCGATAAGAGGCAAATTATCCGCTTTTGTGATCACGCCGCGAAAGCGTGTGATCACAAAATGCCACGCCTTTTGCCTTGGCAGAGAATCAAGGCGCCAATACGTTGACGAAAATACCCGATGACAGCCGAGGGCGGACCCATGCCCCCAGACCGCATTGCGCCTGCCAGCTGAGGTGTCGTTTTGACTGCGCATGAGCCTCAGCAGCTTTTGCTGGTTAATTTGGGCTGGCATATCGGCACCGGCGCGCCCTCAGGTGCATGTTTATCTGGACGACCCGGACGATCCGGTCGCGGCTCCGTCTGGAGCAGATCAGTGACGGCGTGTTTAGCATCTGAACCCAGCCGCTGATCCGGCGCGGCTGCTGCATTTTTACGCCGAGATGCGGCGGCGTTTGCCCGAGCGCACGAAAGGATTGCCATAAGCGCTCGCCCGGTGGCCTTCAGCGCTATTCGGGCCATTGCTTGCCATGCCACTCAGCTGAAACGACAAAAGGCCCCGGCGTTGCACCGGGGCCTCTCGCAATCTTTGAAAAGGGGCGCCTTACGTCAGCGAGTTGTCGATGCCCTTGCACGCCTCGACCAGACCTTTGACGGCCTTGACCGACTTGTCGAACATAGCCTGCTCGTCCTTGGTCATCTTGATCTCGATGACCTTCTCGATGCCACCGGCACCGATCACTGTCGGCACACCGACATAAAAGCCATTGAGGCCATAGGCACCATCGACATGCGCGGCGCAGGGCAGCACGCGCTTCTGATCCTTGAGATACGCCTCGGCCATCTCGATCGCCGATGTCGCGGGCGCGTAAAAGGCGCTGCCGGTTTTCAGCAGGCCGACGATCTCGGCGCCGCCGTCACGCGTGCGCTGAACGACTGCGTCCAACTTCTCTTGTGTGGTCCAACCCATGTCGATCAGATCGGGCAGGGGGATGCCTGCAACGGTCGAATAACGCACCAGCGGCACCATCGTGTCGCCATGACCGCCCAAAACGAAGGCGCTGACGTCGCGCATCGACACGCCGAATTCAAGGCTGAGGAAATGGCGGAAGCGGGCCGAGTCCAAAACGCCCGCCATGCCGCAGACCTTTTCATGCGGCAGGCCGGAAAATTCGCGCAGCGCCCAGACCATCGCATCAAGCGGGTTGGTGATGCAGATGACGAACGCGTTCGGCGCATGGGCAGCGATGCCTTCGCCGACGGATTTCATCACCTTGAGGTTGATGCCCAGCAGGTCGTCGCGGCTCATCCCCGGCTTGCGCGGAACGCCGGCAGTGACGATGCACACGTCTGCGCCGGCGATATCGGCGTAGGATTGCGTACCTTTCAGGGTGGCATCGAAACCCTCGGCAGGGCCGGATTCGGCGATGTCCAGCGCCTTGCCCTCGGGCGTGCCTTCGGAAATGTCGAACAGGACGATATCGCCCAGTTCCTTCATGGCTGCGAGGTGGGCGAGCGTGCCGCCGATCTGTCCGGCGCCGATCAGTGCTATCTTGGGTCTGGCCATGGGTTATTACCTCCGATTGGCAAGGAAATTTGGCGCTGAGGTAGCCCTATTCACGCCGTTGCGCAAGGGCGCTGCGCACCGCCGCCGGGGCCGCTGTCAGGTCGTTGCGGCGTTCTGGCGACGCACGCGGCCCCTAAATACGCGGCCTTGCGGGATTTTTTGCCTCGCCTCGTCTCTGGCGCCTTTTGCGGCCTTAAAGCGTTTCGAGATAAACTTGAATCACCAGTTTGTCTCGAAACGCTCACAACCTGATTTAGGCTTCGTGCGTTTCGGGTTTAAGTCGAGTCTCAACTTGAACCCGAAACGCTTTAGGCAGTGCCTCGGCCAATGTTTCGAACGCCCGACCGCTGGCGACGAGGCAGGTCAGGCCGGTGGGTGTCGTCACAGTGATCGTCCAACTGCCTGACCTGCCCGAGGCGAATACCTCGACCACCGATCCCTTGGCGCCGAGGCCGATGGATTGTCGCGTCTCGCCATAGTTGCTGGCCAACCGTTCGACCACTTGGGTGCGCTGGGCGCAATTTCGGGCGGTTTCGGCTGTGGCGGCAGAGCCGAGAAGTATCAGCGCGACGGCCGACATGATCGTGGTTTTCATGGTGTATCCTTTCCGTTCTGGAAATTCCCCGCCTCGGGTTCGGTGTCTGGACGGGACGGTTCGCACTGTCGATCACTCTGCCAAAAGAGGGTTAACAATCCGTTCGCGCTGGATGATGCCGGTTTTGGTCCCCATTCTGCACTGCGGCGAGAAATCCCTTGAACAATTGCGCCTATAAATGGCATCCCTGCGCAACAATGTTTCCACCGCGCAGGAAAAACCATGGACGCTGCCACCCGCCCCTACCGATCGGTCCTCTATATTCCGGCCTCAAAAGAACGCGCGCTTGAGAAGGCGCGCGACCTGCCCTGCGATGCGATCATCTTTGATCTTGAGGACGCCGTCGCGCCCGACGCCAAGGTCGCTGCGCGTGCCGCGCTGGTCGCAGCGCTGAAAACTGGTGGGTATGGCCGCCGCGCGCGGATCGTGCGGATCAACGCTTTGATGACAGAATGGGGTCTCGACGATGTGCGCGCGCTCAAGGATGCGGGCGCAGACGCGATCCTGCTGCCCAAGGTCAACACGCGCTCGGACGTCGATTATCTGGCCGATCTTCTGGGCGACGACATGCCGATCTGGGTGATGATGGAGACGCCCGTTAGTGTGTTTAACGCGCGCGATATCGCGGCGCATGGGCGTGTGGCCGGGCTGGTCACGGGCACCAACGATCTGACCAAGGACCTGGGCAGCCGCAGCTGCACCGACCGGCTGCCGTTGATGATGGCGCTCCAGACGATCGTTATGGCCGCCCGCGCGGCGCGCATCGTCGCCATTGACGGCGTCTACAACCGCTTTCGCGATGGCGAGGGATTGATGGCGGAAAGCAAGCAGGGGCGCGATCTGGGCTTTGACGGCAAGACGCTGATACACCCCGCGCAGATCGAGGGGGCGAACCGCGCCTTTGCGCCGACCGCCTCCGAAATTGACCTTGCCGGTCGCCAGATCGCGGCGCATGAGGCCAGTCAGGCCTCGGGCGAAGGGGTGGCCGTCGTCGACGGCACGATCGTGGAAAACCTGCACGTCGTCGCGGCGCGCCGGATACTGGCCAAAGCACAGGTGCTGGCCGAGATGGAGAACGTGTAATGGGCATAGTCATTCTGATAGTGGGCCTCGCGCTGTGGTTTGCCGGGCATTTCTTTAAACGCGCGGCACCAGAGGCGCGGGCGAATATGGGCGCCAAGGCGCGGGGGCCTATCACGCTGGCGCTGCTGGCGGGCGTTATTTTGATGGTCATAGGCTATCGCATGTCGGACGGCGCGGTGTTCTGGGGCCCCCATCCGGCGACGGTAGGCATCAACAATCTGCTGATGCTTCTGGCGATCTACCTTTTCGCTGTCTCGGGCATGAAGACTGCACTGGCGCGCAAGATGCGTCATCCGATGCTGACAGCAGTCAAGACATGGGCAATCGCGCATCTTCTGGTCAATGGAGACGTGCCATCCTTTGTTCTGTTTGGCGGTCTTTTGGCTTGGGCTGTGGGCGAAGTGATCGTAATCAACCGGGCCGAGCCGAACTGGACCCCGCCACCCCCTGCGCCCATGCGCAAGGAGGTGATCGCGGTTGTTGCCACACTGGTGCTCTATGCCGTCTTAGTGGCTGTGCATTACGCGCTGGGCTATCCCACTTTCGGATGAGGACGATATGAAACTTTATCGCTTTCTGAGCGCCGACGACACGTCCGCGTTCTGTCACAAGGTCACCGACGCGCTGAACAAGGGATGGGAGCTATATGGCCACCCGACTCAGGCCTATGACGCCGCGAATGGCGTGATGCGCTGCGGTCAGGCCGTGACCAAGGACGCGCCCGGTGTCTACACACCCGAGACGAAATTGGGCGCGCAATGAGCAAGACGAATTCTGGCTATTTCTTTGAGGATTACACCATTGGGCAGGTGATCGAGCATGCCGTGCCGCGCACCGTGTCGGGCGGTGAGCGCGCGCTTTACCATGCGCTTTATCCGGCGCGTCACGCGCTGTATTCGTCGGACGAATTCGCGCGGTCCTGCGGTCTGCCCTCTGCACCGCTGGATGATCTGGCCGCGTTTCACGTCGTCTTTGGCAAGACTGTGCCGGACATCTCGTTGAACGCGCTGGCCAATCTGGGCTACGCCGAGGGGCGCTGGCTGCTGCCTGTTTATGCGGGCGATACGCTGCGCTCGACGTCTGAGGTGATCGGGCTCAAGCAGAACTCGAACGGTAAGTCGGGCGTCGTCTGGGTGCGTACCAAAGGCACCAATCAACGCGGTGAGGTGGTGCTGGAATATGTGCGCTGGGTGATGGTGCGCAAGCGCGATCTGGACGCTCCTGCGCCCGAGACTGTCATCCCCGATCTGGCGGATGCGCTGAGCGTTGATCAACTGATCATCCCCGAGGGCCTCGATTTCACCGATTATGATTTCACCCTCGCGGGCGAGCCGCATCGCTGGGCCGATTACGCGGTGGGCGAGGTGATCGACCATGTCGACGGCGTTACTATTGAAGAGGCCGAGCATATGCTGGCCACGCGCCTCTGGCAGAACACCGCCAAGGTCCATTTCGACACCAGTGCGCGCGAAGGCGGGCGACTGATCTATGGCGGACATGTCATTTCGATGGCGCGCGCTCTCAGCTTTAATGGACTGGCGAATGCGCAGATTATCGCGGGGCTGAACGGAGGCGCCCACGCCAACCCCTGTCATGCGGGCGACACCATCCGCGCGTGGAGCGAGGTTCTGGAGCGCGCCGAGACATCCGCCCCCGGCGTGGGCGCGTTGCGTTTGCGGCTGGTCGCGACCAAAGGCCGGAATGCGGGCGCGTTGAAGGGCGAGGATGGCCGGTATCTGCCGGATGTTCTGCTGGATCTGGACTATTGGGCCTTGATGCCGATGTGACATCTGGCGCGGTGGCGCTATGCTTTGAGCCGCAGCGCGCGTGACGGGCTGCGGTTATGAGTATTTGCAGAACAATGAAAGGTCTGGTGAATGGTGACGGTATCGCTTTGCTGGGACGCGGGCGCGGACCGGGATCTGGGCCTGCCTGTCTATGCCAGCGCGGGGGCCGCCGGGGCCGATCTGAGGGCGAATTTTCCCGAAGGAATGCGCGATGGCGTCATGTTGGCGCCGAGTGCGCGGACGCTGGTGCCGACCGGGCTGCGGCTGGCCATACCTAAGGGCTATGAGGTGCAGGTGCGGCCGCGCTCGGGGTTGGCATTGAAGCACGGGATCACGCTGGCGAACGCGCCCGGCACGATCGACAGCGACTATCGCGGGCCTTTGGGGGTGATCCTGATCAATCTGGGTGACGCGGCGTTTCATGTCGCGCATGGCGCGCGGATCGCGCAGATGGTGGTGGCGCCTGTCACGCTTGCCACATTCGAGGTCGTGGATGCGCTGGACGGTACCGCGCGCGGCACGGGTGGCTTTGGCTCGACAGGGCAGGGTTGATGGTGTTGGTTCTGATCCTTGCGGCGGTGCTTTGGGGGCTGGGCGCGCTATTGGGTGCGCCCCGACGGATGCGCTGGATTATGGTCGGTGTTTTGTGGGTCGGGGTGGTGCTGCTGCATCTCGTTTTGCCGCCTGACAATCCTCTGCGCGCCGCAACCGGCGGCGGTGCCGCGCCCTGGTTTTTGCTGGGTGGACTTGCCGCGCTGGTGCTGGCTTACCGTGCCGGGCTGCGCCGGGTGCGGGCGAGCGCCGCGGCGAATGAAGCGCCCAAAGAGCGCGTCGGCACTTTTTCAGACGCCGAACTGGAACGCTACGCACGCCACATTGTGCTGCGCGAGGTTGGCGGACCCGGTCAAAAGGCGCTGAAAAACGCGCGCGTTCTGGTGATCGGCGCGGGCGGGCTGGGGGCGCCGGTGCTGACCTATCTGGGCGCGGCGGGTGTCGGAACCATCGGCGTCATCGACAACGACACGGTCGATCTGTCGAACCTGCAGCGGCAGGTGATCCACCGCGACCGTGATATCGGTATGCCAAAGGTGCATTCTGCCGCCGCCGCCGTGCGCGCACTGAATCCTCATGTTCAGATGCGCCCTTATCATCGGCGCCTGACCGACGACATCGCTGCCGAGTTGTTCGCCGACTACGATATCATCCTAGATGGTACTGATAATTTTGAGACGCGGCATCTGGTCAACGCGACCGCTGTTGCCTGCGCCAAGCCGCTGATTTCAGGCGCGTTGACGCAGTGGGAGGGGCAGCTGAGCGTGTTCGATCCTGCAAACGGTGCGCCCTGCTATGCCTGCGTTTTCCCCGACATACCGGCCGAGGGGCTGGCCCCGTCTTGCGCCGAGGCGGGGGTGATCGGACCGTTGCCCGGCACCATCGGCGCGATGATGGCCAGTGAGGCGATCAAGCTGATCACCGGCGCAGGCGCGCCCCTGCGCGGGACACTTTTCATCTACGACGCGCTCTACGCCGATGCGCGTCGCATTAAAATAGAGCGCCGACCCGATTGCAGGGTTTGCGGCGCCAAGGAGAACATATGACCAATCCGCTTCTGGACGCGTGGGATACCCGCTTTGCCATTGCACCGTTCGACCGCGTCAAAGATGCCGATTTCGCCCCCGCGTTGGAGACGGCGCTGACGCTGGCACGGGCCGAGGTTGCGGCGATTGCCGAGGCCACCGAGCCAGCGACATTTGCCAACACCGTTGAGGCGCTTGAGGCGTCGGGTAAGGCGCTGGACAAGGTGCTGAGCGTCTTTTTCACCGTCGCGGGCGCGGACAGCAATCCGGCGCGGCAGGCGCTTCAGCGCGACTTTTCGCCCAAGTTGGCGGCCTATTCGTCATGGATCTACGCGCAAAAGCCTCTTTTTGCGCGCATCGAGGCGCTATGGGACCAGCGCGGGGGCTTGGATCTGAGCGATGAGCAGGCGCGCGTTCTGATGCTGACGCATCGCAGCTTTCGCCGCCATGGCGCGGCGCTGAGTGGCGCGGATGAAGCGCGGATGCAGGCGATCATGGCGCGGCTGGCTGAACTGGGGACGAAGTTCACGCAGAACCTGCTGGCCGATGAGGCGGGTTGGCATATGGATCTGGCCGAGAGCGATCTGACTGGGTTGCCCGATTTTCTGGTGCGCAATGCGCGCCAAGCAGGCGAAGAGAAGGGGCTGAATGGCCCCGTGATCACCCTGTCGCGGTCGCTGATCGTGCCGTTCCTGCAATTCTCGCCACGCCGGGATCTGCGTGAGCAGGCGTTCAACGCATGGACCTCACGTGGCGCGAACGGGGGCGAAACGGACAATCGTGATATCGCCACCGAGACGCTGGCACTGCGGCAGGAGCGCGCGCAGCTCTTGGGCTATGACAGCTTTGCGGATTTCAAGCTAGAGACCGAGATGGCCAAGACGCCGGGCGCCGTGCGCGACCTTTTGATGCAGGTCTGGACCCCGGCCAAGGCACAAGCCAACCGCGACGCCGAGGTGCTGACCGGCATGATGCACGGCGACGGCATCAACGGCGATCTGGCACCGTGGGACTGGCGCTACTACGCGGAAAAACGCAGGCAGATCGAACATGATCTGGATGAGGCCGAGCTGAAGCCGTACTTCCAACTCCGCATGATTGAGGCGGCATTCGCCTGTGCGCACCGCCTGTTCGGGTTGGAGTTTGAGCCGGTGGACGTGCCGCTTTACCATCCCGACTGCCGTGCATGGGAGGTCACGCGCAAAGGCAAGCATGTTGCTGTCTTTATCGGCGACTATTTCGCGCGCGCCTCAAAACGCTCGGGCGCATGGTGCAGTGCGATGCGGGGGCAGGCCAAATTTCCCGCGAAGCAGGGGCCGGTCGTCATCAATGTGTGCAACTTTGCCAAGGGCGATCCTGCGCTGCTCAGCTACGACGATGCGCGCACGCTGTTTCACGAGTTCGGCCATGCGCTGCACCAGATGCTGTCTGACGTGACCTACGAAAGCGTCAGCGGCACGTCCGTCGCGCGCGACTTTGTGGAATTGCCTAGCCAGCTTTATGAACATTGGCTGGAGGTGCCAGAGGTGCTGGGCGAATTCGCCACCCACGCTGAGACGGGCGAGCCGATGCCAAAGGCGCTGCTGCAAAAGGTGCTGGACGCCGCGACCTTCGATATGGGGTTCCAGACGGTCGAATATGTGGCCTCTGCGCTGGTCGATCTCAGCTTTCACGAGGGTGCGGTGCCGGATGATGCGATGACGCGGCAGGCCGAGGTGCTTGCCGGGATCGGGATGCCGGACGCGATCACCATGCGCCACGCCACGCCGCAATTTGCGCATGTGTTTGCCGGCGATGGATATAGCTCGGGCTATTACAGCTACATGTGGTCCGAAGTGATGGATGCCGACGCCTTTGCCTCGTTTGAGGAGGCGGGTGGCGCGTTTGATCCCGAACGCGCCAAGGCGCTGGAGGACACGATCCTGTCGCGCGGTGGATCAGCGGACGCCGAGGCGCTCTATCTGGCATTCCGGGGCCGTCTGCCGGGCGTCGATGCGCTGCTGAAAGGGCGTGGCCTGACCGTGTGATCTTGCACGGTGATCTTGCGCGGGCGCGCGCTGGGTGGCATGGTTGCCGCGCCTCTTGGGAGAGTTTCATGCGCAAATTCATGGTCGTTCTGGACGACAGCCGCGAGTGCCTGAACGCGATGCGCTTTGCCGCGATGCGCGCCGCCCGCACTAAGGGCGGCGTCACCGTCCTGTCGATCATCCCGCCCGAAGAGTTCAACCACTGGATCGGCGTCGGCGATATCATGCGTGAGGAGCAGCGCGAGAGGATCGAGGCGCATTTTCAGGTCTTTGCCAAATGGATGCGTGACAAGCAGGGCGTAGATCCTGAACTGGTCATTCGCGAGGGCGAGCCTGTGGCCGAGATCATTGCGCAGATTGCGGATGACCCCGAGGTTGGCGTGCTGGTGCTGGGCGCGTCGGATGATCGCAAGGGACCCGGCCCGTTGGTCAGCCAGCTGACGCGCACGGCTGGCAGCCTGCCCATCCCGATCACCATCGTGCCGGGCGATCTGAGCAAGGAACGGCTCGAAATGATTACCTGAATACTATAAAAATTCTGCGAATTTTTTGTGCCTCCGCCGGGCGTTTTGTATTCCAAATTATGGCGATGATATAAAAGAAGGCCTGATTTGCTGCACAAATAGAAAATCGCAGGGATACGCGCTGGGAATTCCGCGTAGTAGCTGACGAGGATGAGCAAACTTATCCTCCTGCTTGGGCAGATCACGCCAGAGCATGATATCGGCACCTTGCGGTTCTTTCGAGGTGGAATGCATGGCGCAATCCTCATGTCTTTGAAGGTTTCGCGGACCCTATCCGCGTCATAGCCGCGATCCGCCAACAGAGTTCGCGCTTTTGGCAGATCGCCCACGAGGGTCCTTGCACCGATACAATTGCTTGTCTGGCCGCCACTCAGGAACGTCCGTCACGGCGTGCAGCTTGGATCGCAGTCAGATCCTTCGGCTCTATCCGTTTGACCCAATCGGACTCGATGCTGTCTTGGCACAAATTGATCAATTCGCTGTTTTTCGCGGTCAGTGCACGCTTTAGTTAGAGGGTCGCGTTCCTGACCGGCTTGGGCCGTTGGTGGACAAAGTGATTTTCATCCCCTTCAACCACCGCTTCCGCCTCAAAGCAGACCTCAACTCCCGACACCTCCTGAAAGGCTAGTTCGGTATCATCCCATTTCACCTGAAAGTAAAACTTTGCAAGTGGCCAGATCGTCTGCGTCCGGGCGGAACTATCGTCTGCGATGTCTCTGATCCTTCCTTGGGGTTTATGATTTCTGCATCTCTTGCTCGAACGTCAACTCGATGAATTCTGCGGGACGCACGACGGCAACCAGAACGGTGATCCGCAATACGCCATCCAGAATGTCGATGGAGGTCATGGTGTCGCCCAAACCCACATGCACGCTAAACGCATCCGCAGGTACCGAGCCCGCCAGCCCGCCCTGCTTCCAGATGCTCGTGAGGAAATTCTCGATCATTGAACGCATGGTGACCCACGTATTCGCCGTATTGGGCTCAAACACATAGGCCTTGGAGGCCAGCTTGATGGATTCCTCCAGCATGATCATCGTGCGCCGCACATTGATATAGCGCCAATCTAGGCTGTTACCGTCCAGCGTGCGCGCCCCCCAAACCAGCGTCCCCTCGCCCGTAAAAGGCCGGATCGCGTTGACCGATTTACCTGTGGTCGAGACGTTGAGATCCTCTTGCTCCTCATGGTCGATTTCGACCGTCGGCGAGACTACAGAATTCACCGACATATTGGCCGGTGCCTTCCACACGCCGCGACTGTTGTCGACCGATGTATATAGCCCCGCCATAGCCGCCGAAGGCGACATCGTGTTCATATAGGCGGTGATCGCATTCATGATCTCGACATATAGCGGGACCACGGCGCGCATGGTCTTGTCGATGCTCCCGGTTGACGGATCCTCTGGCGGGTTGGGGTCTTTGACCCCGCCAATCAGCGCCTTGACCTCCTGCGGTTCCAGCACGCCCTTGGTGGTGGCCACCGTCACCTTGCGCGCGGCGGTTTCGATACCGTCGGCATCGACCGCGATAACGCCGAATTCACCCTGTCGGTCAATGCCGCCCGAAGGGTCATGCACGAAGCTGATCTTGCCCTCCTTCAGCTCGTCTTGCGTGAACTCGGACACCTCATCCTTGGTGCCGGTGCTGACCAGCTTGCCGGTCATCTTGTCGGCGTCACCGACGATGCGAAATCTCAACGGGTTCTCAGTAGTGCTCTTACCGTCGGCTGCGATATCGTCTTGCGTCAGCACGACTGTCTGACCCAACGTCACGGTCAAAGTGAAATCTCCCCGCAGAACCGGCATGGCGATGCGCGCGATCTCAGGCGCGATTTCGGCGTCCTGTTGCACCGAGCGTTTCAGCAGGGAAATCATGGTCTTTCGACTGTCGAACTCA
>RCMY010003908.1_pt1 | contig 13053 bp, 10 predicted proteins | sample 2041341 | NCBI WGS metagenome assembly RCMY01 (sample SAMN09708234, study PRJNA481090) | Marine sediment metagenome, whole genome shotgun sequencing project. | reverse complement strand
ACCAGACCGTCAGGACGGTCAGGAGCAGTGCAACGGTGAGCAACGCGACGATGAACCACTTGACCGTGGCACTGGTGACGCTCTCTTGGGCGATGAGAAGACCGGACACTCTGACAGAATCTAGCGGGCTCACGACTGCTCATGGGGACAAGAGAAGGTGGTTCTTCCACCAACGGTCCGCCGGTCCAGCTCAGCGCCACAATTCGGGCAGCAACCGCCTCGCACTCGGGAGTCCATCAAACGGCCCGTGTGCGAACCACCGTCTCGCATGAAATCGGCGAGGACCTCCTTCAAACTGGCGGCCAACCGGTCGACCTCCGGTCCGTTGAGCTTGCCCGCCGGTCGGGCCGGATCGAGCCCTGCTCGCCACAACGTCTCGTCGGCGATCAGGTTCCCGATGCCGGCAATTCGCTTCTGGTCGAGCAGTCGGGCCTTGAGCGCAACGTCACCGACGAGTACTCGCTTGCGGAGTTGATCCTCGGTCACGGTGAAGGCGTCGGCGCCGAGCGTCGACTCGTCGGGGTCGACCGTGACCCCACCGAGTCGCCGCGGATCGCGAATCCGCAGCGAGCCACCGTCGGCAAAGTGCAAGACGAAACGATCCCACGCGAGATCGTCTCGATCGCTCGAATATTCGAGGTAGTCGATCGAGGCGGTGTCGTCGACGATCAACCGGCCCGTCATCCCGAATCGGAGACCGAGCGTGTGCCCGCTCGACAGGTCGAGCAGGAGCAGCTGGCCGATTCGGCGAGTACCGCCGATCTCGCTGCCGATCGCCACAGCCGAGATCTCCTCGGCGGTCGTCCCGTCTTTCAGATACCAGGCATCGGTCGCCTCGACCCCGTCGATGGAGCGACCGACTCCCTCGTCGGCGGTCCGCCGATACATCTCGATCTCCACACCTTCTGGCACGCTGCTCCTCTCGAACCCGGCTCTGTCGACCCGGTTCTGTCGACCCGGCTCTGTCGAACCTGACTCTGTCGAGCGGGCCGGCCTACGTGTGCTCGTCGACGAACACCTTCACGATGGGGCCCAACTGGGGGAACTCGATCAGGAAACCGTCATGGCCGTGGATCGACTCGAGCGTCTCCAACTCGACGACCGGGGCGCCACCCTCACGCAACAGCTCGGCCAGTTCCTGTTGCTGGCGAGGCGTGTAGAGCACGTCGGAATCGATCGACACGACGAGCGTCGGGCACGAGACTCGCTTCGCCGCCTCGAGCCGACCATTGCGGTCACGCCCAATGTCGTGGAGGTCCATGGCCTTGTTGAGCACCAGGTAACTGTTGGCGTCGAACCGACGAGCGAGCTTCTGGCCGTGATAGTCGAGGTAGCCCTCGATCTGGAAGCGGTCCCACATCGCGAGGCGATCGAGCCTGCCCACCACCGACCGCCCGAATCGCTGCTCGAGCGACGCGTCGCTGCGATAGTGCAGCTGGGCGATCCGACGGGCGAGCATCAGCCCCTCGGCCGGGCCGTCTCCGGGTTCGGCGTCGTAGTAGTCGCCCTGACGCCAGCGCGGATCCTGCACGATGGCCAGTCGGCCGACCTCGCTCCATCCGATCTGCAACGGGCTCGCCGAGGCGGCACTCGCGATCGACACCAAGGCACCCACTCGTTCGGGGTACATCACCGCCCATTCCAGCGCCTGCATGCCACCCATCGAGCCGCCGACCACGGCGGCCCAACGATCGATGCCGAGATCGTTGGCCAGCAGGGCCTGGCTCCGAACGATGTCGCGAATCGTGACGACCGGGAATCTCGAGCCCCACGGATGCCCGTCGTCGGGATGAGGCGACGCCGGCCCGGTGGTTCCCTGACAGCCGCCGAGCACGTTGACACAGACCACGAAATGACGGTCGGTGTCGAGGGGGCAACCGGAACCGATCATGTCGTTCCACCAGCCCTCGGTCGGCTGGCCGTGCCCGCTGCGTCCGACCGCGTGCGCATCACCGGTGAGTGCGTGACAGACAAGCACGGCGTTGTCGGCTGCTGCGTTCAGCTCACCCCAGGTCTCGTAGGCGATGCCGAGCTCGCCGAGCAGACCGCCACCTTCGAGAGCGAACTTCCGACCCGTGCCGAGCGTGGCAATCGTGCGCCATGCCTGTGGGTCGCCCTCTCGCCAAGCCCCGGTGACCGGAAGCGGCTCTCCCGTGGTTTCGGCGCGGCGAAGTGGTCGCCCGGGTTCGGTCATGGCGTGGAGGGTACCAACGCCCCTACTCGTGAAAGCCACCAGGTCTCGACATCGGCATCGGCCCCGTAGGCGCGGTTCATGATCCGCCCGACCTCGATCGCCAGCAACACGCCGTCCTCGGGATCGAGACCATCGGACTGGGCGACCAGGCTCGTTGCCTCGGCCCATGCACCTCGGTCCGGCGGCAGCGGGAAGTGGGCAAGGTCTCTGGCCGCGACCTTGATCGCGTCGACCGACATCGCACTGCCGAACCAGCGGGCGAACGCCCATGCCGTCACCGGCGGAGCGAGCAGGACTGCGGCGATGAGATCGATCGCCTCCGGCTCGGCGAACAGCGCCAGTAGGGGTGTGGCCGGCGCCACGATGCCCGCCCGATCGACGAACGGTTCGAAGACCCGCGACTGCGTCGGGAGCAACACCTTGGGCACCTGCATCTGCGCCAGCCAGGCCGAGCTCGAACCCTCGACTCGACCGATGTCGATCACCGGCTCATGCCACTGCTTCTTCGCGAACTTGGTCGGGCGTCGCCCCCACCAACTGGCGAGCGGGTCGAGCGAACCGACGGTTGCGAGACGCATGAATCCATCGGGGACCGCTTCACCTGCCTTCGCCACCTCGGCCAGTTCGACGCAGGCCTCGGCGAGCGCATAGAACTCGTCTCGGAACCCGGCGGTTGCCGATGTCAGCAACGAACCGAGGGTCTCGGTCGACGTGATCCCAACCGCAGGCACTCCGATCGCTGCTGCCGCCGCCATCGACCACGATCCCTCTCGTGACTGAGTCAGAGTCCGACTCTGAGTCTGGGTCGGCACCTGATCCTGGGTCGGTGATCCGTCGGCCCGAACCAGCAGCGGGGCCCACACCCGGACCGAAGCTTCGAACACGGCGGCTTTGGTGGCCCAGATGTCGTGCATCGGGGCGACGTCGTCGATCCACCGACGAAGATCGGCCGTGTCACGGCTGGCAAGGATCGATTGGGGAAGCACCATGGCGATCCTGCCCCCGGGGCCCACCCGCTCGACGCACACCGCAAGGTGGATCGCCGCAAGGTCGGCGTAGGGGCCGAGGCGATCGCTTCGCTCGGATCGGGCCGCCTGGGCCACGCTCGAAAGTGCCACTCCCCTCAGTGGTGTGGCGAACGGCGGGTTTCCGAGCACCACGCCGACCTGCGGCCACAGCGAGGGCCAGCCCTCGAGCTGATCACCCAACTGCACCGACGACTGAGCGCGCTCGATGGATTCCGAGGACACGCCGGCGAGTCGCCCCCAGGCTTCGATCGCCAGCCGAGTCGCCTCGACGGCGCCGGCGTCGATGTCCATCCCCCCGACACACGAAAGCGCATCGGATGGAGAACGACCGGCGGCGACCATTCGATCGAGTGCAGCGAGGAGGAACGCTCCCCCACCGCAGGTCGGGTCGATGATGAACGTCGGCGACTGCCCGTCGGGCAGCGCCATCGCGACCAGGGTGCCGACGACCTCGGGCGGCGTGTACCACGCACCTCGGGCCGAGCGTTCGTTGCTCGACACGAGCAGTTCGTGCACCGCCCCGATCAGCCAGGGATCGCCCCACCCGTCGGGAGGGTCCTCGACACCGACAAGCACCCCGGGGTCGCCAGGGAGGTCGCCGTTCGAGGCTTGGGCACCTGACCGCACGACCCGGTCGGCGACGGCGACAACGACGTCGGCGACCGGTTGCTCGTGCGTGAGTTGGATCAGTTGGCGAAGCCAACGACGCCGTGCGGAGACGGCCACGTCAGTCGGCGCTGGGATCCCAGTTGTACAGATCGTGCAGACGATCGTCGTTGGAGAACATCTCGACGATCGGGATGTCGAGGGCCAGACGCTTCTGGATCCGCTTGACCTCGAGCTCTTGGTCCCAGAGGACGAGCGTGACCGCAACACCGGTACCGCCGGCGCGGGCGGTACGGCCCGAGCGGTGGAGGTACGTCTTGTGATCGTCTGGTGGGTCGAAGTGGACGACCACGTCGACGTCGTCGACGTGGATGCCGCGGGCGGCGACGTCGGTGGCGACGAGCGCCTGGATCTTGCCTTCGGTGAACCGGCTGAGCGCGGCCTCACGGGCACGCTGCCGCAGGTCGCCGTGGATCGGCTCCGCGCTCACGCCGAGCTTCTCGAGATCGTCCGACAGTCGATCGCACATGCGCTTGGTGTTGCAGAACACGATGGTGCGGTGCGAGTTCGCCACGATCGATGCGACGACCTTCGCCTGGTCCATCTTGTGGACGGCGATGAAGCGGTGCGCCATCTGGTCGACGGTGACTTCGTCTTCTTCGACCTCATGACGAGCCGGGTCGGTCTGGTAGCGGCGGACGAGGGTGTCGATGGCACCGTCGAGCGTTGCCGAGAACAGCAGTGTCTGGTGCTCCCCTTCGATGCGGCGAAGGATCCACTCGACCTGTGGGAGGAATCCCATGTCGGCCATGCGGTCGGCTTCGTCGACGATCACGATGCTCACGTCGTTCACCGAGACAGCGCCGCGGTCGAGCAGGTCGATCATGCGGCCCGGCGTGGCCACGACGAGATCGACGCCCTTTTCGATCTGAGCGATCTGCTTGTCGATGTCGGCGCCGCCGTAGATGGCTGCGGTCTTGAGGCCGATGGCCTCACCCAGCGGTCCGAGCTCCTCGACCACCTGGGTGGCGAGCTCACGGGTTGGCACGAGGATCAGACCGTGGATGTGTCCACGCTCGAGATCGGCGATTCGTTGGAGGGCGGGGAGGCCGAAGGCGAGGGTCTTGCCCGAACCCGTCTTGGCCTTGCCACAGACATCTTTGCCGGCGAGCGCATCGTTGATCGTGAGCTGCTGGATGGGGAAGGCGGTTTCGATGCCCCGAGTGCTGAGGGCACTGGCCAGCTCAGGGACGACGCCGAGTTCGGCGAACGTGATTGACATTTTGGTCCTGTCAGTTTGCTTGATACCGCAAAGGGTAGCGATTGCTGGCTCGATCAGAGGTTGAGCGCCTCGACGAGGTCGGGGACCAGCGCGAGGTCGGCAACCTCGACGAGGTCGTCGAAACCGGCGATCACGATCGGGCCCACCAGGGCACGCGTGCGATTCACTCCCGGGAAGAGGTCGGACCGGCCCAGGATTTCCCATGGTCCGGCCAGGTCGGCGAGTCGGGCCGCCATGTTCACGGCGGACCCGATGTGATCGTCGCCTTCGAACAAGATCACGTTGCCGTCGGAGACACCCGCATGCAGCGGCAGTTCCATGTCGGATTCTCGAACAGCTCGCATGATCCGATGGATCGCCATCACGAGGCTGGCGGTGTCGACCGAGATCAGCATGGCTCCGTCGCCCAACCACTTGGCGACTCGGACACCCGTGGCCGATCCCGTGGCCCGCACGATCCGCCGGAACTCCGAGAGTTGCTCGACGGCTCGATCGTCGCCGTAGACCGCGGTGTAGTGCGTGAATCCGGAGAGATCGATGAAGCCAAAAGCACGCTTGACACGGTGCGTGGTTGCCGGCCGCACAAAGCCCAAATCCCCCTGATTCATGCCTCGACGCTACCGCGAGTGATAGCCAGAACGCTGCCGGTAGCGGATGCAACACAGATTTCACAAATGGGTCAGGTCGCTCTTCTCATCGATGGGTTTCGCTCCGGCGCATCAAGGTAGGGTGCCGAGATGGCCGCACTCGAAGAGATTCAGTCTTGGCCGGTACCGACCGCAGCAGCCGGTTGGCTCGACCGTTCCGGACGTCGAGAGACCGCCGGCGACACGTCGATCTCCTTCGCCCTGGCATCGGTCACCAAACCGATCTTCGCCTACGCCGTGCTCATCGCCATCGAAGAGGGCACGTTGACGCTCGATGAACCGCTCGGGCCTCGCGGCTCGACCGTTCGCCACCTTCTCGCTCACGCGTCGGGTCTGCCGCCCGAACTCGGCGGACCGACCGCCGAACCCGAGACCCGCCGGATCTACTCCAACGCCGGTTTCGATCTGCTCGGTCGGGCCCTGGCCGAGGCCAGCGGCATGAGCGCTGCCGATTACGTCACGCTGGCCGTCGCCGAACCGCTCGGACTCACGACCACCTCCATCGGTGCCAGCCCGGCCCACGGTGGCACTTCGTCGGTCGCCGACCTCATGAAGCTCTTGGCCGAGTGGCTCGCTCCAACCCTCATCCACTCCGAGACCATGGATGCCGCCACCGCGGTCGCCTTTCCACAGCTGGCCGGCGTGCTTCCGGGCTACGGGCGCAAGGTGCCCAATCCATGGGGTCTCGGGTTCGAGATTCGTGGCGAGAAGTCGCCCCACTGGTCCGGACAACTCAATTCGCCTGCCACGTTCGGCCACTTCGGACGGTCCGGCACCCTCATCTGGGTCGATCCGGTTGCCGGTTGCGCCGCCGTCGCTCTCACCGACCGAGACTTCGGCCCGTGGTCGATGACTGCCTGGCCGGAATTCTGTGACGCCATCCTGTCCGAGGTCCTGGTCACCGAGGGTCTGGCCAAACAGGCTCACTGACCCTCACGATTCCGGCGGCGCGTTTCTTGTCGCCACCGGTCAACTCTCGATCCCTCCCGCCGACCTTTGTGGCAAGAGGAATTGAATCATGACCACCGAAAACCCACTGTTTGCCCAGGCTCGGGCACGACACGCTCTGCGGACAGCTGGTTTCGACGATCCCAAGATTCTGGAACGCGCCTCGAGCACTCGGAACGAGGTCTTCCTCAGTCCCGACCTGGTCGTGCGCGTCAACCGGCACCCGAACCAACGCCTTCGCCGGGAAGCCCTCCTCTGTCGCCACCTGCCGGATGCACCCTGGGCCCCGGAAGTCCTGGCCTACGGCGGCGAGGTCGGCGCCGACTACCTGGTGGTCAAACGTCAGCCCGGCCTCCCCCTTTCGCGCTGGTGGCCCGACATGACACCCACCCTGCGGCGAGAAGCCGTTCGGCAACTGTGTGAGGCCCTGGCGGTGATCCACGAGACCCAGACCCCGATCTACATCCCGAGGATCGACAACTCGCCCCATCTGATCGATCCACGAAACGTCACACCACTGGTTCCGCTCCTGATCGCCATCGACGAGATGTCGTGGATGGATCGTGGCCTGTTCCGTGACCTCGCCGCTGCCGTCAATCAGACGGCTCCGGCGCTGACCGAATACAGCCAGCGGACCCTCATCCACGGCGACCTCAGTTTCGAGAACCTCCTGTGGGATGGTGCCCGACTCACCGGGATCCTCGACTTCGAGTGGTGCCGGGGAGCGCCGTTGGATCTCGAACTCGACGTGTTGTTGCGCTTCTGTGCCTTCCCCCACGCCCACGTCGCCCCCGATTATGAGGCCCGCACGCTGGCCGACGACTACGCCGACGTTCCCGAGTGGCTGGCCGAGGATCGTCCCGACCTGTTCGAGCACCCCGATCTCTTCGATCGCCTCATCCTCTATGCGATCTCGTTCTCGGTGCAGGAACTCGTGACGAACCCCCTCGATCCGTCGATGCCACGAACCATGCTCGGCCCGATGCACCCCATCAATCGTCTGGCCAACCTGCTGAACCACGGCGGGCACATCGCTCCGACGCTCTCACGTCTCGGCCTTGCCGTCTGATCAAGCGGCCGAACACGCGGCCTGAGGAAGCTGCCTGCCTGACCTGGGCGGGCGTCACCTGCTCCTTCGACCATCGGCGTGACCGCTAGGCTCTCCACAGTGAGTGGTGATCCGAGCACGAAGAACGACACAGCCGCACCGTCGACAGGCGCCCCGACCTCGGAGGAGACCACGCCTGCGTGGATCGTGAATCCTGTCGGGCCCCTTCGCGGCGACGTCTCGGTTCGCGGCTCCAAGAACGGTGTCACCAAGCACATGGTCGCCGCCATGCTGGCCGACACCCCGTCTCGTATCTCGAACTGTCCCGACGTCGGCGACGTCGCGATCACTGCGGGCATGCTCGAAGCGCTCGGGTGTGGTGTCGAGGTCGTCGACGGCGTCGCCAACATCGACCCCCGCTTCATCGAGTCGAGCCGAGTTCCTCTCCGCTTCTCCGGCCTCAACCGCATCCCGATTCTGATGGTCGGACCCCTGCTTCACCGCATCGGCCACGCCTTCGTGCCGCTGGTGGGCGGCGACGAGATCGGCGCTCGCCCGCTCGACTTCCACGTCGACGCACTCCGCAAGATGGGTGCCGAGATCGAGTTCACCGCCGAAGGTCTCGAGGCCAAGGCGGTCAAACTCCAGGGCGCACACATCGAACTCCCCTATCCGTCGGTCGGCGCCACCGAGACCATCCTCATGACCGCAGTGCTGGCCGAAGGCCGAACCGTGCTCGACAACGCAGCAACCGAGCCCGAGGTCATCGAGCTCGCTCTCTTCCTCCAGCGCATGGGCGCCCGCATCGAGATGCGTCCGAATCGTCGGTTCATCATCGACGGCGTCGAGTCGCTCAGCGGCGCAGCCCATCACCTCAAGGGCGACCGCATCGAGGCGTTCTCCTATCTGGTCGCCGGACTCATCACCGGCGGCGAAGTGCGTGTGCACGGCTGCTCGCAAGACCGCCTCGTCACCGCCATCTCGACGCTCCAGGGCATGGGTGCCCGCTTCGAGATCACCGATTCGTCGATCTCCGCGTGGGCCGACAAGCTCACGCCCGCCGCCGTCCAGACCGACACCCACCCCGGGTTCATGACCGACTGGCAGTCGCCGATGGTCGCGCTCTTCACCCAGTGCGAGGGCATCTCGGTCATGTACGAAACGGTGTTCGAGAACCGATTCACCTACGTGCCGGCCCTCAAGCAGATGGGCGCACAGATCGAGCTGTACAACACCCCGCTCGGCAGCATCGAAACCCGCTTCGTCGGCAGCTCCACCCCGTGTTCGGTGGTCGTCAGCGGCGGAAACCAGTTGATCGGCACGCAGGTCGACGTGCCCGACATTCGAGGCGGCTTCGCCTACGTGCTGGCCGCAGCGGCAGCCGAAGGCCAGACCACCATCACCGGCACCCACCACCTCGATCGCGGGTACAACCGACCCATCGAGAACTTCGAACAGCTCGGACTCGACATCAAGCGAGTCGACGTCGCCGTGCCTGCGCCACTCTTGTAGAAGCAACCCGTTCCCGACGCTCACCTCCAGGAGCGCCCCTCGTCTGGCTGGCGCGTCGATCGGCGAGCTGACAGGCTCGGCCGCATGGCTGAACCTCTGGTGCTGCGTCGCGACGCGAATGGGCTCACCACCCTCACGTTGAATCGTCCCGACAAACTCAACGCGCTCCTGCCCGACTCCTTCGTCGAACTCCGAGCGCATCTCGACGACATCGCGAGCGACACCTCGATCGGCTGTGTCGTGCTCGAAGGTGCCGGACGGTCCTTCTGTGCCGGCAACGACCTCGGGGGCATCGCTGCCTCCTCCAAGGGTGCAGCAGCCAAGGCGCCGAGTGAGCACTTCGTTCCCGAGACCGTCGATGCGCTCGAGCAGTTGCCGCAGCCCACGATCGTGCGCATCCACGGTCACTGTTTCACCGGAGGCCTCGAGCTCGCACTGGCGGGCGACCTTCTCGTTGCCGGCGAGTCAGCGAAGCTCGGCGACACCCATGGCCAGTGGGGCCTTGCCCCGATCTGGGGCATGTCGGTCCGGCTGCCCGAACGAGTCGGTCGCTCCAAGGCGAAGGAACTCATGTTCACCGCCCGCCGAATCAGCGGGCTCGAGGCAGCCGAGATCGGTCTGGTCGATCGCTGTGTGCCGGACGAGCTCCTCGATGACACCATCGCCGAGCTCGCCAACGAGATTCTGGCCAACTCCCGAGGCACCAACCGGATCGTCAAGAAGCTCATCGCCGATCGGTTCGAGCGGCCTCGCAGCGAAGCGCTCGAGCACGAACGATCACGCCCGCACGGCCTCCCCGACGACATGACCGAGCGGATGAAAGCCGGCGGCCGAGGCTGAGCACGATCTGACAACTCGCCGGTCCCGAAGGAGACAACACCACCCCGATACCCTCGCGTCGTGCCTTCTTCTCCAGAATCATTCGACTGGTCCCCGTATCCACTCGACTGGCACCGCTGCAGCGGTGTGCTGTTCGATCTCGATGGCGTGATCACCCCGACCGCACTCGTGCACGAGCAGGCCTGGAAGGCACTGTTCGACTGGTTCCTCGTCGAGCACGGCGAGGAGCATGGGGTCACCGATCGCTCGCCGTTCACCCTCGACGACTACCTGCGCTTCGTCGACGGCAAACCCCGGTATCTAGGTGTCGCCTCGTTCCTGGCGTCGCGTGAGACCGAGCTCCCCGAGGGCGACCCGAGCGACGCTCCCGGCCATGAGAGCGTCTGTGCGCTCGGCAACCGCAAGAACGACGAGTTCAACCGCATCATCGCCGACCAAGGAGTCGAGGCCTACCCGGGCTCGCTTGCGCTGCTCGACCACCTCGATCGCCTGGGCGTCGCCCAAGCCATCGTGTCCTCGTCGAAGAACGCTCGACCCGTGCTTGCTGCGGCCGGTCTCGAGGGTCGGTTCGAGGTCATCGTCGACGGGCTGGTGAGTGCCGAACTCGGGCTCGCCGGCAAGCCCGCCCCCGATGCCTTCCTGCTCGGGGCCGAGCGCCTCGGCGTCGACCCGGCAACCACGATCGTCGTCGAAGACGCCACCTCCGGTGTCGCCGCCGGAGCAGCCGGCGGCTTCGGGCTCGTGATCGGCGTCGATCGCGGCTCGTTCACCGACGAACTCCTCGCCCACGGCGCCGATTTCGTGGTTTCCGATCTCGGCCAGCTCGTTCCTCAATCCTCGTAATTCGATCGAATCCGCCGAAGGGAACATCGATGATTCGCCATGACACACTGCTCCAGCTTCCGACGCCGCGCTTCGACACGTCGGACCCGTGGCGCCTGGTCGAAACCCAGTACGACGGCAGCGATCTCGGGCTGACCGAGACCCTCTTCGCCCTGGGCAACGGATACCTCGGCATGCGAGCCAATCCCGAAGAGGGGCGCGAAGCCCACAGCCACGGCACCGTGCTCAACGGCTTCCACGAAACCTGGCCGATCCAGCACGCCGAAAACGCCTTCGGCTTCGCCACCACCGGGCAGACGATCGTCAACGTGCCCGATGCGAAGGTCATGAAGATCTACGTCGACGACGAGCCGTTGCTCCTCGGCGACGCCGATCTCGATCACTACGAGCGAGTCGTCGACTTCCGAGCTGGGACACTCACCCGTGACCTGATCTGGCACACACCCAGCGGCGGGCGCGTCCAGGTCAAGACCGAGCGGCTCATCAGCTTCGAATACCGCCACCTCGCGGTGGCGACCGTCGAGATCACCGCGCTCGACTCCTCGGCCCCGCTCGTCATCTCCTCCCAGATGCTCAATCGTCAAGATGGCGAGGACGAGTACCACGTCCGCTCGGCTGCACTCGGCGAAGGCATGGACCCGCGCAAGTCTCGGCGCTTCGGCCGACGAGTTCTGGTGCCACAGATCCAACGCCACGAAGAAGAAGACATCGTCCTCGGCTACCGCTGTGCCGAGAGCGGCATGACCGTCGCCTGCAGCTACCGACACGAGGTCGAGTTCGACGGCGACGTCGAGGTGGAATCCGAGGTCACGCCCGATCACGCGAAGTCGGTTTTCTCATTCGATCTCGCCGAGGGCCAGACCGTCAAGCTCACCAAGATCATCTCGTACCACTCGTCGCGTGGTGTCCCCGCCCTCGAACTCGCCGATCGGTGCCAACGCACCATGGCTCGCGCCGTCAAGGTCGGAGTACCGGCAATTCGCGACGCCCAGCGAGACTGGCTCGACCACTTCTGGCACCGCAGCGACGTGACCATCGACGGTCCTGCCGCCGACCAGCAAGCGATCCGCTGGAACATCTATCAACTGGCTCAGGCATCGGCCCGCACACAAGAGCAGGGCATCGCAGCCAAGGGCGTGACTGCCGACGGCTATGAGGGACACTATTTCTGGGACACCGAGGTCTACGTCCTTCCCTTCCTCGCCGTCACCCAGCCCGAACTCGCTCGAAAGCTGCTGCGCTTCCGTTGGAAGCTCCTACCGCTGGCCCGTGAGCGAGCCCGAACGCTGAATCAGGACGGGGCGCTCTTCCCGTGGCGGACCATCAACGGCGAAGAGGCCTCGGCCTACTACGCCGCCGGCACAGCTGCCTATCACATCAATGCCGCCATCGCATTCGCAATCGAGCGCTACATGGACGCCACCAACGACCTCGACTTCCTCGCCGACGAAGGAGCCGAGGTTCTCACCGAGACCGCCCGACTCTGGGAAGACCTCGGGTTCTACGCGTCGAACGGCGACCTGAAGTTCCGGATCCACGGAGTGACGGGTCCCGACGAATACACCGCGGTCGTCAACGACAACCTCTACACGAACGTGATGGCGAGATTCAATCTCCGATTCGCCGCCGAGACGGTCGAGCGACTCGAGACCGAGCGCCCCGACGACTACCGACGCCTCGTCAGCAAGACCGGCCTCACCGAGGACGAAGTGGCCGCCTGGCATCGGGCCGCCGACCACATGTACCTGCCGTTCGACTCCGAGCTCGGCATCCATCCCCAAGACGCCAGCTTCTTGGAGCGAGAGCCCTGGGACTTCGAGCACACGCCCGATGACAAGTACCCCCTGCTCCTCAACTTCCATCCGCTGGTCATCTATCGCCATCAGGTGCTCAAGCAGGCCGATGTCGTCCTGGCGATGTACCTCCGCTCCGACCACTTCAGCGACGAGCAGAAGCGCCGCAACTTCGACTACTACGATCCGATCACCACCGGTGACTCGTCGCTGTCGGCTTGTGTCCAGGCAATCGTCGCCGCCCAGATCGGCCACGACGAACTTGCCTTCGACTACTTCCGCGAGGCGCTGTACGTCGACCTGGCCGACACG
>RCMY010003907.1_pt1 | contig 13053 bp, 13 predicted proteins | sample 2041341 | NCBI WGS metagenome assembly RCMY01 (sample SAMN09708234, study PRJNA481090) | Marine sediment metagenome, whole genome shotgun sequencing project. | reverse complement strand
GGTCGCCGAGGTCTTCGTCACGCCCACGGCGGAGACCGAGCCCGAACCGGTCGCCGAGGCCTTCGTGACGCCGTCGGTCGTGCAGGTTGACGGCGACGTCGCTCTGGACGCGATGCTGGCCACCTTGACCGCCCCGATGTCCGCGCCGTCCGCCGTGGAGGAGCCTGCGGCGTTCATCGAGCAGGAGCCTGAGGCGTTCATCGAGCAGGAGCCCGTTGAGCCTGAGCCGGTCGTCGAGCCGGCGCCTGAGCCCGTTGAGCCCGAGCCGGAGCCCGTTGAGCCCGAGCCCGTTGAGCCCGAGCCCGCGGAGCCGGAGCCGGAGCCGGAGCCCATCGTCGTTCCGGAGGCGGAGCACACAGCGGTCGAGCCGGAGCCCGAGCCCGAGCCCGAGCCGGAGCCCGAGCCCGAGCCGGTCGTCGAGCCGGAGCCCGTGCCGGAGCCTGTCGCCGCAACGCCCGCCCCGGCGCCGCGTCGCATCACGCGTGCGCGCGACGGTGGTCCGGCCGCGATGGACTGGGGTTCCTTCAGCGGCTGAACGCCCGTGCGTCAGCCCTGCAGGACCGAGTCGATGACCGTCGGCACGCCCGCGTAGACGGTGTGGCGGACGCGTCCGACCATCGGCGCCCCGTGGAAGGGCGTGTTGCTCGAGTGCGACGGCGACGTCTTGACGTCGTAGGTCCACGATGCTCTCGGGTCGACGATGGCGAGGTGACCGGGCTCGCCCGGTGCGACCGGTCGGCCCTGGTCGGTGAGCCCGGCGATGCGCGCCGGCTTCCACGTCAGCGCGGCGATGATCGTCTCCATGCTCGCGAGGCCGGGGGCGACGAGGTGCGTCGTCGCGAGCGACAGGGCGGTCTCGAGCCCGATGATCCCCGGGGCCGCTGTGGCGAGGTCAGTGCCCTTGCGCAGAGCCGGGTGTGGCGCGTGGTCGGTGGCGATCGCGTCGATCGAGCCGTCGACGAGGCCCTCTCGCATCGCGTCCATGTCAACGCCGGTGCGCAGCGGCGGGTTCATCTTCGCCATGGTCCCGTGCCGGTGCAGGGCCCGCTCGGTGAGGACGAGGTGGTGCGGGGCGACCTCGGCGGTGACCCGCAGCCCTTCGGCCCGGGCGCGACGGACGTGGTCCAGCGCGTGTCGGTCGGAGAGGTGGAGGATGTGGAGACGTCCGCCCGTCAGGCGTGCCAGCGCGATGTCGCGGGCGACCATCGCCTCCTCGGCGGCGCCGGGGCGCCCGCTCAGCCCGAGCTGGCGGGCGATCTCTCCGTCGTTGACGGCGCCTCCGGCAACGAGGGCCGCGTCCTCGCAGTGCTGGGCGAGGACGGCGCCCTTCAGCTGTGCGGTCTGCTCGAAGGCGAGGCGCATCAGCGCGCTGTCGCTGACGGGGTCACCGTCGTCGGTGAAGATGCGGACGCCGGCCGCGTACAGCGCCGGGATGTCCACGAGCTGGACACCATGGCGGCCCTTCGTGATCGCGGAGGCGACCGCGACCTCGCACGGCTGGTTGCGCGCTTGGGCGAGGACGTGCTCGACGATGTCCACCGCGTCCGTGGTCGGGTCCGTGTTCGGCATGGCGACGACGGCCGTGAACCCGCCCATCGTCGCGGCGCGGGTCCCCGTCGCGATCGTCTCCGCGTCCTCACCGCCGGGCTCGCGCAGGTGGGTGTGCAGGTCCACGAACCCGGGGGTGACGAGGCACCCGCTCGCGTCGAGGGTCCGGACGCCGCTCGCGTCGATGGTCGGCTCGACGGCCGTGACGATGCCCGCGGTGATCATCACGTCGGCGCGTCGCGAGCCGTGCTCGTCGAGGACGGTGCCACCACGGATGAGAAGCTCGGTCACAGGTTGCTCAGCTCGGTCGGGGAGGTGGGATGAACACTAGACCTCTGCGCAGTCGCGCGGTCAGTCCTGCTGCTGCGCGCTCCACCAGTCGTCGAGCGCGGCCCTGGCGGCGTCCTCGCCGAGGGGCTCCCCGCGTTCTCGCTTCAGCGAGAGCAGGTGCTTCCACGCCATGCCGACCTCGCGGCCGGGGCCGATGCCGAGGTGCGCCATGATCTCCTCGCCGTCGAGATCGGGGCGCTCCCGGTCGCGCGCGTCCTCCGCAGCGAGCTCGCGGGTACGTCGCTCGAGGTCGTCCATCCAGTCGTTCAGCCGGACGATCTTGCGTGGGTCCCGGGTCGTCTGGTCGCAGCGGACGAGCTGGTTGAGCTCCCCGAGGAGCGGGCCGGCGTCGCGTGCGTAGCGGCGGACCGCGGAGTCCGACCAGCCATCGCTGTAGCCCTTGAAGCGTCCGCTCAGCTCGACCAGCCGTGAGGCGTCCGCGATGAACTGCTCGTCGTATCCGAGCGCCTTCAGCCGCACCCGGGCCATGCGTGCTCCCACGACTTCGTGGAAGCGGAACGTGACCCCCTCGCGGGGGTGGATGCGTCGCGTCTTCGGCTTGCCGATGTCGTGGAGCAGCGCCGCCATCCGGATCAGCAGCCGCGGTGGGGTCTTGGCGGTGACGGCGATCGAGTGGGCGAGCACGTCCTTGTGGCGATGGATCGGGTCCTGCTCGAGCTGGAGGGCCGGCAGCTCCGGCATGGCGGTGTCGGCCGTGCCGGAGCGCACGAAGTCCCAGAGCCCAGGACGGGGATCGTCGCGGGTCAGGACGTCGTCGAGGAGCACGCGGGCGGCGTCGGACACGAGCAGGCCAGGATCGAGGAGGACGGTGGAACGTGACCGTACCGACGGCCGATGGCTGATCCGGTGACGGACGGGCGAGGACTTCCCCGCGCGCGGTCCTACGCTGACGGTTCGCCTTCCCCCCGCAGGATCCCCGCTCATGAGCACCGACACGGCCCCTCCGGTCACCTCTCCCGACGCCAACGGCTGGACCCCTGACTCCTGGCGTCGCCTCTCAGCCGGTCAGCAGCCCAACTGGCCGGACGCGGACCAGCTCCTCGCCGTCGAGTCCGAGCTGCGCGGCCAGCCGCCGCTGGTCTTCGCCGGCGAGGCCCGCCGTCTGCTCGGCGACCTCGGCCGCGTGTCTCGTGGTGAGGCCTTCCTGCTCCAAGGTGGCGACTGCGCCGAGACGTTCGCGGACTTCTCCGCCGACAACATCCGCGACAAGCTGAAGGTCCTGCTCCAGATGGCCGTCGTGCTGACCTACGGCGCCCAGCTCCCGGTCGTCAAGATCGGCCGCATCGCCGGGCAGTTCGCGAAGCCGCGCTCCGCGGACCTCGAGACCCGTGACGGGGTCACCCTGCCGTCCTACCGCGGCGACATGGTCAACGGGCTCGACTTCACGTCCGAGGCCCGCGTCCCGGATCCGCAGCGGCTCATGCGCGTGTACAACACAGCCTCGTCGACGCTGAACCTGCTTCGCGCGTTCACGCACGGTGGCTTCGCCGACCTGAACCGCGTGCACGAATGGAACCAGGAGTTCGTGGCGGCCTCCGCTCAGGGCCAGCGCTACGAGCTGATCGGCTCCGAGATTGATCGTGCGCTGAAGTTCCTGCGCGCCTGCGGCGTTGACATCGACAACGACCCGGCCTTCCACCGCACGGACTTCTACACCTCCCACGAGGCGCTGCTGCTCGGCTACGAGGAGGCGATGACGCGTCGCGACTCGTTGACGGGCGACCACTTCGACACCTCGGCGCACATGCTGTGGATCGGCGAGCGGACCCGCGACCCCGAAGGCGCCCACGTCGAGTTCCTGTCGGGCGTGCACAACCCGATCGGCTGCAAGGTCGGCCCGACGATGACGGTCGACGACCTTCGCGCGATCGTCGAGCGGCTCAACCCGCAGAACATCCCGGGCCGCCTCACCCTGATCTCACGGATGGGCAAGGACCACGTCTCGGACAAGCTCCCGGAGCTGGTCCGCGCAACCCGCGACAACGACTGGAAGGTCGTCTGGGCCTGCGATCCGATGCACGGCAACACCTTCACCGCGGAGTCGGGCTACAAGACGCGGCAGTTCTCGGACATCCTCGCGGAGCTCACCGGGTTCTTCGGTGTTCACGAGCAGGAGGGCACGGTTCCGGGCGGGCTGCACTTCGAGCTCACCGGCGACGACGTGACCGAGTGCCTCGGCGGAGCGCAGGACATCTCCGACCTGGACCTCGCGAACCGCTACGAGACGGCGTGCGACCCACGGCTCAACAACCAGCAGGCGTTGGAGCTCGCGTTCCTCGTCGCCGAGATGCTCCAGGCCTGACGTTCAGCGCAGCTCGCTGGCCGCCTCAGGTGCCCGCGAGACGAAGCGGGGTGCTGCGTCGCTCGCCCATCCGTCGGTGAGCAGCCGCGCCGAGAACTGCACGTCCGGCTCGGCGCGTGACCAGAGCCAGCCCTGCCCGATCTCGCAGCCGAGCTCGCGAAGCCGGTGGTGCTGTGCCCGGGTCTCGATCGCCTCGGCGAGCGTCCGCATCCCGAGGGCGTGCGCGAGCTCGATCACGGCGCGCGCAACGACGCCGCGGTCCCGTGGGTCGTCCACCCGGTCGACGAACTCCTTGGCGATCTTGATGACGTCGACGGGGAACTGCTGGAGGTACGCGAGCGACGAGTAGCCGGTGCCGAAGTCGTCGATGGCGAGCTGGACGCCGAGCGCCTTGAGGGCGTTGAGGCGGCCCACCGCGCCCTCGGTGTCGCGCATGAGGTCGCGTTCGGTGATCTCGAGCATGACGAGCGCAGGGTCGACCGCGGTGCGTTCCAGCAGCTCGCGCAAGAATGGCACGAGCGAAGCATCCTCGAGCTCGGCCGCCGAGAGGTTGATCGAGATGACGATGCGGGCGCCGTGCTCGTGCTGCCAGATCGCGAGCCGCTCGACCGAGCGCGTCAGCACGAATCGCCCGACCCGATCGATGAGCCCGGCGTCCTCGGCGATGGGGATGAACTCTGCAGGAGACACCGCGCCACGGGTCGCATGCTGCCAGCGGACGAGGGCCTCGGCGCCGACGACGCGGGCGTCGTCGATGGCGTGGAAGGGCTGGAAGTGCACGTCGAGGTCGCCTTGGTCCAGCGCCTGGAGCAGGTCGGTCCGCAACGCGAGATGCGCGGTGGCCTGGCCGGTCATCTCGTCGCGGTAGTGCAACCAGTGCCCCGGCTGTTCGCGCTTCGCCCACGAGGTTGCGAGCGCGGCGCGGCCGAGCAGGGATGCGGCGGTGTCGCCGACGCGGACGATGTCCGAGCCGATCGTGGCGGTCGGGTCGATGGGCGTCTCGTCGAGGCGCAGCCGCCTCCGCAGGCTGTGCTGGAGCCTCTCGGTGAGCAACGCGATCCCGGCCCGATCCGAGACCGTCGCGAGGAGGACGGCGAACTCGTCGGCACCGAGGCGCGCGATCACGTCGCCCGGGCGGACGGCCGCGCCGAGACGTTGGCCCATCTCGACGAGGAGGCGGTCGCCTGCTTCCTGGCCGAGGCCCTGGTTGATCGAGCGGAAGTCGTCGAGGTCGACGTGGAGGAGGCTGAACGGCGTTCCGGCTGCAAGCGCCGCATCGACGGCCGCCACGAAGGCGCCCCGGTTGGGGAGCCCGGTCAGCGGGTCGGTTGCTGCCTGGACGCGGAGCCGCTCACGCAGGCCTGCAGCCTCGAGGGCGGCACGCTGGCTCTGTGCAGCGCGCAGGGTCGACGCCGTCGTGCGCGCCAAGCCCTTGAGCAGATCGAGCTGCGCCATGCTGAACGGGTCGCCGTTGACCGGCCCGGCGACGATGAGCGCTCCGTGCACCTGGCCATCGCTCGTGATGCAGCATGCCATGACGTCGCGGTGTGGTGTCTCGTGCAGCCACATGTGGCCGCGCTGCAGGCTCACGAGCAGCCCGTCGACCTCGTGGATCCGGTCGAGGAGATCGAGGTCGCTGCGGTTCGGGCGCCATGGCGCGAGCCGGACCCGGTCGGTGCGGTGGTGGATCGCGCGGCGAGACGGTCCGAGCAGGTCGTCGACCTCTTCGAGCAGGACGACCTCGGCGTGGTTCGCGGCGAACGCGCTGCGGACCTCGTCGAGCAGGCCGTCCATCGCGTCTGCGGCGACGGGGCTGGCGTTGAGGATCTCGGTCGACTGGCGAAGGAACTCGAGCTCGTCGAGTCGTCGGAGGTCGGCTGAGTAGGCGCGCGCACCGACGTACGAGGCGGCGACGGGTACGGCGAGCAGCGCCGAGAACTGCGGGGCGTGGAAGAGGACGACGATCGAGATGAGCCCGATCGAACCGGTGGTGAAGACCTGGACGGCGGTGATGGCGAGCGCGCGGCGGAGCACGGCGGGTGAGCTGAGCTGGCCGCGCAGCGAAGCCGCCAGCATCGCGAGGGCGACGTAGCTGAAGCGGGCGACGAGGACCGCTGCGGCGGCTGCCAGCAGGGGACGCGTCGTCGCGTCGTGAACACCGCCGGAGATGGGGTGGAAGACCGCGAGGCCCAGCTCGGCGGCGAGCGTCACCTGCGCGGTCCCGAACGCGATGGCGAGGGGGGCGCGGACACCGCGTATCAGCAGGCCGAGCGACGTGCCGACGACCGCGCCGATCACCAGGCCCGTGTGGTCGCTGAAGAACAGCGCGGCGAGGACCGGGAGCTCGAACAGCGCCATCGACTCGGCGTGGTCGCGGGCGGAGAAGCGCAGGCGCAGCGCTGCGGCGAGCGTGTAGGCGATCGTGATGACCGGCCACCCGAGCAGGGTGCGGTCAGCGCCCGGCACCTCGCTTGCGAGCTGCTCGAGCTGCAGCGTGAGCAGACCCGCTGCCGCGAGTGCGACGGTGAAGGTCAGGGCCAGGAAGGCCGTGGAGCGCTGTTCTGGTTGCGACACGCGGTGTCTGGCCGGTCGGTCGGGGATCCCCGAACCTGTCGGCGAGGACCGCGCCGCGTTGAGCGACCGGCGTCACCGAGTGACACACGAGAGCCGCACCCGGTGAGGTGCGGCTCTCGTCAGCAGGCGGCCATGATGGCCGGCGCGCGCTCATGGGCAGATGCCCGGCACGCGGTCTGGCTCAGATCTTCTGACCCGCGCGACGCATCTCGGCGACCACGGTCTCGATCCCGTCGCGGTTGATCTTCTTGATCCCCGCGGCGGAGACGGTCAGCTTGACCCAGCGGTTCTCGCTCGCGAGCCAGAACTTCTGACGCTGGATGTTGGGGCGGAACTGCCGCTTGGTGCGACGGTTGGAGTGGGAGACGTTGTTCCCGCTCTGCGGCTTGCGGCCGGTGACTTGGCAGATCGCTGACATCAGCGCTCCTCCTTGAACATGACGTGACGACGGAGCTTGGGGTCGTACTTCTTGAGCTCGAGTCGCTCGCGCGAGTTGATCCGGTTCTTCCACGTCATGTAGAAGGTTCCGGTTCCTTCGGTGGACCGCATCTTGATCTGGATGCGGTTGCCCTTCTTGCTGGCCATGTTGCTGCCTTGGCTGAAGTATGGGTGGGCGAGGTGCCCGGGGACTTACCAGGAGGCCTTGCGGACACCCGGGAGCTCGCCACGGAGCGCCTTCTTGCGGAAGTTGACGCGGTCGAGGCCGAAGTAGCCCAGGTACGCGCGCGGGCGGCCGGTGACGGCGCCACGGTTGCGGACACGGACGGGCGAGGCGTCGCGTGGGAGGTCGTTCAGGGCGTCGCGCGCCTCGAACTTGGCGTCCATGGACGCCTCCGGGTCGTTCATGACGGCCTTGAGGGCGGCACGACGGTCGGCGTACTTGGCGACGACCTCCTTGCGGTACTCGTTGCGCGCGATCTTGGACTTCTTGGCCATGAGGCTGCCTGCTCTCTGGAACGTGGTGCGAAGTTGGGGGAGGTCAGCTCGCGGAGGAGCGACCGAAGCGACGGTTGAAGCGCTCGACGCGACCCGCGGTGTCGACGATGCGCTGCTTGCCCGTGTAGAACGGGTGGCTGGCGGAGGAGAGCTCGACGCGGTGGAGGGGATAGGTGTTGCCGTCCTCCCACTCGATCGTCTCCTTCGTCTTGATCGTGGAGCGCGTGAGGAAGGAGAAGTCCTCGGAGTCGTCCTTGAAGACGACGTACCGGTATTCCTCGGGGTGAATGTCCTTCTTCACGGCATTGCCTCAGTGGTCTGTCGCGGGCTGGAAACGTGTGCGGGACGGAGGTCCCGAGAGATTCGCACCCCGTCTGCCCCGCTGGCCCGTCCCGTTCCGCGAGTTGCGGCGATGGGAGGGGCATGTGGCGGGCAGGTCGATGGGACACGCGGCGGCGTGCGAAGGGCGAAGCGTACGCAGTTGGGAGCGGGCGGGCAACCTGTGACGCGAGGGGTTCGCTCTGCGCGCCCGATAGCGTCGGTCGTCGGACCCGGGACAGGATCGCGCACGTGCTCGTCGTCAGCTGGAACGTCAACTCCCTCAACGCCCGGATGCCGCGCGTCACGGAGTTCCTCGCAGCTCATCAGCCCGACGCGCTCTGTCTCCAGGAGACGAAGTGCGGGGACGCGAACTTCCCGCATCTCGAGGTCCAGGCGGCCGGCTACACGGCGATCGACCATGGGTCTGGTGGACGCGACGGCGTCGCGATCCTCGTTCGTGACGGCCTCGATGTCGGCGAGGTCCGACGCGGGCTGCACGGCGAGCCGCGTCCGCAGGAGGCCCGCTGGGTCGAGGCCGAGATCGAGGGCGTCCGGATCGTCTCGACCTACGTCATCAACGGACGTTCCCTCGACGATCCGATCTTCGCGGACAAGTTGACGATGCTCGAACGGATCCGGGACCGCGTCGCGGACTGCGCCGAGATGGGCCCGCTCTGCGTCGTCGGGGACTTCAACATCGCGCCGCGTGACGAGGACGTCTGGGACCTCGCAGAGTTCCACGGTGGCACCCACATCTCGCCGATGGAGCGCAAGCTCCTCGATGAGATCACGGCGGCCGGCGTCGTCGACGCCTGGGACGTCACACCCGAGCGTGGTGAGCACGAATACACGTGGTGGGACTATCGGGCCGGCAACTTCCACAAGAACAAGGGCCTGCGCATCGACTTCGGGCTGATCACCCCGGACCTCGTCGAGCGCCTCGAGCACGTCGGGATCGACCGTGACTTCCGCAAGGGCACCAAGCCCAGCGACCACGCCCCGCTGATGTTCCGCTTCTCGGACTGACGACGCAGCGAGCGGAGCCTCAGAGCCAGTCTGGCTCGGTGCCGGGCGTCCATTTGATGCTGCAGCCGAGCGGCGAGAGCTGCTCGACGTCGACGACGCGGCCGTCGAGGACGGCATCGAGGGCCTCGCGCAGGTTCCAGCCGTCGTTCGGGCGGTCGGCACCGGGGGAGGATGTGTCCATCGCCCCGCGGTAGGCGAGGCTCTTGACGTCGTCGTAGAGGAAGAAGTCGGGGGTGCAGACCGCTCGGTACTCCCGGGCGACCTCCTGGTCGGCGTCGATCAGGTACGGGAAGTGCCAGCCGGTGCGCTCGACCTGGGCCCTGAGCCCTTCGACGTCGTCGTCGGGGTGCGTCGTGGGATCGTTGCTGCAGATCGCGAGCACCTCGACGCCCTGACGCCGGTACTCCTTGGCGATCGCCGCGAGCTCGCCCTCGACGTGCTTCGCCGCAGGGCAGTGGTTGCACATGAACGCGATGAGGAGCGCCGGTGCGTGGAGGTTGGCCAGGTGGTGACGGCGTCCGTCGAGGTCTGGCAGGTCGAAGTCTGGTGCCGGGGTTCCCAGCGAGACCGACGCGGTCATCAGCAGTGCTCCATGTGTGGTGTGGGAGCACAGCGTAGGAGCGGCTCGTCAGTGCGGGGCGGGTTCATCGCACGGATGACATTCCAGCTCGAGGGTCACGTGCTCGATGCGATGGAGATCGAGGAGGGTCTCTCGGACCGCCTTCCCGACCGCCTGCCCGATGTGCAGGGAGGACGTGTCGATCTCGACGTGTGCGGTCAGGGCCGCGGACTCCGAGTCGAGCGCCCACACGTGCAGGTGGTGCACGGCGCGAACACGGTCGACCGCCAGGATGGATGTGGTGACCTCGGCGACGTCGACGCGGCCGGGCGTCGCCTCGAGCAGGATCGACGTCGTCTGCGCGACGAGGCGGACCCCGTGCCAGCCGACGGCGAGCGCGATGGCCACCGAGACCGCCGTGTCGACCCAGACCGCGTCGGCCCAGAGCACGGCCAGGCCAGCGACGAGCACGCCTGCGGATCCGGCGGCGTCGGCGAGCAGGTGGATGGTCGCGGCGCGCATGTTCAGCGAGTCCCCGGCGGTCCGGCCCAGCCACCACGCGCTCCCGCCGTTGACGGCCAGCCCGATCACCGCCAGCACGATGACCGGCACGGCGGTGATCTCGGGTTCGTCACCGAGGCGGCGTGCCGCCTCGACGAGGATGACCGCGGCGCTGGCGAGCAGCAGCCCGGCGTTCGCCTGTGCGCCGATGACCTCGGCACGACGCAGCCCGTAGGAGAAGGTCTCGCTCGCAGGTCGTGCCGCGAGGCGCAGCGCGATCCCCGCGACCACCAGGCCGATCACGTCGGAGGCCTGGTGTGCGGAGTCCGCGAGCAGCGAGAGCGAGCCGGCGGTGAAGGCAACGACCAGCTGACCGACGAGGAGGACGAGGTTGAGGCCAGTCGCCCACCCGACCGCGCGCTCGCGGTCGCCGTGGTCGTGCAGCGCACCCATCCGTCGTCCTCGGTTGCTCAGGGGGCAGTGTGGCTGGCACCCTGATCGCACGCACACGTCCACCCAGAGAAGCAAGGTTCCCACATGGCCACCGCCACCGCGAAGGACCACTCCGACGCCGCCCGCATCGCGGCCGCCGCCGGCAACGTGCTCCTGGAGCTGCGCTCGCGCATGTCGGCCGAGGGCTTCACCGGCAAGGCGCTCAAGGACGCTGGTGACCAGGCGGCGAACACCGTGATCCTGCGTTCCTTGCTCGAGGCCCACCCGGGCGACGCGGTGCTGAGCGAGGAGTCGGCCGACACCGAGGCGCGGCTCACCGCCACGCGGACCTGGATCGTCGATCCGCTGGACGGGACCCGCGAGTTCTCTGAACCGCCCCGCGATGACTGGGCCGTCCACGTGGCGCTCGTGATCGACAACCAGCCGGTCGTCGGCGCCGTCGCGCTGCCCGCCCGCGGGACCACGCTGCACACCGGCAACGACCTCTCGCTGCCGCCGGCACACGACGGTCCGGTCCGGATCGCCGTCAGCCGGACGCGGCCGCCGGCGCTCGCGCACTTCCTCGCCGAGCGCATGGGCGCGGTCCTCGTCCCGATGGGCTCCGCTGGCGTCAAGGTCACCGCCGTGGTCACCGGCGAGGCCGACATCTACGTCCATGGAGGAGGCCAGTACGAGTGGGACTCGTGCGCACCGGTGGCCGTCGCGCGTGCCGCGGGCGCCCACACCTCGCGCCTCGACGGCTCGGGCCTCGTCTACAACCAGGCGAACCCCTACCTCCCGGACCTGCTCATCTGCCGCCCCGAACTCGCCGAGGCCGCCCTCGAGGGCATCGCCGCATGGGTGCCCGACGAGGCGTGAGCGTCTGACCGTGTGACCGGGGGAGCCTCGGCCGCTGTGGCTAGACTCGCCATGCTCGTGCCGTCCCGCGCCCTCCGGCTTCCTGCCGCCTCCCGGGCCCGACGGTGAGACCAAGGTTCCTGCCGTGTCGCCGTCCTCGTCATCATCCGCCCGCATCCCGGGCCGCGCCCGCCGTGGCCTCGTGGCCGCGGTCGCTGCCTCCGGGCTGCTGCTGACCGCGTGCGGTTCGGGGGGCCCTGCCGGCCTGTCGACCGACATCGCTGCGGTGGTCGGTGACCGCGAGATCTCCGTCGAGGAGCTCATCGCGACGCTCGGCCTCAACCCGCCGACCGGCGACGCGCTCATCACCGCGCAGCGCGAAGCCCTCGGGACCCTCATCATCGAGGCCGGCTTCCGCCAGATCGTCGCGGATCGCGGCATCTCGATCGACCCCCAGGAGATCGACGACGCGATCGACTTCCAGGCCGCCGCCGCTGGCCTCGACGCCGCGGAGTGGCTGGCCCAGGTGGAGGCATCGCAGGGCTTCACCGAGCAGCGGGTGCGTGACATCCTCGAGCTCCAGGCCCTCGACAGCGCGCTGCGCGACTCCCTGTTCGAGCAGATCGACGTCGACGAGGCGGACCTCGAGGCGGAGTACGAGGCGCGGATCCAGCAGTACGCGCTCGCGACCGCGAAGCACATCCTCGTGGCCACCGAGGACGAGGCCAACGGCATCATCGAGCTGCTGGCCAACGGGGCAGACTTCGGCGAGCTCGCCGAGGGCCGGTCTCTGGACACCGGCAGCGGCGGTCTCGGCGGTGCGCTCGGGACCGGCCCGGTCACCCAGTACGTCGAGGAGTTCGCGAACGCCGTCGCCACCGCGCCGATCGGCGAGGTCGTGGGCCCGGTCGAGACCCAGTTCGGCTTCCACGTCATCGTCGTCGAGAGCCGTGAGGTCCAGACGTTCGAGGACGTTCGCGGCACCCTCCGCGACGAGCTCGCCGGCCAGGAGCTCGAGCCGTTGTACGAAGCTGCCACGACGTCGGCCTTCATCGACCTCATGGTCGTCGTGAACGGCCGCTTCGGGAAGTGGGACAGCGCCTCGGGCCCGCTTGGCGCGGTCGTCGATCCGACCTTCCTCGCGCCGGCCGGCAACCCCGGCGCCGGTCTCGGCGGGTGACCACGCCCGACCGTCCGACGATCGCCATCGTCGAGACGCATCCCGCGCTGCCCGGGCTCCTGCCTGCAGCTGCATGGGAAGCGTTGACGAAGGCAGCCGTCGTCCACGTCGTCGACGTGGAGTCGCATCCCTCCGCAGGGATCCTCTACTTCGCCGGGATGGACCTCGCTGCGATCGAGCCCCTGCCGCTCGCACGCGGCGAGCTCGATCTCTCGCTGCCGGGTGGCCCCGACGAGCGACGCATCGCGAAGTCGCTGATCGCCACGGCGCGCCGTGACGGCTTCGTCGCGTTCCTGCTGCACCCCGAGGACCGGCTGACCGCGCGGATCGTCGCGACCGAGGCAGCCCGGGTCGACGTCGACGTCGAGTTCGTCTTCTTCCTCCCGTCGCCCGGCGGTGCCGAGGTCGTGCGGCTCGCCGACGTGATGCGTCGGCTGCGACACCCGCAGGACGGCTGTCCGTGGG
>RCMY010003906.1_pt1 | contig 13053 bp, 13 predicted proteins | sample 2041341 | NCBI WGS metagenome assembly RCMY01 (sample SAMN09708234, study PRJNA481090) | Marine sediment metagenome, whole genome shotgun sequencing project. | reverse complement strand
TTGATACGCGAATATTCATGATGGCCCGGCTTGTACGATGAAGCCACACAGAGGCCGGATATACGACTGCAAACTATTCCAACCAGTCACGTTCGATGCTTAGTCTCCGCTTGCAGGAGGAGTCCATATACGGTTCTTAGGAGGGCGGCGGCTGGTAACAGTCGCTGCCTATCCGCTTCGTCTGGGCTTCAGACCCCGATTTTAGCGAGGTGACATTCACGGGATGTGTCGTCTTCATCAATGCGACATTCTCGGACATTGCAGTCTTCGGAAAAGCGACATTCATGGACGTTACTGACTACAGCGAGGTGACATTCACGGGCTTTTCCGACTTCAACGAGGCGACTTTCACGGGCGATGTTTACTTCGGAAATGCGGAATTCACGGGCAGCGCCATTTTCAGCGGCCACCGGGTAACAGATATAGCAACTACGGCTATCTGGCATCTGCAGGTATGCAAATCGATAAAAAAGATCACGCTGTGGAGTATGCAAGTCTGTCGATAGCGCCATACGAAAAGATAGGTGCACCTTTTACTGGTTATGTGTACTTTGAAAGTCGCGTAGCGTCTAAATGTAAGCGTTTAAACGGTACGTTCTTCATCTGACGCGTATGTAACGTTAAGACAATTTACGGACATGACAAAAGGAGTTAGTAATGGGCGAGAGATTCACGGGAACAGTGGCGGTCGAAGACGAGACTGGAACAACAAATAAGAAAATTGTGCTAAACGGTAATGACGGCACTTTGAAGATCTACAACGAACATGGAAAACGGACAGTTGATCTTTATAGTGGAGGCAATCTCGTACTGGGGGGTGAAAATCAGGAGGGCCGTGTTTCTCTGTACAACAGTAGTGGAGCACAGACCATATATATCGATGGCGAAGCAGGAGACGTCATCCTAAAGAATGCGGATGCTGCCGAGGATTTCTTCGTTCATAACGCCGTAAATGTTACTCCAGGAACTGTTCTCGTGATCGACGATTGCAACCGATTGCGACCATCGAGCTCAGCGTACGACAGACGAGTGGCTGGCGTAGTCTCTGGCGGCTCGACCTACAAGCCAGGCATCGTGCTCGATCGTCAAGAAAATATGGAGAACCGGCTGCCAGTCGCCCTCGCGGGCAAGGTCTACGTCAATGCAGATGCCTCTGATCACCCGATCGCGGTTGGGGACTTGTTGACGACGTCGGCGTATCCGGGTCTGGCCATGTGCGCTGTTGATTCTGGTCGGGCGTTTGGCGCCGTCATCGGTAAAGCACTCGCTCCCTTGGCAACAGGCCAAGGCTCCGTGCCGATCCTGGTGTCGCTGCAATGAGCCCGGACTCTGAACGTATGGACAGTGGGGGCAGGGGCAGATGAGGCACTCAATGCGAGGACTCGCGGAATTCATTGATCCTGTGGACACACCTGTCACGCTTCGACAGTTGGTTGGCAAACATCGATGGCTGCAAACGGTCAGCGATGACCAGAAGACCTTGCGAACCATGGTCGACCGTCATCAGGGGCCGCGGTCGCGAGATATTCGGTTACTCACGTTCAACACCTACTTGATGGATGTCTGGAGTGGTATTGGCGGGTCGGCGAAACCGGCGGTGGACGATCGTGCACCCCGAATAGGCGAAGCGATTGAAAACGACTTCGACATAGCGATGCTCAACGAGATCTTCGAAGACAACATCAAGGACAAAGTGATTGCAGGCTGGCCTGGCACGCCTCCTCACCTGATCGAGGACGCCCGTCGGCGTACCGGCCAGTCGAGTGGTTTGGTAACGATCAGCCGATGGCCACTTAACCATCCACTCGACAACGTCCATGAATTCAACTCCGAGTCCGGGATCTTACAAGACGGATTAGCGAGCAAGGGGGCTATGGCGAGTTGGCTGCCTCTTGACTTCGACGAGACTCGGTCGACCTACCTTGAGCTATACAGCACTCATCTGGACGCTAGCGAAGCCGAGGTGCGGCGAAATCAGGTCGCGGAGCTCGCCCAATTCATTGAGCGGACACACCAATCAGGCAATGTCGTCGTGCTCGCCGGTGACTTCAACATAGATTCCCGTACTCCTGAGTATGCGAACCTCCGCGATTCAATGCGAGCGATCGGCCTTGAGGATGTATGGCCGGCTCGCAACGGCACGGCAGGGTTTACCTCTCCCTCCGACAACGCAGCGACCCCCGATGATCTTAGAATCTGCACCGTCGACCGCGCGAATCCGCTCTACTGCGACGACTTTGCTGGCCCTCCCGACAACTCGACTGCTGTCAAGCGAATCGACTACATCTTTTTAAGCGAACCAACGGAAGCTCACGCCTACTCTGTCGACTTCACCCGCCCGAGACGCCCGCGTTTCGAGCGCCGAGCTGGCGCACCAAAGCGTGACGAAATCATGTTCTTGTCGGACCATCTCGGAGTCAGCATGACGCTCGTGCTCAGTCCGCGATAGCCATGGAAGCACTTGCCGAGTGCACAACGTTATGTCAATAGCTCAGTTTCTAGCGACAGGCTCGACTGAGTACACCCGTGGGTTTGTGATGGCGACGCTTTCCCACATTGCCTACGACACCAACAGCGCACACCGCCAGCAGCGGTTTCGGGGTGTCGGTTTAGAAGAGATCGCGGCTGTCGAGTGCGAAGCCGGTGGGCTCACCGGGCTCGAGGCATACGTGCTCACGCGCGGCAATGACATCGTCATTGCCATTCGCGGAACCCAGGGAGCCCTCGATATCGCAACTGATCTTGATCTCACCAAGATGCGAGTTGGGCGAATACTCGTGCATCGAGGATTTGCTCGTAGCGCATTGCGGTTCATGGATGCGTTTCGATTGCGCCAAAACGACTGGCCTCCATTCGACCACGTCTGGGTGACCGGACACAGCCTTGGCGGGGCGGTTGGGCAAGTCGTTGGCTACCTGTTGCACCAGATGGGCGAGGAGGTCACGAGCGTGACGAGCTTCGGGTCACCGAGAGTGGGCGGCCTCCTGCGCTGGAGAAACGTGTTGCGCGATGAGGCCATCGTGGACCGCTATGTGCGGTGGGTCAACCACAACGACATCGTTCCAACGCAGCCCGTGCTCGGGCGGCAGCCACGAAACTGGTTATGGAAGCATGTCGGCACGCAACATCTCATCGACACAGACGAACAAACGATTTCACTCTCCGATGACACGCTCTTGTGGCCGACGAGGCTCAGCGGCGGCGACCACAGCATCAGCGGCTTCGAGGCCGGAGATGACAGCGGTTACATCAGGAGCCTTCTTTCCTTCATGCCTGAACCCGAACTCGCACTGCTCAAGGGCGCACACGCCTCGAGCCTTGTATCGACGATGAAGGACTGCGAACGCATCGCTGAGATACAACAAGCCAGCCGTCTGACTGACCTGCCAGCGATGCAGCGCCTGCCGGCGTCGCTCAGATCGGCTGCGCTTTCCTACCTCTAGGAAAGCACGGTAATAACGGAGAACACATGACAGGCCGACACATATCGAATTCATCAAGTTCAAAGGGCAATGGCGCATGACCTCGTTCCGTGAGATAGCAAAGGATCGGCTGGGCGCACAAGCGCCGACGAGTGCTCGACGCGTGCTGTTTGGATCGGCGTCGAGGCCACGGCAGCTGTCGATGCGGAGTCGTCTCCGTGAGATCGATGCCAGCCCTCGAAGCGCACTGGCACCGGTGAACAACCCGATTCACCCCCGCCTGGCCACGGTGCCTGCGATCCACACAGATCTGGAGAACAGTTCAGTCGCAGATCTTCCGGCTCCAACCATCGGTGCCTCCCGGGTTGACGAACACACCTTTGGAGTTCTGGGTAACTGCCTCAACTTCATGTGGCAGACACAGGACCGTATTTTCTGCTACCAGGCGGACCTTGAGAACAGAACCCTTGGGCTCAGGATCTCGTTCAACCTGAGTGTCTTAGACCAAAACCTTCAGGTCCGGGACAGTGTCGAAGTGGGGAGGTTTCGAACGCTGGGATTTTTGGCCGGCGACTTGCCGATGAATTTTGGCTACTACGTGCTCGACAACCGCGAGCGATCAATCGTCGGCTCCGAAGACGCTACGGTCGAGTTCTATCGGTGGGATGACGCAGCGAGCTCCATCGTGCTCGAACAGAGATGGTCACTTGCTGATCAACTTACGGATCTGCTCGCCGAACGCTCACTCGACACCGAGATCGCAGACCAGCCAATAGCACAAATCCTGCCAGACCACGGACCTGGGTATTGGGTCTTGGCTCTTGGCGACGAAGAAACGGCGGCTTTCGTAGGATGGGTGTCGGACGAAGGACGCTTGCTGGATGTGCTCGTGTTGGAAGGCGAACGTGTTGAGAACGGCGCAGCGCTTGACGTCACCGGCTACTACCTGGTAACCGACTACCGTATCATCAAACTCGGGGTAAACCTGAGTCGCACCAAGCTGCAAACCGTATGGTCTGAGCCGTACGAACGAGCAACACATGTCAAGAGCGGGACGCTTTCTGAATTTGGTTCTGGCTCCACTCCAACGCTATTGGGGGAACGCGACGACCTCGTTGCTTTCACCGACAATGCCGACGACCGAGTCAACGTCGTCGTCCACGATCGTCAAACCGGGCGCAAGCATCTCCAACAACCGATATTCGAGAGCCAGCGAAGCGCAAACGAAAACACGCTTGTCGGCTACCGCGACAGCATCGTTGCCCAAAATTGGTACGGGGCGCCTCCGATACAGGACGACATGAATGGACTCGAAGCGGGTCTCGTAAGACTCGACGTTTCGTCGGATAGGCGATCTGTAACACAGGTTTGGTACAACACAAATTTCGCGTCGACAGCAACGGTCCGATTGGCCACAAGCACCGGATTACTTTACGGCACTGTGCAGACCGGCGTCGGTGTGCTCGGCCGAGAGAAGTACAGCATGGACTTCATTGACTTCCGAACAGGCAGGCGCGTACATAGAGTGCCGCTCGGATCAGGAGCAGGCTCGCGCATATCGATGCTTCCAGCATACATCGTCCCTGGCGGACGATTGGTTCAGCCCACCCGAAATGGCTTCCGGGTGGTGAGTCAGTAGCGCGAGTCCTTCCGACAGAGTTGCGTGAATATTGGGGAGAAAAAAAACATGGGGGTCTAGTTGACAGTTGCTCTCAAAGGTCTTCCATTGAATCAATCTGCAAGACCAGTTCGGCTTCGTGTCGATGGGTAGCCCTCAAGAAACGAAGCATTTGAGTGGATAGGTGACCACTACGCTCAGATTGGATGCCCCGCTCCCGAAGTTGCGAAGAAATGGTGGGGCCGATTGGGTAGGTGGATAAGGAAAACGAGCCCAGAAAATTCCAAGGCAAGGGGCATTAGACGGTGATTCAAAGGAAATATGGACTTTCAACAACGCTATGCGTGAACTCGAATCTGGAGTTCAACGTAATAATAATCCCTAGAGTGAGTACAGCAAGCCAAGCAACAAAGACTCAGCATAGCTGTAATGGCTCGCACTTGCTGTGCGCCTGAAGCGCGTATATCGTGATCATTGTCGACGGCAGCTTTGAGGACAATCCAGCCGTACATGTTACAAGAGGCAGACGCCTCTACTGCCCTACTTTGTCTCTCGATACATTGGTTATAGAGTTAATCACAGTTAGGAGGGTTTGTGGGCTACCACCCCCGCCCGTGTTCCGCCCGCCTACTGAGCACTTTTGGAATGTTCTAGAGTGAGAGCCATGGACTACGACTGCTCTGTGAACCGGACATTGATAATGTTTAGACTTGTTATCAAGTTGAACTGAGGTATGAGTCGGGGTACGTCAGAGCAGGAAATTGAGTTGAAATCGACGGACAATACTGCACTTTATTTGTCAGCATGGGTCAATTTAGCCGCCGTCCAGATCGGACTCTGCACTAACAGGGCATACAAGATTGTGTTGATATGAGTATTATCGAAGATGTGTCGTATTCAGAATTCAAAGCATCGCCTCACTCTGCGGAATTTTAGGAGCGTCAGAGAATAAAATTTCCGTAGCAGCGTCTTGCTATATTGAGCACAGCCAGTCTACCTGAGGTAAAAACCGCCTTTTTCGATCACATTACGTGAGGGATATGAAAGAACCCCCTCGAACAACTTGAACATTGTTCGAGGAGGGTGTCTCCTGAGATTGTCAAGATCATTAGGAGACACGCACAGTGTGTCAGTCATTGCCCCTGGATGCCAGTTTCTGGTTCACTCTTGTTCAGCTTGATCAGCGTATTGCTGATCTGGTTCGCCTGCTAGGTTGTGCCCATTGTGGCGGCAAGCTGCATGTAGCCAACTATCCACGTAAGCCTCGCGGTGTTCATCGTGACGTGCTCGGTCCGGAGTACACCCAACGATCGAGCTTCTGCTGCTCGGCGTGTAACAAACGTACAACCCCACCGTCCGTGCGTTTCCTGGGGCGCAAGGTGTATCTGGGCGGCATCATCACGCTGCTCAGTGCCGGCACCCATGGCTTGAGCCAAACACAACGTGATGCCTTGATCCACACCCTGGAAGTGCCTGCACAGACGCTTCATCGCTGGCGTCAGTGGTGGACCCTGACGATGCCTATCAGCGCTACCTGGCGATCCTTGAGTGGTTGGTTCTCACCGCCGATTCAGCCCCGTGCACTGCCTGGTGAACTGCTAAACCGATTACAAGGGCCCACGCTTGTTGTGCAACTCCAACAACTGTTGAGGCTGATCAGTCCGCTGACAACCGGTTCATGTCCACAGTCGGAGAGGGTGCTCATGGAAACTCACAAGATGTGATCGCGCGGGTGTGAGCGATGGGGCATGGTTCGCTTTCATCAATCAACACAGCAGGACACAGGACATGACAAAAGCGAACGATCCACAGCGCTGGGCGCGGCTGCGCTTTGCGGTGGTGGGAGCCTTGTTGGCAGCACCACCACCGCCGGGACAATTGCAGCAGGCACTGCGCAAGCTCAGCGAGAAACATTGGCTACACCCCAACACCGGACTGCCTGTGCGCTTTGGTGTGTCGACCATTGAACGCTGGTTCTACAAAGCCAAAAGCACACCCGATCCGATGAGCACTCTGAGTCAACAACGACGAGAGGATGCAGGTCGTGCCCGGGTGTTCACTCCTGCCGCCGTGGCGCAGATCCATGCCCTGTATCAAGAGAATCCGTGTTGGTCTGTGCAGCTGCACTACGATAATCTGTGTGCCTGCAGCGATCTGGAGCCGAGCTTTGGAAAGCTGCCCTCCTACTCCTCGTTAAAGCGCTACCTGCGAGCCAACGGCATGGTGAAAAAGCGTAAGCCGCGTACCGACACTGAGGGTGCCAGGCTTGCAGCAGAGCGGGTTGAGGCACTGGAGATCCGCAGCTACGAGGTAGAGTATGTGCACGGGCTTTTTCACCTGGATTTTCATCACGGCTCCCGGCGTGTACTGGAACCTGATGGGCGCTGGATCAAGCCGGTGTTGCTTGGCATCATTGATGATCATTCACGTCTGGGCTGCCATCTTCAATGGTACAGAGCCGAAAATACGCAATCGTTGGTGCACGGGTTTTGCCAGGCGCTGGCCAAAAGAGGATTGCCCAGGGCCTGCCTCACCGATAACGGCTCCGCCATGATCAGTGAAGAATTTACGGCCGGACTGCACGCGCTGGGCATCGTGCATGAGCGAACTCTGTCTCTAAGTCCATACCATTATGTCGCTAAGCCCTTTATGTGCTGCTGAGTACCAGAACCCCCTGTTTCACAGGATTTGCGTCGTTCTCAGCAGCACATAATATTCCTTAAAGATTACGCAGAAACTCCATGAGTTCCGGCTGCTTTCTCCAAGAGGTTTCACTTCCTTGCTTGTCAGTGAACGTGCAGGTAGCAAGTGCCTTTGCTTTAGCTTCAAGATTGATTTCTGCATAAATATTGGTCGTATCCAGAGATACATGCCCTAGCCAACCTCGAATCGTATTGATATCGACTCCTGATCTAAGCAGGTGTGTAGCCGTTGAATGTCGAATGACATGCGGCCCCACGGTCTTGTTCGCTAATGATGGAACATTCGCACTGGCGCGCTTGGCACAACGCTTCACGAGCGCGTGCACCCCCGAGCGGGTTATGGGTCGCCCTGTACGGTTCAGGAATACTGGCTCTGATGGCTTTCGTTCTGCAGTTTGCGCTTTCAGAACCTCTAGCGTTATCGGCCACAAAGGACAGAAACGATGCTTTTTTCCCTTTCCGAGAACCTTTACACATTGCGCATGCCAGTCAATGTCATCAATGCTGAGTCCAACTGCCTCGCTGGCACGTGCCCCGGAATTGTACAGAAACAGCAACAGTGCGTAATCACGTTGCCCTTGTGTTGTCGAGCGTACTGGCACTTCCAGTAGAGCCGTGACCTGTTCCCGATCAAGCGCGGTGATGGTCGGTTCCGTCGTTCTCTTGAACGGAATCAGTCGAACCTGGCCACACCACCCAACAAACTCCGGGCAGTGTTGACCAATGAATCTTGCCAACGCGTGAATACCTGCAAGACGCTGATTGCGTGTGCTGATTGCACAATTGCGCACCGTCTCCAACTCTTGGAGAAACAAGCGTATCGACTCTGCAGACAAGTCAGTGACGACCAGTCGATCAGTTGACTTGTTCGCCTGCTTGGCGATGAACGGTAAGAGCAGGATCAGCATGTCTCGGTAACTCTTTTGAGTGTTGATCGAAAGACCTCGTTCGCCAACCAAGTGCTCAAGCAGAAAACGTCTAATCCAGGGACCCAGTAGATTGGAATCAGCCATCATTGCCTCCCAGAGCGTACACCTCAAATCGTCGACTCGCTTCGTCGAGTAGCTCTGGTGTCAGAGTCAGATACCGCTGCGTTCCCGATAGGCTGGCGTGCCCCAAATAGGTTGCCAGCATGGGTAACAGTTTGTCCAAATCGACTCCAGCGCGGTACCAGCTGACTAGCCTATGAACGGCCGCGCTATGGCGCATATCATGCAGGCGTGGCTGATCGCGTGGACCACCATCCCGACCAACGCCGGCGTTCTTGCGTAGGCGTCGGAAAGTACCTTCCATGACCCACCATGTGACACGCTCACCATTTGGATAGCAGAAGAATGGACTATCTGGCAGTAATGCATGTTGATTGCACTTTCGTTGGCGGTAGTCGATCAGCGCGAGCGTAAGATCATGGCCGAGAGGTACAAGGCGGGTTTTGTGAAACTTGGTTTGTCGTACTGTCACTACGGCTTCAGTGAGCTCTACATCCTTCAGGTTCAGATCGAGTGCTTCGCTAAGACGTAATCCGGCTCCGTAAAGCAGAAGCAGGATTGAGCGTAATACGTAGCCCTCGAGCAATCCTCTTCGGTCTTTGCAGGTTGACTCTGCCGCTTGCAGCAGTCGCCGGAGTTCCTCCCGGGTATAGATGTGCGGCACGAAGCTGGAGGGTTCCGTCTTCCCAATCACTGGTAATGCTGGCAGAGCAATCTCATGACGTACTGTGACATAGTGGTAAAATCCCTTGAGCGCTCGATGCTTGCGAGCGATCGTGTCCTGTGTAGTAGACCCTGCATAGAGGAAGGATTTTAATTGAGCAATTGCGATGTTCTGTACGGGACCATCACCGGTGCTGCGGCAAAGGGCACGCAACATAATACCTTCAGTGGCAAAACCGTGTCCAAGTGCCCGCTTGTGGTTTAGATACTCCGCTACGAGTAACGAGGTTTTCATAGCAACCACCCAATATCAAATTCTGCCACTTGTCTCAGACTGGTCAAATCAATCTTGGCATAGATAGATGTCGTGGCGGCACTCCGATGACCCAACTGGTCGCCGATTTGCTTCAAGGAAAAACCATCAGCGAGCAGATGGCGTGCGCATGCGTGACGTAGGGTGTGTGGAGTATGTACACCCGCGTTTTCTCCAAGCGCTGCTGCAAATCGCCAACGGACCATTGGCGTAATGCTCATCGCCGACAAAGGTCGAATGGGTGGATTGACGGCAAGAAATACTTCACGATACTCGCATCTAGGGCGCACCTCACGAAGGTACCGTATTAGCGCATCACCAACCGGTTGTATCAACGGATAGCACTGAGCGCGGCGTTGCTTGGAACGTGTAATCCTGATTACCTCTCTGTCCCAGTCGATGTCGTCGAGCTTGAGATTGGCGACTTCTCCTCGGCGAAATCCATAGAGAGCCAGAAGCAACACAATGGCGCGGTCGCGAATCGAGATGGCGTCGGCTCCTGAAATGCTTTCTATCAGGGCTTGCACTTGGATCCAATCGATGCTGTCCGGTAGCCGCTCGTCACTGTACAAACGTGGGGCTTCTATCGAGGTGGTAATACCTGCACAACACCAGCCTTGACCCTCGGCGTACCGAAAGAAACTTCGCAGATCACTGGCAAGCGCTGCCAATGAGGGGCGACTCCATCCATTCGCTCCTTGCTGATGCAAATAGGAATCAACCTGGCTAATCGTGATCTGCCCCACCGGATCTTTACCGGGTTGGAAAGTGTTCAGAAAATTGCCAACACGCTGACAACGCGTCTCAATTGTCACTTCGGACAGGCCACGTTCTTCACGCATGAAATACTCAAATGATGCGACCTGGCGAGAAACGGTAGTCTCCGGGGTCACAGCAGGTTCGAGTTTTCCAAGAAAATCCAGCCACGACGTGGCGGTGTGGATGAACAGTTGCTGTGTGTGCTGGAGGGGGTCATCACATTGAGATTGTGTGTGGCGCATGAAATGTACGCAATCACGACGAGCGCTACGTCGGATCTCTTCATGCGTGATACTGCGATCACCGATACGAATGCTTGACACAATGATGAACAGCATCCAGGCTTTCTTTCTCAGCGACCTGCGCTTGTAGCCTTGCTTGGCGCAGTGACTCAAATAACTTTCACGTTCCGTAAGCAACGGAGCGGCGCGATGCCGTTCTAAAACAGCCGGTTGTACGTACAACGAATCCAACATGACTGGCACTCCTTCTTGCGAGGGGAGTTCCTAGTCTGAGGCCAATATTTATGTGCTGCCGAGAACGATGCAATTCCTGTGAAACAGGGGGTTCTGGTACTCAGCAGCACATAAAGGGCTTAGCGACATAATGGTATTTATGGACTCGAGTCCATAAATACCAGAATGGGAAACAGGAGAACCTGTGGGCCACTCTGGAGGGGCGATTGATGGCGATGATCGGGTCCACGAAAGAATTGACGCTGGAGCGATTGAACCTGCTGACACAGGTGTGGCTTGAACAGGACTACCATCGTAACCGGCATAGTGAGATCGCCACCACGCCCCTGCAGCGGTTCACCCATGCAACTTCAGTTGGACGTGATGCGCCGGGCAGTGAGACGCTTCGTCGAGCGTTCCGCAAACGTGAACGTCGTCGTCAGCGACGCAGTGATGGTACCTGCTCTCTGGAGGGTAAACGCTTCGAGATCCCGAGTCGCTTTGGCAAGCTTGAATACGTCACGCTCAGCTATGCACGTTGGGATCTGTCCAACGTGGAGCTGATTGATCCGGACACCGGTACGGTGCTCAGCCGCGTGTATCCGCTGGACAAACAGGCCAATGCCAGTGGTGTACGCCGAGCCCGTGAATCACCCCATCAGCCTATCGCCTCACAGTGCGGACAAACCGAACCTGTAGAGGCACCGGTGTGCGCCGTGGACGAACAGGGTCTGAGCCCCTTGATGCGAAAGCTTGTTCGTGAGTATGGCGCCACCGGAAAGCCGCCCGGGTTCATACCTTCCCCGGCGGGCACATCCACGAACAACCCAACCGATGATGAACAGACAACGGACACCGCTGCGCCATGAACAAGAAACTGCTGTCGCTGTACTCACTGAAATACAATCCGTTCAGTCCTCAAGTGCCTGTGGAAGCACTACTGATCTCACCAGCGATTGAACACTTCTGCTGGCGTGTAGAGAGTCAGTTGGTGAACGAAGGAGGCTTTGCCTTACTGACCGGGGATCCGGGCATGGGCAAGAGTGTCACGTTGCGTTTGTTGGCCAGCCGCCTGTCGACTCAACGCGATATCTCGGTGGGCGTGCTCTCACACGCTACCTCCAACATTGCCGACTTCTATCGGGAGATGGGGGATGTGTTCGGCGTGACCCTGCGACCTCACAATCGTTGGGGTGGCTTCAAGGCCTTGCGCGAGCGTTGGGTGGCACACCTGGAGGCCACGCATGTGCACATGGTTCTACTGTGCGACGAGGCTCAGGAAATGCCGCCTGCGGTACTCAACGAGTTGCGCCTGCTCACCAGCGACAAGTTCGACTCGCGCTCCTTGCTCTCGGTGGTCCTGGCAGGGGACGCCCGACTGAACAGCAAATTGATGCGCGAGGATCTTCTGCCACTAAGTTCACGCATCCGTATCCGTTTGCCTATCGAGTCCAGCGATCGGGAGACGCTGGTTCGCCTGCTGGTGCATCTGGTCAGCGAGGCTGGTAATGCTAGTCTCATGACCCCCGAGCTGATGCAGACATTGGCTGAACATGCCATGGGTAACCCACGCATCCTGTGTGCCACAGCGGCAGAGTTACTGGCTGCAGCGGCTCATCAGGAGATCTCGATACTGGACGAGAAGCTCTACCTGGAGCACTTCAGCGCCCGTCATCCCAAACGCGCCCGGAAAGCATCATGAGAGATTATCAGCCGAAGAATCGTCATCAAACCCACCCGCCGATGTTCGAGCACATGCCCGATCTGGGTGACGAGGCCGTCTGGGATCTGCTGGAGATGCTGTATGGACTAGTTGATGCGTATGAGTCGCACTACGCCCAGTCACTAGAACGACTCAGACTCGAACGCTACCAGGAGTTGCAGGAACGGCAGGAAGAAGAACACCAGTTGAGCCTGCCGATATCAGATAAGATACAGGATCTATTCTGAGCGTTAACTGCTGGTCATTCGAGACGCAACACCTGCTCGAATGACCATCAGATAGTGCGAACAACAGGCCATCGAATACCATTGTCACGCTCAGTAGGGCGAAGCTTGCTGTGCTGGGCCGACCTCCGAAATCGCCCCATTGCGCCGTGAGCGCCTTAACCAGATCGTCGTTATCGGTAAGA
>RCMY010003904.1_pt1 | contig 13055 bp, 7 predicted proteins | sample 2041341 | NCBI WGS metagenome assembly RCMY01 (sample SAMN09708234, study PRJNA481090) | Marine sediment metagenome, whole genome shotgun sequencing project. | reverse complement strand
TTGCTCGTCAAAGATACAGCATTTCACCCTAATTATTGTGCAGCAAAAAAAACTGCCACCAAATAATTAGGGTGCTATAGAAAAATCAATTGTTAGCACCGTAATAAAGCACCCCGCCGCAAGCAGCGAGGTATTAAGAGCGCTTGGTGGATTATGTTTAACCAGGGCAGTTACACAGAATTTTTTACACCCTCATTGTGGCCTGTAACCGATCAAATAAAACCAACGCCCTTCCTAAATGCGCCCAAGGTCCCCTCGGCTTCGCTAACCCATTTTTTCCTATTGTTTATAAAGTTTCTTTAAAGTGGCATAATCGAGGGGATTTTTCCCCTTTTCCAACTGTTTAATCCATTCCCTCCGCAGATCCTTACGTTTTTTGGATCGATCGGCGTAATCTATATAAAACTGAAAGTCTTCGATAGCCTCGGGGAAATTGCCAGCGAGTACCCTTGACACACCACGACTATCAAGAGTGCCGCCAAGATCGGCGCTGCCAAGATTGCCGCCATTCGCACGAGTCCTTTCGACCGCCTGTTCGCATGCATTTTTAACTTCAACATCGACGGCATATCCCTTCAAACTACCCCACCAACAGAGACGCTCCCACGACGAAGCAGAAATCAGGATGTCATCGAGATCAAGCTTACTTGCTTCCTGGAAGGCTATGATAGCCTCCTCTACCTTGCCCTGGCGGGCCAGCCACTCTCCTTTCTCAACTATACTCTGAACCGTATACTTGGTTATCTGGGCCTCGGGGTCCGAGATGGAGGGATCCAGTATTTTTGCCTGTTGGAAACTCGCTCTGGCACCATTGATATCGCCACTTCGGATTTGTATTTCCCCCTTGTTGACGAGCCCTTCGACGGCAAACTTGGTTGCCTCAGCCTTGGGGTCCAAGTCTAAACTGGGATCTAGGCTCAAAGCCTCAAGGAAGCTTGCCTTGGCATCGTTAACCTCCCCAGCTCGGGCTTGCCTTTCACCCTTTCTGACAAGCCCTCTGGGCGCATAACTTTTCACTAGCGCCTCTGCCTCTGCCTCTGGGTCCGAGATGGAGTCGGGAGCCAGCGTTTTCGCCTGTTGGAAGCTCGCTCTGGCCCCCTTGACGCCCCCTGCTTTGGCTTGTCTTTCACCCTTTTTGATAAGCCCTTTGGGCGCAAGATTTTTCACTCGAGCCTCGGGGTCCGAAATGGTATCGGGAGCCAACGTCTTTGCCTCAAGGAAGCTCGCTCTGGCAGCATGTACGTTACCGGCTTCTGCCTGATTTTGGCCTCTCCTAACAAAACCTAAAGCGATACATCGTTCTATATGAGGGAATAAGAGGCACTCATCGAGTGTCAGAGACTTAGGACTCCGCGTTACCCGCTTCCATGCAAGCGCTTTTAGTTCATCAGGATCCAAAACAAACCTGCGCACCGTTTGGTCTCCACTAACCGTAGCTAGTTGAGTGCCATCACGGCGAAGGGCGAACTGAGCGATACCAGCAGTGTGGCCATGCAAAGTGAGTAAATTTCTGCCAGTCTCCGTGTCCCACACCTTCACCGTCTTGTCGTTGCTAGAAGTGTACAGGCGTTTGCCATCGGGGCTAAAGACCACGTCGGTGACTAAATTTGTGTGACCTTCCAGGGTAAACAACTCATCGCTGGTCGTAGCATCCCAAACTTTCGCCGCATGGCGGGATGTAGTAGCTAGGCGTGTGCCATCGGGGCTAAAGGCCACAGCGTTGACGTCTTCAGTGTGGCCAACCAGTGTGAACAACTCTTGGCCCGAAGCCGCGTTCCAGACTTTTACCGTCTCATCCTGGCTGGACATAGCCAGTTGTGTGCCATCGGGGCTAAAGGCTATGGGGTTGAGGGTCCCAGTGTAGACATCATCCAGCGTGAGCAACTCTTCGCCCGACGTGGTGTCCCAGATTTTCGCGGTTGTGGTGTCCCACTTTTTATCGGTCTTAATTTTACTGCGCGTAGCCAAGCGTGTGCCATCGGGGCTGAAGGTAACGCTAGTTAAGGATTCCTTACGGGAGTTGTTTACACTAAGGTGGGTTAAACTAGGTAATTCTCGTTCTGGTCCTAGCTCCCACATTCTTAGTGCTCCATTAACACTTCCGGTGAACAGGCGCGTCCCATTGGGGCTGAAGGTGACGCTGGTAACCTCCTTGGTGTGACCCACCAGGGCGAGCAATTCTTCTCCTGAGTCAGTGTCCCAGACTTTCGCCGTGTTATCGTCGCTGCTCGTAGCCAGACGTGTGACATCGGGGCTAAAGGCCACGGCGGTGACCTTTTTGGTATGGCCAACCAGTGTGCGCAACTCTTTGCCCGAAGTGGCATCCCAAATTTTAGCCGTTTGATCGGAACTGCTGCTGGCCAGCCGAGTGCTGTCGCGGCTAAACGTCACGCTTGTGACCACCCCGGTGTGCCCTTCTAGCGCTAGTAACTCTTCGCCTGTAGCAACGTTCCAAACTTTTATTGTATTCTGACTGGCTGTGGCCAAACGCGTCTTGTCCCGACTGAACGCAATGCTTGTGATCTTTCTTCTGGTGGTGGTGCCAACCATCGTGGGGAGGTGCTCGCCCGAAGTGGCATCCCAGATTTCGACACTGGCCATTCTCTTTTTTCTATCATAGGCGACGATGGCCAAGCGCGTGCCACGGGGGCTGAATGCTACACTCGTAACCTTACCGCTATGCCCATCCAGCATGAGCAACGTTTCGCCCGAAGTAGCATCCCAGATTTCGACACTGGCCATTCTCTTTTCTCTATCATAGGCGACGATGGCCAGACGCGTGCCATCGGGGCTGAATGCAATTTTCGTGACCTTACCCGGATACTCGTTCAGCGTGATTGGCTCTTCGCCTGATGTAACATTCCAGATTTTCACAATGGCCTTTTTCTTATCATTCTCATAATCGGCTCTAGCCAAACGCGCCCCATCGGGGCTCACATCAACCGCGTCGAATAATTTCATGTGACCAGCGAGAATTAACCTCCCTCGCGAGGCCAAAATAGCTCGATGGAGAACGCCTTCTGCCTCAGGTGTCATGATCTCGTTTGCAGCATGCAGTGCCAACAGAAGGCTTCGCTCTGGATTTGTCTCTAAATTAAGGACGGAAGCTGTAGCCAACTCCCGAGAAAAAGATTTTTTTTGTGCCTCATTGGCCTTGCCCCTCTCCTCGTTAGCCAACCAGGCTGCCCCTACTGCAAGAACTGCTAACCCCGCTGCACAAATACCTAACCACATTGCTTTTCTCTTCTGTTGGTTGAGCCGAACGTTTGCTTGAGTCTGTTCCTCGATACGTTGCCGAGCCTGTTCGAATGCGCGCTGGCGTTCAACTTCTTCTTCTTGCTTGGCTTGCTCAACCTCGCGTGCCTGTTTACTTTCCTCCAAAAAATGCATGGCCAACGTGAATTCAGCGGCATATTGTTCGGCCCAGGCCGCTGTGGGCTTTTCCTTTTCCCGCCAGTTGAGCGCAAGTCGAAGCCCAGGGTCAGACCACAAACTCGTCTTGCCATCTTTGTGCAGCACCGCGTCTTCAGCTAATCGGCAATATAGTCGCGCCGACTGAGCCTCTTCATTCGCCCAGGTATTCAGCCGCTCCCACACTCGCATTAAGCTCTCGTGCGAAATGTCGATCACGGTCCCCGCCTCTAACTGCTCCGGGGTGGGCGGCATCAAAAAGGAACGGCTTGGCTGACGGAATACATTGATCACGTCCGTGACTTCCGCTTCCGTCGCATCTGCCAGGGCGCACAAGATACCCAGGGTGGTCGGGCGCCGTACTCCTCGGGGGTCTGTCGCTTTGTCGGTCAGCGCTTTAAAGAGCTTCTCGCAGAGCTTCTTTCGCGCGGTGTCCAGTTCCGCATAGGCCTTCTCCGCATGTTGATCCAGCGCACGGGCCATCGTGCCGATGGATTCATAATGCGCCAGGTCCAGTGTCCCGCTCGCTCTACCCTCTATTTTCCAGCGCGCCCAGGTGCGATTTAAGGCATGCTGCAAGATCGACAGCTGGTCCGGATTATCGCCCACATCATTCAGCAGCCGCGTCACCAGCACCGGGCTGAGCGTGGCGGCGTGCACTGCCGCAGGTCCGTTGATGGCGGCACGAATCTCGTTTCGGGTCAGCCGGGGCACCAGGTACTGGCCCTCGTTGATGGCCTCGGGCAGCCCGTGGAACTGGTCGCAGTCGCCGAGGAAGTCCGAGCGCATTGTCAGCACCACGTAGATCGGCACCCTGGTCTGCGCTGCCGCTTCCAGCAAAAGCTGCACGAAGGCCACGCGATCTTCGGCGGCGCCGAAACCGTCCCGGTTGGCGCCGCGCTCCAGGCTGCGGAAGCGGAACAGCTCCTCGAACTGGTCGGCCACCATCAGCACCTGGGTACCGCTGGGCAGGTCGGCCTGTTCGACCATGTCGATCAGGCCCAGGCTACCCAAACGTAGCGTCGACTCCACCAGCGCTTCACTCGAAAGGGCGCCAGTCATCGGCTTGTCGAACAGCACACCGGGCGCGGCCAAGGCGCGGGCCAGCGCGCCGACGGGATCGCTTCCAGGCCGCATCTGGGCCATACGCCAAGCCGCACCTGCGTTGGCCATGTTGCCCCGGTGAAGGGCCGGGCGTAGACCGCAGTTTACCAACGAGGACTTGCCGCTGCCCGAGCCGCCCACCACCGCCAAGAAGTGGTGGGCGGCGAGTTTTTCGACCATGCGGTCGACCTGTTGCTCGCGGCCAAAGAACAGCTGCTTCTCGTCCGAGCGGAACGGTCGCAAGCCGGGGTAGGGGTTGCGTACGGTCTCGAACGTCGGCTCACTCATGGTTGGCCCCGCGCAAGGTCTTAATGACCGGTTCGAGCAGCGCCGTAGAGAAGCCCTCCATGGCGTTGATCACGTTCGGCTCGGGTTTCCTGAACTTGTCCCGCTTGTAGATATTTGACGGCCCAGCGACCCATTCGTACACGGCGCGATAGGGCCGCCCGTCCCGCCACGCCACCGCCTGACCCACCTCGCTCAAGACGCTGTCCATCCAGTCATTGGTACCTGCGCCGTAGTAGACCAGGACCGCGTCGCACGCGGTCAGCCGCTGCTTGGTCGCCTCTCGCTTGGCCTCCGGCGTGCCTTCGAACACGGGGTCGAGCAGCTTGATATGTTCTTTCAAGGCATCCCGCAGATCGCCATTGGCCTCGAAGTCTTTCTCCAGGCAGATCACGAACAGCTTGAGCGCCTGCGCCGTGGCGCCGCCGGGTGTCGGTGCCACCTCAGACACAAGCAGCGGTGGTGGGGCCTCGATCTGCTTCAGCGCAAATAGCATCGCGGCTTTCACCTTCTCGATGTCGCCGTCGATGAGCTCGGCCTTGCCCAGCACGGCGGCATCGCATTTAATGGCATCGAGGAACTGCTGATGGTTCGGCCTTTTGCACAAGGTCCCTGCCGGCAATGAAACCACGCGCTGTAACGGCGCAGCGCGATCCCTCTCGACCGACAGCGCGTTCTGGATCACCAGTTCCGAATCCAGCTCCACGCCTTCCGGCACCTTCCCTGGCGAAGTGCCTAGCAGGTGCACCGACAGCGCAGAGCGCTCGAGCATGCTCGCCACCTCGGCCCGCAGATCCGCTTCGCCTTGAGGCAGCTCGCTGTCTGGCAGCACCGAGTACCCACGCTGTACCAACTCACTGCGCAAGGTCTCTCGGTCGCCGCGGCGGTCTTCGCCGCACTCAGCCAGGTACACCGTGGGCTTCTTGGCTGACACGGACGCATCCAGTGGAGACGCACCGGCTGCGTCGAGGGCATCGATCGCTTTGAGAGTGTTGGCGATGTCCTGGGCCAACTTTGTAAGCTTATTCACAAACCTCTGATGGTCGTAGTCGCAAGTCAGTTCGATGGGTGTGTCCTGCTCGTCATCGGTTTCGCGGTCGTCTTTGTCCATGCGCACGAAGAACTTCGTGCCAAGTGTCTTTTGCATCGGCTCGGGAAGCGTGTTCTGCTGCTCGGGCGGCAACTTCAGAACCTTAAGTACCCGCTGCTTGTCGGCGGGCGCCAGGCCCACCCCCTGCTTGGCCAGATCGCAGAAGGCCTGGGCCTCACGCTGGCACCATTCGGAGAGGACATAGTTATCTGTCAGCACCGCCAAGAACAATGCGGTGTCGGGCAGCTGCTTCATGATGGCGGGGTCGAAGTCGTCGTTGTCGGACAGCCGCTTGTCACGCCAGATCACCGCCTTGGTCCGCTTCAGACGGCTGGTCAGGATGGGCTCGAGAATCTCTTGAAACTGAGTCACCCAGCCCTCCTGCTTGCCGACCTTCAGATTGTCGGCGTGGGCGTAGCTGATGAACACGTGCGTTTTGAAACTCATGAGCGCCTCCGTTGCTGCGGATTGTGTGTGCGGGTCTGGCCTGCGCTAGATACGGATCAACTCGCAGTCCCCGCGGCAACCATTTACCTGTAAAGCTGTCCGTACTCTTCCCCATAGGACCGATCCAATTAGAGCGGCGCCCCGTCCTTGACGGTGAAGAATTCATAGCCAAGAAGATCCTTCATCGGGACGTTCCAGACCTCATCTTGCGCTACCTCTTCCTGCCACCATTCTTTTGCTGATACACTTTTCTGTTGCTGTCGCAATGTGCGTTGTTTATCCCGAGCCAAGTTTAATAATTTGCATGCCAAGTAGAACTCCAAATCCTTTTTCAGGATATCAACATGGCTTTTGACCTGACACATTTCGTCGGGACACCATTGGTTCTCGATTTCTTTTTTTATTTCAGCCAGTGATTTCTGTTTCTGATTAGATTCTAGTGTCATGAAAATCTCCTTGTTGTTATGACAGATTTAAAAATATCCGAATGACTTAATCAATGAGCAAAAGAACATGCAAGATATTAGACATTGGAGCAATTGCATGAACGGCGAAAGCAAGTGGCACAAAGGCGATAAAGCCCACGCCACGTGGAAGATATAGCGGAGAGGGACATTGTTTGACTGACACCCAAGAGCGAAAAATACAGCAGCTTATCTGCAACGATCGCTCAACTCAAATCAGCTCAGTGTTTAAATTCCAGCAACTGGTGCAATGTCCAGTTTAAAGTTTCTGTGACTCCGCTATGATCTTAATATTCTTTACAAACGCATCCGTTTCATCCTTGTAGTCAGGATGAGGTTTATAGGTATAAGAGCGATAGATTCTATGCATTACTTCCTTATTATAAGAACCCTTTAAAATGCTCTCGACTTACATTTTTGGCAATAGCTCTTCCAACTTGTTGTAGCTCTTCAATATGTGCGACAGAATCAAGCATTTGGACATCTTTAGGATTAATATTTGGCAATCCAATCTTATCGAGTCCATTACGTGACAGCTCAGCATTGTAGCGGGCATACGTAAACAGTTTGGACTGAACAGGGAAATGCGCGGTTTGATCGGTCAGATCGCCAAATTCACTATCTATTACATCACCATGTAAACATTTTCCAAAAGAACGGCATAAAATATCTTGTTCATTGAGCGCCGCATTCGTCAAGGCGGAAGGGAGCGATTTGGCGTTATAGAGCAAGTTCATATCACCGGGGCTCAAATCTTCATTGGCTTCTGGACAGGTGCCGGTTCCCAAGGAAATAATCAACATATTATCTGCACCTGTTTCCCAATTAAGATTATAGGAACCCAAAGTAGACATTAAGAATGTCTGAAATGATGGGTTGTTGTACATTGTGATGCCGCCATCAACAAAAACAAATGGGTATTTATCTTTTTCCCCTAAAGTGATTTTTTCCGGTGGAAAGAATGTCGGAGCAGCAGTACTGGCTCGAACCAGCTGCCATAAAGGTAGGTTCAGATTACAGTCATCAAGCTGCCTGTTATTGTACTTTGCATGAGGGTTATTGCTGACAGGCCAAGGGGAGTCGGTGGTTGCATTACGCATGACCATCATTAACAAGGTTTTAAGATCTGAGCTACCTAGCGTGGTGTTTTCTCCAAACTCCTGCTGCAATAATTGTTTGAGTTCTTCATCCTCATATGAGTATTTGAATTTCTTTAAGAAACTGGCCTTATCAAACATTTTGGCGCCGCTTTCAATATAGAATTTCCGAACTGTGTCGACCGACCAACCTAGCGACAAACAAGCAGCAATGATTGCGCCAGTGCTGGTGCCCGATATGTAATCAAAATAATCGGCCAGAACAAATTTATCGTCTTTTTTCAACTCTGTTCGCAGCAAGGTTTCAATTTCACTGAGTATCTCAACAGCTATCATTCCACGGATGCCGCCACCATCCAGTGTTAATATTTTTTTCGGTGTCGTTGCTGCTATCTTCTGCTGTAAAGTCATTGCGCTAATCTCCTGAAGTAATTTTAAAGAGTATTTTGGTATCTAACACATACACGTGACCTGAACGTTGTTTAACAGAATCATGCATATGTTTCGTGCCGCCAGGGCCGTCACCACCGCTACCATCCCACAAACAAATGCAATGAACTTTATCCGCGCCCCACGAAAGGGCAGAATACAATTGCCAAAGATTGTTTCGTTCGTATGGGTTGGTATTGTCAGGTAACTTACCCAGTTCATCAAGCATGATGGATAGCGTTGTGTTTGGGTTTTGTTTGACTTGGTAAAATCGTTCTTGCCAGTTATTTCCAGCAAAGCTGACTGAGTTTTGTAGAAACTCCGGGATTTTAAAGGGAAGTCGTAATTCTAAATGTAATTTCAGTTCCATCGCTGCTTCAGCAAAAATAAGATCGCCGCCACAAGCACCGCTACATATGGCAAGGTCTTCTGGGCCGGCATCTAAGTCAGTTAATTGTTTAAGTATGGCATCGACGGCTATCGATTCTTTTTCTTTGGGGAAACGCGCTGTTTCACGATCTGGTGCATCAATCATGTGACCGCTAAATAAAAAAACCTTGCGGGGTTGCCAGTCTTTTTTTGGCTTCTCGAGTCTGTCGATGGCTCGATCAAACAACGCGATGGCTGCTGCGACTTCTGTTGGGCGGAAAGCTAGATCCTGCAATAATTTCAGTTGTTGTCTGGATGAATCCAGCGCAAACCAGTCTTGTCTTGCCGCTGTAATGGCGTATTTGTATGCCTTCTCGATGATTGCCACATCGCTGACTAATAGCTCAAGATCGGCCAAGGTGACTCTCGCCCAATAATTGGGTTCATTGGAAGTTTCTTTGGTTAATTCACAGATCGTTGCCCAGCGCACGCCGCCAGCCATGGCTTCCAGTTCAGTCTCATTATCAGCGTGTCCCTGCAAATGTTTTAACAAGTAGGCAAGTGTTAGCGCATTGATGCCGGCATAATAACTTTCTGGTTGTTCGATAAATCCCTGGCGATAAGCTTGAATCGCCTCATTCAGTTGAGCACTTTCATAAGCCGCATCATCACGCATATCTTGCGAGTTTTTATTTTCTTCTCGCCATAAACTGATCCAACGATCTTTCTCAGTTCGGCCCAACAACGCCCAGGTTTCGGCATCTTTAGGGTGTTTTTTTGATAAGGCTCTTAACCATTGTTCTGCTTGCGCTGCTTTATTCAAACGTCCCAACACAAGACCTTTTTTCTGCGCACTACCTAGGTCGTCTGGGTTGATAGACAACGCTTTATCGAATTGCTCCAGTGCAAAATCAAACTGTCCTAAACTTAACAATGCGTTTCCGGCTGTTCTATATCCTTCAAGGTTTAAAGCATAAGTGGGCGCCTCATCGGCGAGAACCAAAATATCACCTGGCTTATCGTTCTTGCGGGAAACGTCAATTAAGTCGGACCATTGGTCATGCTCGCGCCAAAACGCGTCCGCATTTTTAACACGTAGCGATTTCCAGTTGGGTTCTTGTAGGTAGGGTAAGTATTGATACACTGGACTAACCGGTTGCCGATTAGGTTTCGAGCGTAAAGTTTCAAGAGCTACCTTACCCAATGCCGTGCGATCCGTTTCAATAAAAGCTGCGTCGGGTACACCTTTTTTCAAATGATAATGTAACGTACGATCCACACAGACATCAAAAGGAATGCTGGCCTCTCCAGATCGGATTTGCACAATGCCATGTGACCGTAATCCATGCCGCACGCCCAACTCATACCAGGCATTCGCGTTATTGATTGACAGGTCCGCTATCACCAAATCGGCCATCAATAATTCCTGAAACATATCGGCGCGTATATCGCCGGGCAATATTTCCTCATCCGCACGAAAGGGTTCTAGTCCAACTTCCAACAACGCGGGCTTAATTAAATCCAGGTAGATTTTATTAAAGTTAATGCCTTCTTTTTCTCCAAAAGGCATGATGATGAAGACATGTTGAGCCATGTTCGTTCCCTTTTCTTTTGCATTTCACATCTTGTAGCGGGGTCACTATTGATCTGCAGAGGCTACCGGACGTAATAGTGGGTGCCCAGGGAATTGCTGTACCATCTGTTCACGACGGCCCACGGCAATTTGTTGCTGAATATATTCCGGTACGGTTCGCATGGAAAGTGGTGAGATGGTGCGCGTCCAGGGGTCGGATAAGAACCAGTGCGTGAAAGATTCTGCGGTGGGTTCCCCCAATGGCACATTTGCAGTCTGTTGGCGCAATTGATCCAAGCGCTCGAATTGATTGTCCAGTTTTATAATGACGCCGTATTCGCCGAGCTTAATACCGGTCACCGCCTCAGCCAAGGCTGCTAGTAGCTTATTATTATCTGAAATAATCGGTAACACATCCCACAGTCGCGCAGTCTTGTCCCGTGATGCGGTCACCACGCGGGTGCCGTCGGGACTGAAGGCCGCAGAATTGACTCTATCCTCATGCTTCATTGCCTCACCCAGCGATTTTCCGGTTTTCGCATCCCACAGTCGCACGGTGTTGTCGTATGATGCGGTCACCACGCGGCTACCATCGGGACTGAAGGCCGCAGAGGTGACATTATTCTTATGGATCATCGCCTCACCGAGTGGTTTTCCAGTATGTGCATCCCACAGTCGTGCAGTATTGGCATTCAGCGGTGCAGTGTAGGACCCTGATGCGGTCACCACCCGTGTTCCATCGGGACTGAAGGCCGCAGAATTGACTTTAAGCTTATGCTTCATCGCGTCACCCAGCGGCTTGCCGATGTTGGTATCCCATAGTCGCGCAATGTAGCCTGATGTAGTCACCACGCGGGTGCCGTCGGGACTGAAGGCCGCAGAGTTGACACGAGACTCATGCTCCATCGTGTCACTTAGTGGTTTGCCGGTGTTGGCATCCCACAGCCGCACTATATTCGATGATCTGGTCACCACGCGGGTGTCGCCGGGACTGAAGGCCGCAGAGTCGACACTATGCTCATGCTCCATCGCGAAACCTAGTGGTTTGCCAGTGTTGGCATCCCACAGTCGCGCAGTCTTGTCATCTGATGCGGTCACCATGCGGGCGCCATCGGGACTGAAGGCCGCAGAGTTGATTTTATACTCATGCTTCATCGTGTAACCCAGTGGTTTGCCGGTGTTGACATCCCATAGCCGCGCAATGTTAAATGATGTGTTCACCACGCGGCTGCCGTCGGGGCTAAAGGTCGCAGACCAAACGACATCCTCATGCTCCATCGCGAAACCTAGTGGTTTTCCGGTGTTGGCATCCCACAGCCGTTCAATTTTCGATGATCTGGTCACCACGCGCGTGCCGTCGGGACTGAAGGTCGCAGACCAGACGGCATCCTTATGCGTCATCGCCTCACCCAGTGGTTTGCCGGGCTGGGCATCCCATAGTCGTGCCGTGTGGTCATCTGATGCGGTCACCACGCGGCTGCCGTCGGCACTGAAGGCCACAGACCTGACGAAATCCTTATGCTTCATCGCGTCACCCAATGGTTTTCCAGTATGGGCATCCCATAGTCGTGCCGTTTTGTCAAACGATCCGGTCACCACGCGTGTACCATCGGGACTGAAGGTCGCAGACCTGACGACACTCTCATGCTTCATTGCCTCACCCAGCGATTTTCCGGTTTTCGCATCCCATAGTCGCGCCTTGTGGTCATCTGATGCGGTCACCACGCGGCTGCCGTCGGGACTGAAGGCCGCAGAGTTGACATCATTCTCGTGGGTCATCACCTCACCCAGTGGTTTGCCGGTATGCGCATCCCATAGTCGTGCCGTGTGGTCATTTGATGCGGTCACCACACGGCTGCCATCGGCGCTGAAGATGGCAGATATAACAAAATAATAACCTTCATGCCTCATCGCGTCACCCAGTGGTTTTCCAGTATGTGCATTCCACAGCCGCGCAATGTTCCCTGATGCGGTCACCACGCGGCTGCTGTCGGCACTGAAGGCCGCAAAAATGACGGGGCTCTGATGCGTCATCACCTCACCCAGCGGTTTGCCGGACAGAGCATCCCACAAGCGCGCGGTGTTGTCCTCTGAAGCAGTCACCACGAGACTGCCATCGGCACTGAAGGTCGCAGACCTGACGACACTCTTATGTCTGAAAATCGCCGGGTGTAGATTCCAGTTCTTCTGTTGCAAGAGATTGGTCAGCAGTGTGCGACTGGATAGCCAGTCCTGATCCAATCGCACGGATTGCGCGAGATGGGCTAACGCATGTGACAAGTCATTGTTTTCATAATGCCGCTGTGCTTCACGAAATTCTACGACAGCCAGCGCGTGTTCAGCTTCTTTTCGTTCGTTGTTAAACATGACTCCCAATCCTACCGCAACGCAGAATAGAATTGTCATGAAAATGGCAATGATAAAGAATCGACGAGAACGCTTTCGTGCAAGTTCTAATTGGTAAACTTTGTCACGATTACGAAGTTCTTCTAATGGAACACCTAAAACACCAGCAATAATTTTTAATTTCATAAGCTGGAGCTGCAAACTATAAGCTTCGGCTCGTTTCTTTATCTCGCGTTTTGTTACGTTTTCTGCCCTAGCCAATTGTAGGCTGTAAGCTTCTGAAGAAGTAAAGCCTTCTCTGATTCCCTGCCCCTCTTTGATCCGGAAATCAGCTGCTATTGGTTCTTCAGCGATCATCAGTGTTCCCCTATAAGGTGCATCCTTGGCACTAGTCTGGCAACAAGATCAGCCATAAAGCTAACCAGAGACTTTCCTGTGAT
>RCMY010003903.1_pt1 | contig 13056 bp, 8 predicted proteins | sample 2041341 | NCBI WGS metagenome assembly RCMY01 (sample SAMN09708234, study PRJNA481090) | Marine sediment metagenome, whole genome shotgun sequencing project. | reverse complement strand
GCGGTGGATCTGCACGGGCTGGAGCCCCTGGCCGAGATTACCGACAGCGAATGGGCCGGGCTGGACCCCGCCGTGATGGGCCTTGGCCCGGTCATGGCCGCGACCCCAATCGCCCAGCGCCATGGGTTTGGCATCGAAGACATCGACCTGTGGGAGTTGAATGAGGCGTTCGCGGCGCAGGTTCTGGCGTGTTTGGCGGCGTGGAGTGATGACGAATTTTGCAGTGAGGTTCTGGGCTATGATTCCGCCTTTGGCCGGATTGACCGGGACCGGCTGAATGTCGACGGCGGCGCGATTGCGATGGGCCACCCGGTGGGCACCAGCGGCAACCGGATCGTTCTGCATCTGGCGAATGCGATGAAGAAACGCGGGGCAAAGCGCGGCATCGCGACCGAGTGTATCGGTGGCGGTCTGGGCGGCGCCATGCTGTTGGAGGCGGTAAAATGAGCGGTGTCGTGATGGAATTTCTGGGCGCTGAGCTGCGCGAAATGGGCGGCGCGGGGATCCGGGTCGGCAACTGGCGCAGCGGGCGGGATGAGGACGACATCCTGTGGCTGGCGATGGATTGCGAGGGCAGCGGCACCAACGTCATTTCCCGCAAGGTGCTGGAAGAACTCAATCAGCATCTGGCCGCTGCCGGGGCGGACCTGCCCAAGGCGCTGGTCATCCGCTCGGCTAAGGGTTCCGGGTTTGCCGCAGGCGCCGATATCTCGGAGTTCAAGGATGTCGCCGGCGATCCCGAAACCCTGCTGCGCGAGGGGCACGCGGTCTATGACCGCCTTGCCGCGCTGCCCTGTCCCACCATCTGCGTCGTGCATGGCGCGGCGCTGGGCGGCGGGTTCGAGATGGCGCTGGCCTGCGATATCCGCATCGGCGTGCGCGGCGCGTCGTTCGCGTTCCCCGAGGTGCAGCTGGGCCTGCATCCGGGGCTGGGTGGCACGTTCCGCTCGGTGGCTTTGATCGACCCGGTCGAGGCGATGACGCTGATGCTGACCGGCAAGGCCGCGCATACGAAGAAGGCGAAGTCGCTGGGCCTTCTGGACGCCGTGGTCGAGGAACGCCACGTTGCCGCTGCCGTGCGGGCCGCGGCAAACGGTGAGCTGGAGGAGCATGAACAGGGGCTGAAGGCGCGCGCGTTCAGCCTTGGCACCGCGCGCAGCTATGCGGCGCGGCAGATGCGCAGCCAGACCGAGAAGAAGGCGCCGAAGGAACATTACCCGGCCCCTCACGCGCTGATCGATCTGTGGGAGGAACATGGCGACGACCCGGCTGAGATGCAAAAGGCCGAGATCGCATCCTTCGGCAGCTTGCTGCAAACGGACACGTCAAAGAACCTGCAACGCGCGTTCTTTCTGCGTCAGCGGCTGCGCGGCAATGCCAAGGGTGAGGACGGTATCGCCCATGTCCATGTGATCGGTGCGGGCGCCATGGGCGCCGAGATTGCCGCTATGGCCGCGATCCGGGGCAAGCGGGTGACACTGGGCGATACCTCGCCTCAGGCGCTGGGTCGCGCAATGAAACTGGCAGGCGAAATATGCGTCTCTAAACACCTCAGCAGTATCGAAAAGCGCGACGCTCTGGACCGGCTGATGCCCGATCCCGAAGGGTATGGAACCCGCACCGCCGACCTGATTATCGAGGCCGGGCCTGAGAAGATGGAGATCAAGCGCAAGATCTATGAAGGGCTGAGTTCGCGCATGAAGGAAGGCGCGATTCTGGCCAGCAATACCTCCAGCCTTTCGATTGATGAGCTTGCCACCGACGCGCCCGACGCGGCGCGGTTCGCGGGCCTGCATTTCTTCAACCCGGTGTCGAAGATCGACCTTGTCGAGGTGGTGAAAGGCCCGGATACGTCGCAAGACACCGCCACCCGCCTCGCCGCGTTCTGTGGCGCGATAGGCAAGCTGCCGGTGCATGTGGGGGATTACCCCGGCTTCCTCGTCAACCGCGCGCTGGTGCCTTACCTGATGGAGGCGATGGTGCTGCTGGACGAGGGCGTGCCGAAGGAGGTGATCGACAGCGCCGCGCTGAAGTTCGGCATGCCGATGGGGCCGGTGACATTAGCCGATCAGGTGGGGTTGGATATCGGGCTTCATGTGGCTGAAAGCCTTGCCGAGGGTCTGGAAAAACCGATGGCGCCGATCAGCCAGACCCTGCGCGACAAGGTTGCGGCTGGCGAGACGGGCAAAAAGGCGGGCAAGGGGTTTTACGACTGGTCGGACGGCACGCCCCATCCCCATAGCGATGAGGACGGCCCGGACGATCTGATCGACCGGATGATCCTGCCCATGCTGGACGCCTGCGTCGAGGTGTTGCGCCGCGGTGTGGTCGCGGCTGAGGATGATATTGACGCCGCGATGATATTCGCCACCGGCTGGGCGCCGTTCCGTGGCGGACCGATGCATTACGCGCGGGCGCGCGGTATCAATGAGGTGGTGCAGCGGTTGAAAGAGTTGGAGCAAGCGCACGGGCCACGGTTTGCGCCTGATCCGGGATGGACAAAGCTTGGCTAAGCCAGAGGTTTACGCCAGTGCCGATGACATGGCTCAGGCCATTTTTGCCGCAACGGGCGGTGAAGTGCGGCTGGCGCTTCCCTTGGGAGTGGGGAAACCAATCGCCATCGTCGACGCGCTGACCCGCGCTGCTGAGGCCGACCCGGACCTGCGCCTTTCGATCTTCACCGCCCTGACGCTCAGCCGGCCGCGCCCCGAGGGCGACATGCAGCGACGATTTTTGGACCCCGCACTAGACCGTTTGTTCGGCGCCTATCCCGGCCTGCACTACGCCGACATGATCCGCGACGGCACCTTGCCGGATAATATCACCGTATCGGAATTCTTCTTTCAGGCGGGCGATTGGTTGGGCGAGGATTACGCGCAGCGCCACTACATCGCCGCCAACTACACCCACGCACGCGATGTTCTGATTGCCCAAGAACCAAACGTGGTCGCGCAGCTATTTGCCGAAGAAAACGGCAGGCTGAGCATGGCGTGCAATACCGACATTTCTGCGGATCTGTTCACCTTCCGCGCAGCTGGAGAGATGGATTTTATCGCTGTGGGCGAGATCAGCGATGAAATGCCCTTTATGCTGGGCGCCGCAGTTCTCGACATGGACGAGTTGGCGATGAAATTAGAGCCTAAAGCGCCGTATAGTCTCTTTTCCGCCGTGCGCCGCCCGGTCTCGCACGCGCAGCACGCGATCGGGCTGCATGTGTCACGGCTGATCCCGGACGGCGGGACGCTTCAGATCGGGATTGGCGCGATCGGCGATGCAGCGGCGAACGCGCTGCTATTGCGCGATGCCGGCAAGCTGGATGACGTCTGGCACACCGCCCCCATTCCCCTGACGGAGGGCGGGACCGAGCCGTTTGAAACGGGTCTGTATGCCGTTACCGAAATGCTGGTCGGCGGGCTGATCGCCCTGTTTGAGGCGGGCATCCTGCGGCGCGAGGTGGACGGAGCCGTGATCCATGCGGGTTTTTTTGTCGAGGCGCGAGACATGTACCAGCGCCTGCGCGAAATGCCACCCGCGCAGCGCTCCAGGATTTCGATGATGCCGGTCAGCTATACCAATGCGCTTTATGGTGACGAGGCAGGCAAACGGGCGGCGCGCATTGATGCGCGGTTTGTCAACGGAGCGATGCAGGCCAGCGTACTGGGCGACATCATGTCAGATTCGGCCAAGCCGGGGCAGGTGGTCAGCGGTGTTGGCGGGCAATTCGATTTCTTTCAGCAGGCCCTTGCGCTGAAAGGTGCGCGCGCAATCGCCACCTTGCCCGCCACACGCAGCGCGGGCGGCAGTGTCACATCGAACATCGTCTGGAAAACGCCGGTTGTCACCGTGCCGCGCCACATGCGCGATATGGTCGTCACCGAATATGGCGCGGCCGATCTGCGCGGGCAGACCGATGAGGAGGTGATCAAACGGATGATTTCCATCGCCGACAGCCGGTTTCAAAGCCAGCTGATTGCCGAGGCGACAAAGGCCGGCAAGCTGGACCGCCACTGGCGCCTGCCGGATGCGCATAGCCGGAATACGCCAGATCGCGTTGCGGCATGGCTGAAACCGTGGCGCAAGGGCCTGATGCCGGACTTCCCGCTGGGCAGCGATTTCGACAGCATCGAACGCATTCTATTGCCCGCGCTGGAGCGGTTGAAAACTGCGTCGTTGGGCAAGGGTCCGATGGCCCGGCTGCTGGTCGCCTCGGTGTTTGCGCCGCCCCATCCGCAGGAAAGGCAGGCGATGTCACGGATGGGCTTTGACCCCGCCCCGAGCATGCTGGAGCCACTGGCCGCTCGCGCCCTGCGCGGCGCATTGCGGCGCACCCCGCAAGATTGAAAATCAGTCTATCTCTATCGTCGCTGATGGCGCGGTCGGCTTAATTTGCGACGCCAGCGTGTGACCCCGCGCGGTCCGAGTCCTGCCCCGCCAGACCAGCCGCCTTGCGTGGGCGCGTCCGGTGTCTTATTCGGTTTACGGAAATGAAGGCATATCAAAGTGCGTGCCAGCAAGATATTGAACGGAGACGATGATGAAGACAGCGTTCGTGACCGGCACCACGGGCCAAGATGGGTCGTATCTGGTCGAGCTGCTCTTGGACAAGGGTTATCAGGTGCATGGGCTCAAGCGCCGGGCATCGTCTTTCAACACCCAGCGGCTTGATCATCTGTTTCGTGACATCCACGAAGAACCGCGCTTTCGTCTGCATTACGGCGATCTGACCGACACATCGAACCTGACGCGCCTGCTGTCCGAAATCCAGCCCGACGAGATATACAATCTCGGCGCGCAGAGCCATGTCGCTGTCAGCTTCGAAGCGCCGGAATATACTGCCGATGTTGATGCCATCGGCACCCTGCGCCTGCTGGAGGCGATGCGCTTTCTGGGGATGGAGAAGACCTGCCGATTCTATCAGGCCTCTACCTCCGAGCTTTATGGCCTGGTGCAGGAGACACCGCAGAGCGAGACGACGCCGTTCCACCCGCGCAGCCCCTATGGCGTGGCCAAGCTTTACGCCTATTGGATCGCCGTCAACTACCGCGAGGCTTATGGGATGTATGCCTGCAACGGGATCCTCTTTAACCACGAGAGTCCGCGCCGCGGCGAGACGTTCGTGACGCGCAAGATCACCCGCGGGCTGACCAACATCGCGCAGGGTCTGCAGGACATGCTCTACATGGGCAATATCGACAGCTTGCGCGACTGGGGCCATGCCCGCGATTACGTGCGCATGCAGTGGATGATGCTGCAGCAGGACTCGCCCGAGGATTTCGTGATCGCCACCGGCGTGCAGCATTCGGTGCGCGATTTCATCACCTGGGCGGCGACCGATCTGGGCGTCACCCTTCGCTTCGAAGGCACAGGGGTGGATGAGGTCGCCATAATTGACAAGATTGATGGCGATGATGCGCCGGGCGTCAAGCCCGGCCAAGTGGTGATGCGCATCGATCCGCGTTACTTCCGCCCTGCCGAGGTGGAAACTCTGCTGGGCGATCCGTCCAAGGCCAAAGCCAAGCTGGGCTGGCAGCCCGAAATTACCGCCCGCGAAATGTGCGCTGAAATGGTCGCCGAAGACCTGCGCACCGCGCGCAGTCACACCCTGCTGGCCTCACACGGTTATCCGAACCACACGGGACGCGGCCAATGACCGGCACACGGTCGCATAACGGCACCCTGTTGCTGACTGGCGGCAGCGGGATGGTGGGCAGCAACATCCGCGAACATGCCGGCGCGCCGGACTGGACCATCCTTGCGCCCACCGGCGCTGAGCTGGACCTGACCGACACTGCCGCAACCTTCGCATTCATGCAGGAAAGCAAGCCCGATATCGTCGTCCATGCCGCTGGTATGGTCGGCGGCATCCAGATGAACATGGCCCATCCGGTCGACTTTCTCGACGTCAACACCGTGATCGGGCGCAATGTCATCATGGGTGCGCGCGCCGCAGGCGTGCGCCGCCTGATCAATCTCGCCTCGACCTGCATCTATCCGCGCGCCGCGCCCAATCCGCTGGCCGAGGAGGCGGTGCTGACCGGCCCGCTGGAGCCGACCAACGAGGGCTATGCGCTGGCCAAGATCATGGCCCTGCGCCTGTGCCAATACATCCGCGCGGAAACGCCCGATCTGCTCTATAAGACGTTGATCCCCTGCAACCTCTATGGCCGCCATGACAGTTTCGACGCCGCCACCTCGCATATGGTGCCCGCCGTCATCGCCAAGATCCACGCGGCGCATCAGGCAGAGCAGGACACCGTCGACATCTGGGGCGACGGCACTGCGCGGCGCGAGTTCATGTATGCGGGCGATCTGGCCGATGTCGTCCTGCGCGCGGCGGCGGATATGGACGCCCTGCCCGATCTGATGAATGTCGGCGTCGGCCACGATCATTCGGTCACCGACTATTATCGCGCCGCCGCCGACGTGGTCGGCTGGCAGGGCACATTCGCCCATGATCTGTCCAAACCCACCGGCATGAAGCAAAAACTGTGCGATACGTCGCGCCAGACCGCATGGGGCTGGACGCCGCAGACCGATCTGCGCGCGGGCATGGCCGCCACCTATCAATTCTTTCTCGAAAGGCAGTCCGCATGAACGCCCGTTTCCCCCTTGCCACCTCGTCCTGGGATCAGGCCGAGCAGGACGCGATGCAGCGCGTCATCGCGTCGGACCGCTTCACCATGGGCGCCGAGGTCGCCGAGTTTGAACGCCAGTTTGCCGCGCATTTTGGCAGCAAATTCGCGGTCATGGTCAATTCGGGATCCTCTGCCAACCTGCTGATGGTGGCGGCGCTGGCCTATACGTCGAACCCCGATCTGCGGCTGAAGCCCGGTGACGAGGTGATCGTACCCGCCGTCAGCTGGTCCACCACCTACTTCCCGCTGCACCAATACGGGCTGAAGCTGAAATTCGTCGATATCGATCTGGAAACGCTGAACTACGATCTGGATGCACTGAAGGAGGCCGTGACGGACCGCACCCGCGCGCTGATGGTGGTCAACCTCTTGGGCAACCCCAATGATTTCGCCGCCATCGCGCAGATCACCGACGGGCGCGGCATCGTTATGATCGAGGATAATTGCGAATCCATGGGCGCACGATTCGGCGGGCGCCAATGCGGCACATTCGGCGTCATGGGCACATTCTCGACCTTCTTTTCGCACCACATCTCGACCATGGAGGGCGGCGTTGTCGTCACCGATGACGAGGAGCTCTACCACGTCATGCTCAGCTTGCGCGCGCATGGTTGGACCCGCAACCTGCCAAAGGAAAACCACGTCACCGGCACCAAAAGCGACGACGCCTTCGAGGAAAGCTTCCGCTTTGTGCTGCCCGGCTACAACCTGCGCCCGCTGGAGATGTCCGGCGCGCTGGGGATCGCGCAGATGGCCAAGCTGGACGGGCTGATCGCCGGTCGGCGCCGCAACGCTGCGGCCTTCGTTGCGGCGATGCAGGACCATCCGAAATTCATCATCCAGCGCGAGATCGGCCACAGCAGCTGGTTCGGCTTCAGCCTGATGTTGCGCCCCGAATTCCCGGACAGCCGCGCAGACGTGGTGCGCGGGCTCGAAGCGCTCGGCTTTGAATGCCGGCCCATCGTCGCCGGCAATTTCGCGCGCAAGGAAATCGTGAAACACTTCAATTTCGAGGTGCATGGCGATCTGAGCAACGCCGACTATCTGGACAAACGCGGCCTTTTCATCGGTAACCACCACTATCCGGTGGACGAGGCCATTGCAGCGCTCACCGGGTTCTGACTTCGGATCCGGGGCTGGCCCTCTAGAACGCCCGGATCTGCAACGCAAAACCGCCGCCGACGGGGTCATCGGCGGCGATTTTCGTCAGAAGTGTGCTCAGGCTTTACGGCGCCGGGTAAGGCGGGCGATCACCGCAAAGAACAGCGGCACGAACAGGACGCCCAGAACGGTCGCCGTGATGGTCCCCGACAGGACGCCCGTGCCGATTGCCGTGCGTCCGCCCGATCCTGCCCCCGTGCTTAGAACCAGCGGCAAGACGCCCAGCGAAAACGCCATGGACGTCATGATGATGGGGCGGAACCGCTGGCGCGCCGCGTCGACTGCCGCCTCAAATATCGTCTCGCCTTCCTCGCGTTTATCGCGTGCAAATTCGACGATCAGGATGGCGTTCTTGCCCGTCAGGCCAATCACCGTCAGCAGGCCGACCTGAAAGAAGACATCGTTATCGAACCCGCCGATATACGCGCCGCCCAGCGCGCCCAGTACGCCGATGGGCATGGCCAGCATCACCGCGAACGGGATCGACCAGGATTCATATAGTGCGGCCAGCGCAAGGAAGATCGCTGCCAGCGACAGCGCATAAAGCAGCGGCGCCTGACTGCCTGATTCCTGTTCTTCCAGCGAAAGGCCGGTCAGCGAAACCTGAAAACCGGGCGGAAGCTGTTCGGCCAAGCGGTAAATCTCGTCGATCGCCTCGCCGGTGGACACGCCTGGCGCAGGCGAGCCCTGAATCTGCATCGACGGCACGCCGTTATAGCGGTCCACACCCTGCGCCCCCCGCGTCCAGCCTTCAGTAACAAAATTCGAGAATGGTACCAGCCCGCCATTGGCATTACGTACGCGCCATTTTTCGATATCCGACGGGGCGCTACGCGCGTCGGGCTCGCCCTGCACATAGACTCGCTTGATCCGGCCCTCGTCGACGAAATCGTTAACATAAGTGCCTGCCCACGCTGTGCTGAGCAATGCTCCGACATCCGTGGCTGACACGCCCATAGCGCCTGCCCGGCGCCAGTCGATATCCAGATTGAACTGCGCCGCGTCCTCCAGCCCGCTGGGCCGCGCGCTGGCGATCAGCTCGCTCTGCGCGGCCATGCCCAGCATCTGGTTACGCGCCTCCAGCAGCTGTTCATGCGTTTGCCCGCCGCGCGCCTGCACATAGAAATCAAAGCCCGACACGTTGCCCAGCTCGATCACCGACGGCGGCACAATTGGAAAAACCATCGCACCCTTGATCTGGCTGAACGCGCCAAAAGCCCGACCCGCCAGCGCCTGAACGCTCAGATTCGCCGCCTCGCGCTCTTTCCAGTCTTTGAGCCTCACGAAGGCGAGGCCCATGTTCTGGCCCTGCCCTGCAAAGCTGAACCCGACGACGCCGAACACGGATTCGACCATGTCGGTTTCCTGCGTCAGGAAATAATTCTCGACCTGCTTGACGACATCCAGAGTCTGTTCGGCGGTGGTGCCTGTCGGGCCTTGAATCAGGGTGAACATGATGCCCTGATCCTCTTCGGGCAGGAACCCTTCGGGCGTGCGCAGAAACAGACCTACCATCACCGCAACGATGGCCAGATACACGATGCCCATCCGAAACGGCCGGTTAACCATCCAGCCGACCGTGCCGGCATAGCCGCCCAAAAGCCTTTCGAACCCGCGGTTGAACAGGCCGAACGGGCCGCGCTGAGTGGCGCCGGTGTGTTTGTCCTTCAGCAGCGTGGCGCACAGCGCCGGCGTCAGCGTCAGCGCCACCAGCACCGATAGCGCCATGGCGGAAATGATCGTGACCGAGAATTGTTTGTAGATCACACCCGTCGATCCCGGAAAGAACGCCATTGGCACGAACACCGCCGACAGAACCACCCCGATGCCGATAAGCGCGCCAGTAATCTGGTCCATCGACTTGCGCGTTGCTTCTTTGGGGCTGAGGCCTTCCTGCTCCATGATCCGTTCGACGTTTTCAACCACGACGATAGCGTCATCGACCAGCAGGCCAATGGCCAGCACCATCGCCAGCATGGTCAGCGTATTGATGGAATACCCCATCAGCGACAGAATACCGAACGTGCCCAGCAGGACGACCGGCACCGCCAGCGTCGGTATCAATGTTGCGCGGAAGTTCTGCAGGAACAGATACATCACGAGGAACACCAGAAAGATGGCCTCGACCAGAGTCTTGACGACTTCTTCGATCGAAATCTCGACAAAGGGCGTGGTATCATAGGGGATCACATATTCGATCCCTTCGGGGAAGAATTCGGCCAGCTCCTCGACCCGCGCCTCGACCGCCTTTGCGGTGTCCAGCGCATTTGCACCGGACGCCAGACTGATTGCCATACCCGACGCGGCCTGTTGGTTGTAGCGCGAAATCGTGCCGTAGTTTTCGGCACCAATCTCGACCCGCGCGACGTCGTTAACCAGAACCAGCCCGCCGTCGGTTTCGGCGCGAATGACAATCTGGCGAAAATCCTCGGGCGTGGTCAGCAAAGATTGCGCAGTGATCGTGGCGTTCAGGACTTGCCCGTCGACGGCAGGCCGCGAGCCAAATTCACCCGCCGAGATTTGTGCGTTTTGGGCGCGGACGGCATTTACCACATCCTGCGGCGTCAACTCGAACGCGGCCAGTTTGGCGGGGTCCAGCCAGATCCGCATCGCATATTGCGCGCCAAAGACCTGCACGTTGCCGACGCCGTCGACGCGGCTCAGCTCGTTCACCATATTGGTGCTCAGGTAGTCGCCCAGATCGGTCGCGTCATAATCGCCGTTCTCCGCGATCAGCGCGATCACCATCAGGAAACCTGACGACGATTTACGCACCGTCACACCCTGCCGCTGCACTGGCTCGGGCAGAAGCGCGGTTGCCTGTGCCAGCTTGTTCTGGACCTGCACCTGCGCGATGTCGGCGTCTGTTCCCGTCTCGAACGTCAGCGTGATGCTGGCGCCGCCAGCACTGGTCGAACTGGAGGAAATGTAGCGCAAGCCGTCCAGACCGGTCATCTGTTGTTCGATTACCTGCGTGACGGTATTTGCCACCGTTTCGGCGCTGGCGCCGGGGTAGGACGCGTTCACCGACACGGTCGGGGGCGCGATTTCGGGATATTGCGCGACCGGGAGCGTGACAATCGAAAGGATGCCGATCCCCATGATAAAGATCGAAATGACCCAGGCAAAGATCGGTCGGTCAATGAAAAATCGTGCCATGCTGGGGCGCTCCGGTCAGGTCGGGGTCAGATGTGCATCAGAGGTCTGGTGCAAAATAAATGGGTTATTCGGCGGGCTGCTCTTCGGCTTGGGCGTCGCCCGCCTGCTCTTGCGCGCCACTCTCAGCCGTCTGGCGTTCCTCGGGGGTCACCTTGGCACCCGGAGACGCTTTTTGCAGGCCATCGACGATGATGCGGTCGCCGCTTTGCAGCCCTTCCGTCACGATCCAGTTTAGGTCCATGTCCTGCTGCACCGTCAGCACGCGCTGCTCGACCGTTCCATCCGGCCCGACGACCAGTGCAGTCGGTTGCCCGCGCCGGTTGCGCGATACACCTTCCTGAGGCACCAGAAACGCGTCCTTGGCCTGCCCGCTGGGCATTTCGGCCTGCACATACATGCCCGGAAGCAGTAATTGGTCAGGGTTGGCAAATGTGATGCGCAGCACGACCACGCCGGTCAGCGGATCGACAACAGGTTCGGCTGCCGTCAACTGGCCGGACTGTTCGAAAATTGTCCCGTCGGCCAGCGTCAGCTTGACCTCTTGCGCGCCGTATCTTGTTCGGGCGTCGCGATTGCCGCGCCGGAAATCCAGGATTTCCGCCGCCGACTGCGTCACGTCGACATAGACCGGATCGATATTGCGCACGGTTGCCAGCGGCGCTTGCTGGCTGGCTGTCACGAGCGCGCCGGGGCTGACCATTGACCGGCCAATTTCGCCGGAAAGTCGTGCGCGGATCATGGTCCGGTCCAGCTCAATCTCTGCGGATTGCAGCTGCGCCTCGGCGGCCTGAAGGCTGGCAACGGCGCCGTCACGGTCAGCCACGGCTGTATCCAGCGCCTGTTCGCTGACGACATTGCGCTTCGACAGCGTCTCCAGCCGCTCGGCCTCGCGCCGCGTTGCCTTGACCTGCGCTTCGGCCTGCGCGACGGCGGCCTTGGCCTGCGCGACGGCGGCATTGTAGGTGGCGGGATCGATCTTGTAGAGAATATCACCCTCCTCGACGCGTCCACCTTCATCAAACAGACGCTCGGTAATGATACCGGCGACCTGCGGCCGTACTTCGGCCTCGGCAGAGGCGACAACACGGCCCGGCAACGTCGTGGTCAGGTCAACGTCCTGTGCCTCGACCGTGATCACGGTCACGGCGGGGGGTGGCATGTCGCCCTGCTGCGCCAGCGCCGGGACAGCCACAAGAAGCGGGGCAATCAGCAGCGCCGCCCGGCGCGCCAAGATGGTGAAATGGGTCATGGGTTCAGTGTCCAGATAAATTGGCGCATGTATACATCCCGGCGGACAATAGCCCAAATGGCACATGCAGCAAGGGGCAAGGGCGCATCATTGCGTGAATCCGTCCCGTTTCGGGGCAATGGCGCAGACGGTCAGGCCAGACGTGGCGGTATCCGATTTTTCGCGAAAAATCGTCGCCCGACCTGCATGGCAGGTGCCGGATCAACGCAGGCCCTTGGCCGCAATTTCACCCGCCAGTTGGCGCATGGCGGCGCCGCGTGCGGCAGCGATGTCCTGTGCAGAGAACGTCCCACCGATGGGCACGACCAGAGCAAAGAGGTTCGCACGGTCGCGGCCATTTTCAGGTGCCACAAAATATTGGCCGGACAGGCGGAAGGTGCCATCGGCATGGGCCAGCATTTCCTCGATCCTCAGCTCTACCTCGGCTTGCGGGCGCTCCAGAAACGGCCACGGCTCGCTTGCCACGCGCGCGCCGGTAATCTGCGCCAGATAACGCGTCAGCTCCAGCGTAAGCGCGCGTCCCGGCTCGTCAGCCCAGAGCAGGCCGGCGCCGGGGCTGATGACGCCATCAAGGCCCGCAATATAGATATCCTCGGACGCGGCATAGGTCGGCAGCGACACAGAGCGCAAGGCAACCGTGTTGTACGAAATCCGCTGTTGCTGCACGACATCGGCGCGGGGGACCGCAACGCGCGCATCCGGGGTGCCGCCGCAAGCCGCCAGCGTGACGGCGGCGGCGAGCATGGCGAGTGTTCCTGTTTTCAACATGGCATCACTTTCCTGTCAGAAGGGAATTTGGATTGCGTTCAATCGCCTTTGCCAGCGACGATACCGATTGCGCGGCACGCTGCA
>RCMY010003902.1_pt1 | contig 13056 bp, 4 predicted proteins | sample 2041341 | NCBI WGS metagenome assembly RCMY01 (sample SAMN09708234, study PRJNA481090) | Marine sediment metagenome, whole genome shotgun sequencing project. | reverse complement strand
AACAGAATAATTTATAATGGCAAATGGCAAATGGCAAATGGCAAATGGGAAGAGGGGACTTATTTAGAAAGTTGTTTTTAATTCTGTTGGGAGAACACCAAATTCGTTTTTAAAACACTTGCTAAAATAGGATGGTGATGAAAAACCAACTTTGAAACCGACTTCACTTATGGACTCACTGCCGTTTTCGATCATTCGCTTTGCTTTTTCCAAGCGAATTTTTCGGATAAGTTCGGTGGCCGTCAGACCTGTAATTGATTTAATTTTTCTATACAATTGACTTCTACTTAGCGCCATATCTTCGGCTAGATATTCCACATTCAGGTCGGGTTCACTGATATTTTCAGTAATAAAATCTAAAACTCTTTGCATAAACGTCTTATCAATGGCGGTGGTATGCTCTAAAAGAGTAATCGTGTTATTTTCATGGATGTTTTTTTGAAGGGATTGTTGTCTACTCACCAGCAATCGTTTTAAATAGGAACGTAATAATTTCATTTCAAAGGGTTTATTCAGATATGCATCAGCACCCGAATCAATACCCTTAATCTTATCACTGCTCATAGCTTTAGCGGTTAACATAATAACGGGAATGTGACTTGTTTTTAAGTCTTCTTTTATTTTTTTACAAAATTCAAATCCATCCATTTCTGGCATTATAATATCGGTAATAATGATATCGGGTAAACCTTTAAGCGCCAATTGGATGCCTTTTTGCCCATTTTCTGCTTCAATTACCGTATATTCTGTTCGTAATTTCGTTTTGATATAATTTCTGAGATCTTTATTATCTTCTACCAATAAAATTGTTTTTTTGTCTTTATCGATAAATGAAAGGCTTGTGGTTGCTTCTATGGGGTTTCCTGTATTTGAATCTATCTCAACCTGGGTAGGGTCAATATTTGCGTTGAACTTAGGTAGTGAAGGAATTATAGTTGTAGACTCAAATAAATGTTCTTTTCCTAGTGGGAAAAGTAATTTGAATTTAGTCCCTTCTCCATCTTCACTTTGAACTTCGACCTTACCCTTGTGTAATTCAACAAAACTCTGAACAAGTTCGAGACCAATTCCAGTTCCAGAACCGCCATAATATTGTTGGTTTCTATCTTTTGCCCGATAGAATCTTTCAAAGATATGTTCAATATCTTCTTTAGAAATACCAAAACCGGTATCCTCGATAATTATTTCCAAAGCACTAACAGGAATATCCTTGTTCACCAAGGGGAACAGGATTTTTTCTTTACTTACATAAACGCCTAGCGTTATTATCCCATTTTCAGCGGTTGCTTTAAATGCATTGGAAAGAAGATTGAAAATGACTTTTTCTAATAATCCCGGATCTGCCCAAAAATCGGATTCCTTGTCATCAGATTCAGTGGTTAGAATTATATTTTTTTCAAACGCCTCCTCTTCAAAATGTTCTACCACTTCCTTAACAAATTTAAAGGCATCAATTTGGGAAGCATTCAATGTTAATCTATTCAGATGAAGTTTTCTAAAATCCATAAGTTCATCTATCAGATTTTTCATTCGTTGCGCATTCCTATATATAATTCTGTGTTTATCCTTAAGGCCTTTATTCAGCTTCATCTGATTTGATTCTATAATATCGGTAATAGGGTTGATGATCAATGTTAGAGGTGTTCTGAATTCATGGGATATATTAGTGAAGAATTGTATTTTCTTTTCATTTAAGAGATCTTCTTGTTGTCGCTGTTCCCTTTCTAATTTCAATGTTCTTTTATCCTCTAATCTTTTATTCAAAAACCAATTAATAGACCAGGCCAATCCTATAAATAGAAGGATATATAGTAGAACTGCCCAAGAAGTAGCCCACCATGGCGCAAGTATGGTTATAGGAAGGGATAAAGGATTTTCTGCCCAAACACCATCGTTGTTGGACGCTTTAACATGAAAGGTATAGTCTCCGGGCGATAAGTTGGTATACGTGGCTGATCTATTGTTCCCGACATAGTTCCAATTTTCTTCAAAGCCTTCTAAATAATAGGCATATTGATTGGTATTTGCCCGGGTGAAATTGATAGCCGCAAATTCTAATGTAAAAACAAATTCACTAGGTTTTAATGTTAATTTTTGGATTTCAGAAATATTTTTGGTAAGTGTTGAGCCTTTGGCTGCCGGAACAACCGATGTGTTAAACAATTTAAAATCTGTTAAATAAACGATTGGTTCGTTCTGATTTTGGATAATTTTATTTGGATTGAAATAATCTATTCCTTCGTAACTTCCAAAATATAATATGCCGTTATTGTCTTTTAGAACTGAATTAAAATTAAAATTATTTACAAGTAACCCATCTTCTTTATTGTAATTGGAAAATTCTTTTGTTTGGGTATCCAGCATAGATAAACCGGTATCCCCGCTTACCCAAATATTGTTGTTGTTATCCTCGATTATCGATGAGATGTTCTCTATTGATAAACCCTCTTTGGTATGAAACCATTCTATATGGTTATTTTGGGTAGTTATCTTACCAAGACCTTTTCCATAGGTTCCGAACCAAATGTTATCTTTACTATCCTCAAAAATAGTTCTAGTGTTTATTTTATCCTCAACTATTGCATTATTTGAGATAGGCTCATTTATAGCGATGGTTTGGTAGGTCGCTTTATCACTCGAAATAACCTTAAAAAGTCCTTTGGGTGTTCCGAGCCAAATATTGTCATTATGATCTACAAAAACCGCACGAATATGACCCTCGTTCCCATAAATGATTTTAAATGAATCATTGGAATGACTTAAAAATTCCTTTGTTTTTGAATTAAAGGAGTGCAAGCCGCCAAAATAGGTAGCAATCCATATAGTACCCTCTGAATCTTCTGAAAAACCGGTAATTCTATTAGAGGTGAGTCTACCCTTGGTATTAGCCGTATTATAGTTTATAAACGTATTACTTCCCTTCTTTAAATAGTAGATGCCAGAACTCCATGTTCCTGCCCATAGGTTCCTTTTTTTATCTAGATAGATGGTTTGAACATCTAATTTATCAAGACCTTTGATATTGGTATTCCCGGATAGATGAAAGAATTCTTTGGTTTTTAAATTATATTTATCAATTCCACCGCCATCCATTGCGATTAATAGATGATTATCATCATCTTGTACGATCCCTGTAACAGAGGGTGATTGAAGGGAATTCTTTTTATTCGGAATACTTTGTAAATCGGAAAACTTATCATACAAAGCATCATAAACACCGATGCCCCTATTGTAATAGCCTATCCAAATTCGATCTTGGGCATCTAGGCAAATAGACCAAATAGAATTGGAAAGAATATTATCCGGTCCGGTCTTATTATATCTATAATTTTCAGTCACCTTTCCGTTGGCTTCCAAAACAAATAAACCGTCATTCTCCGTAGCACAGAGTATGGTATGGTCAGAGGTTATTTCAATATCAAAGATTCGTTTTTTAGTGAAATCGAAAACTTCAGAAGTATAAATTTCCGACGATGTATTAATTCTGACCAAGCCTCTATTAAAAGTGCCTATCAAAAGGTTATTCTCTTTGTCTATTGCAAGTGATTCAATGGCATAATCAATTTCTTCGGGGCCATTTGCGGTTTCGAATCGTTTCTTTTCCCATATATTTAAGGTCTCGTTATAGATGAAAAGGCCCGAATTGGTGCCAAGTAACATATTGCCATCTTCAATAGGCAACATTGAATTTATAATGATGTTGGTACTATTTAAGGATAATCTTTCATTGATTTTTTGAATTGAAAGCGTGTTGGGCGCTAGCTTATATAGTCCATTACCGGGGGTTCCTATTAGTAAAGATTTGTTTGAGGTTTCACGAATGGAAAAAATAGAATAATTCTCATCTTCCGATTGAATACCAGAAATTTTAATTTCCTCGAATGCATCAAGGGTCAAATCATACTTATTCAAGCCTTCTTCGGTGCCGACCCAAATAGTATCGTCAGAATCCAAGAATAAAGTATTTACTATAGAGCTGTTGATACTGTTACTATCTTTCGGATTGTGTTTATAGACTTTTAAGTCGGTGCCGTTATATTGGTAGAGTCCTTCTCCATTCGTAGCGATCCAAATAAGCCCATCATGACCTTGAATAATATCGGTAATGGCACTTTTTGGAAAACCTTCATCAATAGTAACAAACTGATATTGACTGTTATTGGTCTGACCTTTGACTAGACCTGCTAAGAGGAGACAAAAGCTTATAGATACCAAAGACAACAGACTTCCTTTCATTATTACCTACAATTTAATTTTTTTTTAATAGTTCCCCATTAACGGACAAGCGGACAAACAGCTCAATTTTTAGTCCCATTGCGGACGGATACCCGGTGCAAAAGGAAATTTTAGAGAGCGATAGTACGCCAAGGTGTGGGCCGGTTTATCAACCCCCTTTGGTAATGGCCTTTGTGAAAAGGTTTGAAAATAAAGTAAACAGGCATCTCTCCACCATTCTGCTTCTTTCAGTTGAATCTGAAGTAACATATTTACTTCCTTAAATTGACCTTCGGTTAAGTAAGGTTTCGCATTTTTCCACGTAGTGATCATATCCTCTACTTGATTTACACCCTCTTGATATTTAAGGGCCAAACCATCCCACAGAACAGTCCCGTTTTTTAGTTTATAATCCCATGGCAAATGATGGAACCAGAGCAGATATTTTTCAGGTGTTTTACGGGTATCATTATACATAGTTTCAAGTTCTTTCGCATATTGCTCCGTAGCATTACTACCCGTTGGCGTTCGGTCAAAACCAATACCATTATAATCAGCATTATGATAATATACTGGATTCCAGTCCGGTCTACCCAAATCATCTACCCATGGGCCTGGACCGTAGTGGTGCCCGGTATCGAAAATATGGTGAAGCCCTAACGGATTCATATAATTGACAACCGCTTCCCTAGAGGTAATCAACATTTTTTTCAAGGGTTCTATAAAGTCTTTCCCACTACTGTAGGTGGCTTTCAGCCATTCCTCAGCTATAGTTTCTGCACTCAAGTACGGATTCCAAGATAAACGCCCAAAGCCATACCAATTTGCTTGAGCAAACGGATGCCCTGTCCAATTTAAGTCTGTACCTATATTTGCAACTCCGGCCATACCCGTTAATTTATTACCATATAGACTACCATCAATTACTTTTGACACGGTAGAACCTTTTCCTTTTTGAAAAGTATCGGCATCTAAAACTTCTTCAAAAAGCTTGGGTAAGAATACCAAATGGGTGCTAAAGCCTAAATACTCCTGGGTCACTTGAAACTCAATAACCAATGGCGTTTGTTTCATAGCCCCGAACAAAGGATGAAAAGGCTCTCTGGGTTGAAAATCGATCGGTCCGTTTTTTACTTGAACCAGAACGTTATCCATGAACTTACCATCATAGCGTAAAAACTCGTTATACGCCTGTTTGGCCCTATCCGTATCATCATGTTCTGAATAAACAAAAGCACGCCAAATGACATTTCCCCCGTAAGGCTCCAAGGCCTTGGCCATCATATTGGCTCCGTCTACGTGATTACGACCGTAATTTTGAGGGCCTGGTTGTCCTTCTGAATTAGCTTTGACCAAAAATCCGCCAAAATCTGGAATACGCTTATAAATTTCAGCAGCTTTGTTTTTCCACCAATTTTGAACCTCTGGATCAAGGGGGTCCGCTGTTGTTAAGTTCCCAATTTCAATTGGGGCCGAAAATCGTGCGGTCAAATAAACTTGAATTCCATAACATCTGAAAATAGTGGCCAATGCCTCTACCTTATCCAAATACATTGGAGTCAGTACCAATGCATTGGCATTTACATTGGTTAATGCTGTAGCGTTAATACCTATGGATGCATTTGCCCGGGCGTAATCAATATAACGTTGATCAATATACTCAGGAAGTTTTTGCCAGTTCCAAATTGAAAATCCGGCATATCCTCTTTCAACGGTTCGGTCTAAATTATCCCAATGGTTTAACATTCTCAATTTAACCATGGGACTATCAATTAAGTCAATAGAAGTTAACTTTTGGTGGGTCTGCATGAGATGTAGCAGCCTAAAAACACCATATAGTATTCCAATATCCTTTTTGGCACTTATAACCGTAACCAGATTACTCTTATAACGAATAGATTTTATAAGAAAGCCTTCATCGTTTATAGTACGGAAATCATTTTCTAATTGTAATTTTAAATCACTGGGAAGTTTTTCGAAAAGTGCTATTATCAATGTATTTTCTGCCTGGATAGTAGACGTATAGGACATATTATCATCTAGTAACCGAGGTAATGCCCGACCTAATTCATTTTGGGCATTTTTCAGTATATCACTACTGTTGGATACATAAATAGAACGAACCAGATTCGAATAATCGGATGCTAATTGGGGGTCCTCTATTTTATGATAGTTTAACCAAAGCTTATAACCATCCAAATTCTGACTACTGGCATTAAGGCAGATTGAAAAAAAAAGAAGTAACAACAGTTTATTTAAATTCATTTTAAACTTTTCGAAAATGATAACCTTCAAAATAGAAGGCTTTTTAGTACGAGCGGCGTTTTAAAGCTATTATAGACTGGTTAAAGATAGTGGTGTAATATACTTAGCACATTTGACTTATTTAAAACTAGTACAACTGGTAATTTAGTAATTCTTGGAATGCACCCTACCTAAAAATTAAACACTAGGATAACTTGTACATTAATTCCATTTCACAAACTGCAAAGAGTCATTATTTTTTGCTGCAATTATAAAGGCGGAGGTATCATCTTTATGAATTAATCCCATCGCCTTAACGTCGCCCGGTATAAATAATCCGCTTTTGCTAGCTGCGATACTTTTAAATTTTCCCTTGCCATTACCTTTTAGAAATAGTCCATAACCAGCGTCGTTACGTGGGGTTTCAACTTCCGATTCGTAAAGATTTCCAGCTAAAAGAATATCCAGGAATCCGTCTTTGTCATAATCATTGACCAATATTTCATTTATACTAGAAACCTGGGCCTCTATGGGTAGTTGATGCATGATGAATGTACCATTCTTATTCTCCAAATAGATACTCGCAAATGATTTTACTTGATAATGCAAAGAAGAATTCAATGATTTCTCGCTGTAGACTTCTTCTAGAGTTGCCTCTGCAAAGCTTTCGTAATCCTGAAATTTCGTCTTTATGGCAGGTATTTGTTGGGAGGAACATTCCCTCCCCCTTAAAGGATATTGTTTTCCATCGTTATAATAACTCAGAACAATATCCTCCTTGTTATCCTTATTAAAATCATTAACGAAAATATCGAAGGTGGCATCTTCGGTGGCTTTATACTTGTAGTTTAAGCCATTATTTCCCACCACATAATCCATATCTCCATCTTGATCAAAATCACCTCGTTCAAAACTCCACCACCAACCGGTAGTATCTAAGGTCAGTCCCATTTTTTCGGATACTTCGGTAAACCCCGACTTGGTATTTTGAAACACCCGTATTGGCATCCATTCGCCTACTACGATTATATCTTGCCAACCATCAGCATTGAAATCAGTAATAACTGCACTAGTGGCCATACCTAAATTTTTGAAGGCTTCCGGCTGCAATTTTTCGTTTATTTTAAATTCAGGATTGGTCTTATTTCCAATGTTTTCTAAAATATAACTTGTTGCGGGGGATGGGTAGTTGCCAGGTATCTGTCTTCCCAACACCAATAAATCCTCATCCCCATCCTTATCAAAATCAGCCGGATACGCTTTTGAGCCACTAAATTTTAAATCGGGCATCTTTAAATTTACTAATTTCTTAAAATTACCCGTACCATCGTTAACATATAATCTGTCTTTTAGATGATCTGAAGTTGGCGGAAACTCATAACCCCCACTCACCACATAGAGATCATTGTCACCATCGCCATCTGCATCAAAGAACAAAGCTCCCGCATCTTCACTTTCTGAGTCTTCATCAAAAAATAGAGCTTCCTGTTTTTCAAATCCATCAGTTTTCTGAATGAAAAGACTTGCAGCTGTTTTCGCAGAACCTCCGATAAAATAATCTTCCAATCCGTCACCATTTATGTCCGCAATAGCTAATGCGGGCCCGAAGGCAGACATTTTATGAGGCAAAAGCACTTGCCGACCAAAATCATTGAATTCGTTTTCATTATGTTTAAATTTCGGAAAGAAATCAGAGGTATCCTTTACAAACAATTTTGAATCTTTAGATGTTTCGTTTGTTATACTGTTGGCATCTTTATAAGATAGAATAAGCTCTTGATTACTATCTATATTATTTAATTTTTGAACTTTACCATTGGTCCAAACCACTTTTAAAGCATCAATTTTTTTATGCTTCCCTACACCGAAATGTAATTCAGGGGCAACGGAGGATTGAAAACCTCTGGATAGCGTTAATTCTTGAACTTGGGTTTCCCCATCCGTGGTAATGTAAACTCTATTTCCCAACCCCGATGTATTTCCCTTTTCGCCGACAAATTTTACGGATAAATAGCCATTGACTTCCGAACTTGTATTTTCAAAAAGTGAGGCCTTGTCATCAATATTATTTGTGATTATCTCTAAATCTCCGTCATTATCCAAATCGACATAGACCACCCCATTAGAAAATCCTTTGTAATCAATTCCCCATCGATCGTTGGCCATTTCGAAATTCAAGTTACCGTTATTCTTAAAGATAAAATTTTCGATTTTTTCGGAAGGAATACTTTTACTAAGTTGCAAGAGAGTGTCTTTCTTTATTTTTATATCCTTCAATTTATTAAAGTAATCATTGTTGTTGATTTCCTTTCTGGTACCATTTGAAACAAACAAATCTTTGTTGCCATCATTATCAAAATCCGCAAAAAGCGGACCCCAGCTCCAGTCTGTCGATGAGGTGCCCGTTATTCTGGAAATATTTGAAAAATGAGGTGTGCCATCGGTAAACACCCCGGTGTTAAGCTGCATACAATTATGCATATATTGATAATGGAAGCCGGCATTTACCACATCCCAAAATAATTTTGGATTCATACTGGCCATATTGGTTTTTTTCCTTTTATTGCTTCTCGCGTCCATATCGACCTGAAATATATCAAGGTTTCCATCGTTGTTTATATCAGCGATATCGGTTCCCATACCATAAAATGCCGTTTGCGCGGTCGCCTCTTTTATTACTTCCTTAAACGTACCGTTCTGATTATTGAGATACATAAAATCTGGGGAATTGAAGTCGTTCGAAACGTATAGGTCTGGCCATCCATCATTATTAATATCCCCAACTGTGGCACTAAGGCTTAGGCTAAAATTTTTAACTCCGGCAGTTTCTGTAACGTCTGTAAAAACTGCTCCATCATTTCTGAATAAATGGTTGGATTCAAAATCTTTTTGATTTTTCATTTTAAAACTATAGTAAAATGTAGGTGATTTGAAATTAGTAGGCGGGTAGTTGGCAACATACAAATCAATATCACCATCTTTATCGTAATCCAAAAAAGTGGCTTGTACACTATTTCCAATATCGTCCAATCCATATTCAGCGGCTTTTTCAGAAAACGTTCCATCTGTATTATTGATAAAAAGCTGGTTGTTTTTAGGAGCGAACTTTCCACCAACCGAGCAATACATATCTAAAAAACCATCTCCATTGATATCTGCCATGGTAACGCCTGTATACCATCGAGAATCACCGGCAACACCAGCTTTTTCAGTAATATCCTCAAATTTTAAATTACCCTTGTTCAAATAGAGCTTATTGGGAACTTGATTTCCAGTAAAATAAATATCTAAAAGGCCATCATTGTTAATATCGCCCGTTGCAATACCACCACCCATGTATAAATAGGAATAGGTAAAGTAGTTTAGAGAATCGTTTTCGGTAAGATTATTACTGAATTCAATTCCGGTTTCCGTTTCATTTAAAGCTTTAAAAATTTTGCCTTCTACAGCTTCAATCTTTTTGGAACAATTGGCCAATAGTAGTACAGCTATTAAAACGAGTGTAGATTTAACAACACGTGATGCTTTCATTGGTTTATATTATATGAATATTTGGAGCTATCGATGCTACTATAAGTAAAAGGCAGCATGCTTTCACATGCTGCCTTAAATTAAACTAAACTAACTCAAAATTAAATTTTTAATATCCAGGATTTTGATCAGCAGATGTAATAGCTTCATTAGATGAGATTTCCCTATCAGGAATTGGCCATAATTCGTTTTTACCGGCTTGGAAATTTGTACCGGACAATTCGGTAGATGCCAGATTCCATCTTAAAATATCATTATATCTAACCTGTTCACCAGCTAGCTCAACTTTTCGCTCATGAACAATCGCATCAAATACCGCGCTCTTAGAAAGGCCATTCGGTAAATCGTCTAACCCAGCTCTCTCCCTAACTCTATTAATATAAGCTATAGCAGCGTCTTGGGTACCGACTTCATTTTCGCATTCCGCCATCATTAACAATACATCTGCATAACGTAAATATTTGAAGTTGATACCGGATTCCTGATCTTCATTTGCGTCTTTGTAATAGTTTTGGTATTTCTTCCAGCCTGCTCTCCTTTCTTCACCCGCAGTTAAGTCCCCTGCGGTTATAACTCCCCCAGCAAATGTATCACCGACCGAATAAAAGTTAGCCGGATATCTCAGGTCCCCATCTTCATATTCATCAAGTAAGTCGTCTGATGGGTAAACGTTAAACCAATCATTGAATCCGTATTCTTGACCTCTGAAGGTTGCCTCGTTTGGTCCTGCGCCGGTTACTTGAGAATTCCACTGAGCGCTAGTTCCCAACTCGTCATCATACTCTATTTCGAAAATAGACTCAACACCATGTTCTGTTTCTTCCTTAAAATTATCAAAATAGTCAGGCTCCAGAGAAAATCCACTTAACTTTTTAAATTCCTGCAAGGCAGAATCGTATTGTTGCCTGAACAAATAGACCTTTCCAAGCATTGCTATCGCTGCTTCTTTGGTGGCCCTTCCATTAACTTCTACCCCTTTTGAAAGTAGTGTTGAAGCTGCGGTTTGCAAATCAGATATGATTAAATCAAAAATTGCATCCCTTGGAGAAATTGCAACACCTTCAGTGGTTGTAGGAATTTCTGTGATTAGCGGAACGTTCCCAAATCTAGTGACCAAGTAAAAATAATAAAGAGCACGCAAAAATTTTGCCTCTCCAATAAATTTTGCTTTTAGTTCTGGACTTACCGTTGCGTCTTCAATAGCATTTATAGTTTCTTCGTTGCCAATTACAAAGTTGGCCTTGTTGATTCCCCTAAAACAACTTTCCCAGTAATCTGCTATTGGGCCATGGCTAGAGTCAAAAGAAAAGTCGATGTATTGTTTTTTATCGGCTTCCAATTGGGGATTTCCAGAATTTTCATGGGACATATTGTCCTGTGAAAAAAACATATGTCTAGAATACAATCCGCCAGTTTGTAAATTTGAATAAACCGCATTTACCGATGACTGTATCTGGGGTTCTGTTTTGAAAAATGTTTCAGGAGATAGACCATTGGGGTTTACTAATTCTAAATCTTCTTCACCACAGGAATTAATTACCAATACGGTAACACTAAGCAGTAAAAAGGAAAACATAATTTTTGTCGCTTTCATATCTATTTTTTTTTAAAAAGTTACTTGAAGTCCTACCAGATACGTTTTGGGTTGTGGATACTCCCCTCTGTCTATTCCATATTCAAATAAATCTCCGTTTCCAACTTCTGGATCCAAACCTGAATAGTCCGTAATGGTAATTAGGTTTTGGCCACTAACATATATCCTAAATTTAGAAATAATTTCTTTTCCGAAAGCATCGCCTGGCAACGTATATCCTATGGTCAGATTTTTAAGCCTTCCATAAGAGCCATCTTCTACGAAACGATCGGATAATTGAATGTTCTGTGGTGCTCCACCGGCTCTAGGCACAGAATTTGAAGGATTACTGGGCGTCCATCTATCCAATACCGCAACACCGGAATTAAATAATCTCGGCATACCTTCTAAATCATAAATATTGGTATTATACAAATCCCTACCGATCAAACCTGTAAAAAATAAATTAAAATCAAAATTTTTGTATCCTGCATCCAAATTCAGGCCGAAAGTAAGCTCTGGAAGGGGATTACCAATGATTGCCCTATCGTCAGAATTGATAGTTCCATCGTTGTTGAGATCCTTGAATCTGATATCTCCCGCCTGCACAGTGGTTTGTCCGGGATCAGCAGTAAAAACAGCATCTACTTCAGCTTGGTTCTGATAAATACCATCAGTTACCAAACCATAGAAATGGAATAATGATTCTCCTTCAGCGACCCGTGTAATCTGCTGAGCCTCAAAATCTCCCCCTATCAACTGCTCGACGCCACCTAATGCCAAAGCTTTGTTTTTACTCGTGGAGAGGTTTAGATTACCCGACCAAGTAAAATCTCCTTGATAATCATTGAAACCAAGACTCAATTCAAATCCTTTCGTTTCAACGGAACCAACGTTCCTGACCTGGCTTCCCTCATTAATCCCCGCAGAGGTTGGTGTGGGAACTCTTATCAAAAGATCATCACTTCTGTTTTCATAATATTCTAGGGCTGCAGTAAACTTGTTATCAAATAATCCAAGATCCAAGCCAATGTTCTGTTGCTTGGTCTCTTCCCATTTCAAATCGGGATTTGCCAAACCAAAAGCAGTGGTTCCAACTGCTGCACTACCTCCAATAGGATATAAAAAATCATTCACTAAGGTGGCACTGTACAGGTAATTTGCAATTTTATCATTCCCTGAATAGCCTAAACTACCGCGTAATTTAAAGGTGCTGAACGCAGTATCGGCCATAAAGTTTTCTTTAGCAATGTTCCACCCCAAGGCATATGAAGAGAACCAGCCCCAACGGTTGTTAGCCCCGAATTTTGAAGATGCATCCCTCCTTATGGAAACCGCTGCGATGTATTTGTCGTCAAAGTTGTAATTTAATCTTCCCAAATACCCAAGTCTGTTATACTCAAAAGAATTACTGTTCAAATTGGAATCCTCATTGGAAAGCTCATTGATGTCATTAGAAACCGCATTTCTACTGTTAGCGTTCACACCATTGC
>RCMY010004594.1_pt1 | contig 13057 bp, 12 predicted proteins | sample 2041341 | NCBI WGS metagenome assembly RCMY01 (sample SAMN09708234, study PRJNA481090) | Marine sediment metagenome, whole genome shotgun sequencing project. | reverse complement strand
GCCCGATCCACCCAGACCGAACCATCGGGATTGACGAAGATCTCCTGCACCTTGTCCTCTTGCAGGAAGGCATGCATGAAACCCAGCTCGCGTTCAAGCTTGGTACGTATACGCGCCTCTGCCTGGTTGATCTCTGCCGGCGAGGGCTCCAGTTTCCTTGACCGGGTCTCGATCACTTCTTCATTCATCGTCTGGATCGCCCCATTTAATACGCCTTTGTTCGGACCACGCCAGCGGCCTTTCCCAGGGCACGTTGATATCCGACACGCTTGCCTGATAGCTGCTCTTCATCTGATAGCGCTCCCAAACCTTGTCTACATAGCCATTCTGAAAGCCTCGGCTCATCGAGCCGGTGTTGTATTGACTCAGCGCTGCTCGTATCGCCTCGTGTCCGACCAGGCCCTTGTTGTGCGCAAGTGTCAGGTCTTCCATGAAGATCTGTTCGCCGAGTGCGATGTTGGCGCAGGGCTCGAAGGCGCTATCAATGCTGTGGCCCAGGCGTTCAACGTTCCGGGAGTTGATGCCCATCAGCCCCACATCCACGGTGTAGCCTGCATCGACGAAACTATTCGACAATTCAATCGATGACTCACTATCGAACATCGGTACCGGTCCGCCCTCCCAACCATTGACGTTGAAGGCATAGGGCTTGCCCGAGCTTTCCTGTTCCGCGATGGACATCGCAAGCCCGGCATCCATACCCAGTGTCAAACAGGCAGCAAACAAGGCGGCTTCAAGCATGGTCAGTCTCCGGGTGGTTCACCGCAATCACCGTCGGTATGCCAAACAACCGCGACCAGAGTGTCGTCTCGTCAACCAGTCGCTGATACAGTGCCTTGTCATGCGACCAGCCAAGATTCGCCGCCCAGATGACTTCCTTTTCTGCCGATGCATAGGTACTCGCCGCCAGGCCTGTATTGGCGATCTCCACACACAGCAGTGCACTGATACCCCCGTTGATAACAGGCTTTCCGGGGCGTGCCATGGCACCGGCACCCAATAGTGCCGGTACCGGCACGCGTTGTCGGTAAACAACCTGTCCGTTTGAGGCATCAACCAACACGTTGACGTAGTGCGAATCATCGAGCCACTGTCGTGCCCCGCCGATGATTCGGCGGATTGCCGTTCCCAGAATCCTCTGATCCTGCTCATCCCATTCACCAAAGGTGGACTCCGGCAAGAGCACCGTCGTGGCACTTTGACGCTGTGCGATATCCAGCTCCTCGAAGCGCCAGGCTTGCGCAAATAGCGCCTGCTTTGTCTCATCGGGCATACCGCGTTGTGTATCGATGCCCACGACCGTACGAGTTGCAGTCTCGTGGGCGACGACCGCCTGCGCGTTGGTACTGAGTACCACCATCGCAAGTGCGATCGCCGGGATGCGTAACACCTTGTCCTTTCTTGGCCGCAACTCAACAAGGCCGAAAATCAATAGCGTCAGTAGAACGATGCCGAACCAGCCTGTGCCCGGAAACAGGATGCCTGCCAGTGGCCACACCGAAATCAGCGCAAAGCCTGACATCGGTGACAGGGAGAGCACCGTCAACACCAGCACCGACGCCAGAGCGGCGTAACGTCCGGTCCCCAGTGCAACACTGAGTGCGATCACGTTCAATCCCACAGGGACCACCCAGGCCAGAGCTGCCAGCACGGGGTTTTCGGTGTAGTCAAAGGCGGCGATTGCCGCCGGGAACAACGCCACGGCGAAAAACGCACACAGCTCAATGAATCGAGTTTTATCCTGCCGGGCGATGCTCCAGATCGCGAGCAGCAGACCCAGCTGCATCACCGGCTCGCCGTAGGCGAACAGGTAGCCCAGAAGCAACATGGCAGCGATGCGCATCAGAAGGTCCATACGGGCCGCAACTTTGCCATGATCAGGCTTTTATCCACCGGGCCGAAATAGCGCGAATCCCAGCTGTATTTGATCTCGTTGCCGATCAACCACACTTGTCCGTCAGCCACCTGACCACCGCTGGCCACATCGAAGGTGCGACCCAGCGTATCGGCCGGTAGCAGCGCGGTGTTGGGCACGGGCTTGCCATTGATCCATACCTGGTCGGTAATCTGCACGTCATCGCCGGGCAGCGCCATGACACGCTTCAGCACCGGTGTGTGACCGCCGCAATTGATCGCATTGGTCGACAGATAGCCCCGCTCGACAGCAATGGCAGCGGCACTTTGCGGCAAGCACGACAACACCAGATCCCCCCTGCCCCACTGACCGGGCACCTCGCGGTAGAGCCCGACCGGCTGGCTGTCCGACAGGTTCAGTCGAAACCCGCCGACGGTCAGCCCCACCACGATCAGCGCAAAGTTGGCAACGATCAATAACAGAAACCTAATCATTGACCACCTCCCTTGCTGGCATTATCGAGCGGCCCTTCGTGGGGTCTTCGATCGGGTTGGGTCTGACCGGTGCCTGGCGCTTTGACGGGCCTTGACGGGGAATTCTCTGAGAACGTTTCGGTGGTGCGATCTGTGATCGGCGCAGCAACTCGTCATCAAAGAAGTAAGGGGTTTGAATCGCCTTGATGGGCGGACAGCCCTTCACGAAAATCAGTGATTCACCCGGTTCAATCATTCGATCCTTCGCATCGAGCTTTGCAATCTTCATTTGCATCACCTCGTCGGCCGTCATCAGGGGGCGCTGGTGGATGCCTTCGGACTCGGTGCTACTGGTGGCCACTACGTCCATGTTCTTTCGCTGTCGATTGACCGTTCGGCCTGTCACCGTGGCCTTGCCGGTCATCCCCGAGAGCAGCTCAGCAGTGGGGAGTTTTGCCGGTGTATAAGCCACCCTTACCTTGGAATTACTCGTGAACGTTTCATGTTCGCCGTAGAGATTGTTGATCGACTCTATATCCTGAATCACGATGAAGGCCTTGAGTCCATAACTACGCATGACATCCATCAGCTGCTGCACCACCGGCAGTGGCGGCAGACTGGTAAATTCTTCGAAGACCATCAGCACCTTACGGCGGTAGACGTTCGGGTTCTCTATTTCATTGGTCAATTCGCGGCACAGCAGATTGACAAACAGGGCGAAATAATCCCCCAATCGATCCCTCTCACGAGGCCGGATCGTCAAGTAGAGCGATACGCCGCTTTCCCGGTCGATCAGATCGCGAATTCTGAAATCACTGGTTTCGGTCGCCCGTGCCAGTATCGGATCACGAAACTTGCTCAGCGGGGTCGTCATTGAGGACAGCACACCAGAGAACTCGCGTGGCTCCTTGGCCAGCATTTCCGTGGCTATCTCGCACACTACCCGCACGACCGACTCACTGCCCTGCTCGAAGCTCTGCATGTCGGCCAGGTACTCGGTAAAGGATTGGTTCGGTGATGTCACTCGCGAGAGCACCGTTGCGATGTTGGTACTTTGCCCACCTTGTTCAAAAGCGAGCGCCAACTCGTACAGGATCACCCCGACGGTCAGTGATCGGGCTGAATTGACAAAGTGCGCGTTCGCGTTTTCCTCTCCGCCTTCGGATGGCACCAGATACTCGGCGATCATCTGCACATCACGCACCGCGGATATGCGGGTGATATCCACTTCATCCAACGGGTTGAAGCGCGCGCCGCGATCATCTTCACTGGACGGGTCATGGAACATCACCACCTGGCCCAGCTCTTCATGCCGGTATCCCGCCGTGTGCTCCCACAGCTCACCCTTGATATCGAGCACGAACGTGCTCGATTCAGAACACAGCAGATTGGGTATCACCAAGTTGGCTGTTTTGCCCGATCCGCTGCCGGCAAATACCGTCAGCGACTCCGGACCGGTGTGCACGAGGTACTCCGTGGGAACCTGTGCCTTGGCTCCTGGATCTCGCCAGCCGCCCACGATCAACGAGTGCGGATGCTCCGGTGCATTCACGCCCAGGAGCCCCGCATCAATGACATCCTTTCGAGTAGCCCACCGCGCTGTTCCGTGTTCATCGCGTGTTCGCACACGTGATAGTGCCAACCACAACAGAACCAGTCCTGCGACAACGCTTGTCAGTAGCGCCAACAGCCCCTGAGACCATGCCTTGAACACAATCAATGGGTATGATGTAACCGCTGCGCCTGTGAGCGTGAAGCTGTCGCCCATCGAGAATATGAGATCGGACATGGTTTGTGATTCGGGGAGCCGTATACCCAGATACCCCGCCAGCTGGTGGCGCACCACCAGCAAGGCGATTCCGATCGATATCATTCCAAGCATGACGAGAAAGAAGCTGCCTCGCCTGCTCAGGAGTCTTCCGCCAAATGGTTGAAACATCGCTGCTCGCTCTTTCTCCTACCGTCCTTGAACTAACGATTGAATATGTATCAATCGTTAGTTTTAGAGAGATTACTCCTTGAGTACTCCCGTCGCAACCTTACTGACCTATCAGATATGGGGTGTCATCCACCCATGAGTGCGCGTGTTCTGTTCTATGACGTTGGAAAATCCAGTTATTTCAATATATTAAATAAAAATTCCCAGATCGATTATGTGCATCTCGTAACCTCGATAGAGGAGTTAAAGTGTGCGCTAGTCGACACTAATACTCAATTCGACGTACTCATCACTAACCTCGTTGTTGCGCCAGAAACAATCTCGTTGAAAGGTCGCAAGACAATGATCAGTATGGCTGGCTTCAACGACGTCATGTCGTTAGCTCAAAGCCATCGGGGGGTTCCTGTCGCCGTACTCAGTCAGTTTTGGCATCCTGACAATGTGATCGCAGCTTACCTGTCAGGTGCTCGCTGGTTCGTCAAACGGCGAGGTTTACCCGGTCCACGGTTCATTTTCGATATGCTCTCGGTGATCGAAGGAGCGGTTGTCATGCCTACTGGATTCGATACGCTAACAGTGAACCGTGTACGTTGCGTGCTTGATCCGGTGCTAAAGAACGTCTCAGTGACCGACCAGGAACTGATTAGCGAGTTACTGCGTGGCGTATCCACTGGCGAGGCGATTGATGTGTTCGGTTGGAAGACTCCGCAGCATTTCTATAATCGAGTCTCCAGAGTTATCTCGAAGACAGGATTTAGCTCACGCGATGAGCTGCTCAACCATTGTCTTGCAATCGGACTGGTGGGGGTGGCGACGAACCCGGATCAGCATTAGCGCTCTGCCCTCTTGATGGGCGTGCCGGTGGTGGCACCTTCGGTACCAGTCACCGTCGGTCTCCTTACGGGTTTCGCTAGACGCTCATCTCGCGTTGCTCGACAGGCCCTGCAGTCCCCCTCACGCGCTGCGCTGCCTGGCGATTCCAGGTTGAGCTATCACAGTCAATTATTCGAATGTTCCAGGAAGTAGTCCATGCTTGATTCCGCCATTTGCCCAATCAGTTCTTCGATATAGGTCTCTTCCAGAAAACAAGCCCAGACGATTCTTCCATCCCAACCCTTTTCTGCAAATTGTCGCAAAACAATCTCATTACGCTCTTTTTTCATCTTTTCGAGATATGCATTTTTCCGTCTGGTTTGGTAGGTTTTTGATTTCGATTCAAATACATTCCTGGCTAGTTTCGCTCGATAATTCTGATAGGCATCCTGCTGTTTTTCGTTTGCATCCGCTTTCTTTTGCCGCTCCATGGCGGCTTCCTGTTTAACCTTAGGCGTAACAGCTGATGGCGGCTTCCATCCCTCCTTTATCGCTGAGCGCAACCACGCTCCGGTACTATTCACTGATGCACCACTTTTCAATGTTCTCTCAAGATTTACCAGTGCATCACGACAGGAATCCACCCCGTATTGCTTGACAAGATCTTTCGCTATTTTCCCTGTTACGCCCTTTCCCTCGAGCAATTCAGCCACTTCTGCTTCCGATTCATCGGAATAATTTAACAAATCAGAGGATGGTAGATCGAACGTCAGTTGAAAAGATGCCCGGCGCTCTGTGCGGAATGATATACCGGTCGTTGCTCGCCCGGATCGAATCGCTTTGTGGCTAACCGTCAGGTCCGAATACTTGTTTATTTCTGCAATGGCCGGTTTCAGCACGTCTCTTTGCAGATACTTGTATTTCCCGTATGACTCGGGGTTCAACCCAAGATGACCCAGGATAAAATCTATAGAAACATCGTTCGTTGATTTACCCCGTCCCATCATGTCTTGAAAGTACTCATACAAAATCAAGGCATGCTTACGAGTGAATCGACCTTGTACCAACAACTGAACCTTCGCGAATAAGGTTGGCTTAACCATATCCTCAGCAATGCGTTCATTGATCGTGTAGGTCAACCGGCCTTGCTCAATCGCACCGTAGGTGATAAACGTACAGATTTCCCAGCCCCTGCTGCGATCTTCGCCATACTGGTTCCATTCGATTACTGTCGTCATTAACGTTCTAATGTGCTTTTTCAGCGCATCGATGTTATGACTGTTGGACCAGCCAATGCCAATATATACATCCTTAAGAGAGATTTCGTGGCGGCGGTTAGCGATGTACCCGGTGCCTTGATGTTGGGCATAGTACATCAGCGTATTGAGCAGTTTTCGCTCACCGTGCGAGAATGTGTGCGAGAGTTGTACTGTCGCGGTCGGCTTCCTCAGAACAGGCAACTTGGCGGTTTCCAATGCCTATCTCCTTTAGGGTGAGAATCGATGCCGATATTATCTCACCTAATGAGCGCTTGTCCCCAATTCTTATTGAACATTCTTGTTCGTAACATTCACCACATCGTTCCCTCTTTGAAATCCTCGTTCACTTGAAAGAAGACAATTCCTACGGCACAACACTGGAGCAAATTCTTGCGTAGTCGGTTCAAAGGGTTCTTGCTTCACTGAACAGGCCGACCATACCGTTTTCCTATGCATCTTCCCCAATCCTCTCACCCTTACAGGAAAACTCTCCCCCAATCCTCTCACCCTTACCCAATCTTCTCACCCTAAAAAAGCCTACTAATCAGACACATAAGAGAATATAAAAACTATCTCCCCCAATCCTCTCACCCTAACGTCCCCAATCCTCTCACCCCAACGTCCCCAATCCTCTCACCCTAAGACATATAAATACCCTTAATATCAATAGGTTACGCAATCCTCTAATGTTGTTAATGTTATTAAGTTGTTTTCTATTGAAAGGAGAACAACAACAACGGAAATTAACCTTCCCCAATCCTCTCACCCTATCTTAATAGTTATAATTATCAATGACATAAAGTAATATATTTGCATCTCGGTCCCATCTAATGGTCCCCAATCCTCTCACCGCAACAGTGAAAATGAAGGATATTTGTCTTTTTTTGGGGCCAAGTACGCAGCAGGATCGTGGTTTCACACACTTGGCCGACGATTATTTTGAGACCAGCTTGTCGATCGGTTCGATGCCGTAATCTGCGAACAACAGATCCAGGCCTTGCATGACCAGGTCGTTCATACTTTCCTTGGACGTCTTCCTGTTGCGAAACGTGATCTCTGTTAATTTGTCGTGGACCTGTTCCGGTAAAACTATGGTCGTCTTGATCACGTTGCTATTGTATTTCCTTGAAACGCCGGTTCTTCGCTTGCCGGATCGCTTGAACGGCATTTCGCCAGAGGCTATCGATTCAGGGATTGCTATTGATGCATCTGTTTTGCTCGGCGATGTTCTCGGCTGCTCGTCTAGTGTGGATTGTGTCGCATTGACTACCTCGCTGGAGTTGCTGGGTGGCTGAAACTTGGTTTCTTTTTTCTCAGACACAACTGTTCCTGCAGAGAACTCGTTGACATCAAATCTTCCGCCGAGACTGCTGGCGACTTTCTTTCGCGTTGTATTCATGCTGGCTCCAGATTCGTTTCAATGGCCGTCATACCTAGTCCTGTGTTGTTGAGACGATCCTCCTTGGTTCTGAGCCATTGAAAGATAGCTCGAACCTCTTCGGCGGCGGCAGCTCCGCCGCTCTTGTCCAGCGTTTCATACTCGGTGACACCAAGCCCTGTGCCATAGGCGCGCTTGTAGGCTTTTCGTTCCATGCAGTGGACCTTGCACACCAATCCCAAGGCGCTGAACGATTCCGACGCTTCCGCCACCTCAGTACCTTGAATTGGGCACCGTGTCATCAGAAACACGAATCGTTTATCGATGCTCTTGAGCATTTCAGCGGTGGGTACCGTTGAGCGCATATCCATAATTGATGGTTGCGTGGGTACGATGCACAAGGTTGCGCTTTGCGCTGTCTGGTTCGCATGCATGCCCGCATGGCCGGGAGTGTCAATGATCACGAGCGTGAAGCCCCTCTTACGTGCTTCATCCAGTGTGGTTTTCACTTCGGCTGTGTCAATTGCTATGACCATCGGTGCGTTATCGTCCGCTTCACGCGATTCCCACCATTGAGCGGCGGACCGTTGGGGGTCGCAGTCAATGACCAATGTCCTCTCCCCTGCCTCGCAGCCAGCTACCGCCAGATTCAATGCCGTGGTTGTTTTCGCAGCGCCGCCCTTTTGCGACAGTAATGTCCAGATCCGCATCGTCAATTCTCAGCTGTTTCGTTTTTCGTCTGTAGAGCGTAGTCAATAAACGGTGATCCGTTGTGCAGTATTTACAGCACACTGTATTTACTGCATGACCTATCCCCATCGCACTTTATATACGGGGCTATGTATATATTTCATGCAATACATCCGGCACGCATTTTATAAAGCATGCAATATTTCCTTTAATACTGCATAGCGTATTTACAGCACGCTGTCAATGTAGCATGGAATACGTACTGCATACCATAGATACTGCGCTATGTCTAAATGTATTTACTCTTGTATGTCTATCCGTGGATACAGCGTGCTGTTTAAATGTACTGCCGTACATACGGTAGTACGGCATCTGTTCATTGGCCGGTAGTCAGTTCGAGATAGGGGAGGGGATCCAGCTCCACCAAACAACTGCATAGATTGCTTCGCCGGATGCCTCTGCACGCGTCATGCTTCCTGTAAGGCCCCTGGACGCCCTTTACAATGCTGAGCGCTCAAAGAACACAGATGCGGGGGCAATCGTCGCTTTAACGGGTTCTTAGAGTCCAGAGTCCATATTTCACTTGATATCAATCGCAAGTGTCTTCATCAGACGATGACATCCTCCTCACCCTCAACGAAGGGGATCCCTACGGAACCCGTTTTTGGTTTTACCGTTCGTTTCGGCCTGGGCGGTCCCGCAGGTTCCTGATTCGCTCGCCAGTCTGACTGCACCCTTCCTTCACAGGTCAACACGGCTTGCGCCCCGAACACAATTACCACACGCTATACATCCTGTCCTGAACGACGAGGCTTGTTGGGGACCGGAGTATCCCCCGATTGTTGATTCACCTTGCCATGTGAAAGGTTCGTCAGCGCAGGCACGTATAGCGAATTCCTTTCCTGGCCGCATTGCGAGAATGAGCCTGATGAGAAAGTGAAGATTATGCAAAGTCATAATTCATCACTACCGCCATATTTCTCATTCCATTCTGTCCATCATCAATACTCCCAGAACTGCACTTCGTGGAAATTCGTCAAACCCGTGTTTGACCATCAAACCACCTAGTTCAATCACTCGATGATTCAGGGCCAGTCGTTGTTCTTCATTCAACCCTGATGTAGATAGAGCCTTAATCTTCAAGTGCTCACTCTCACGCCTGGCAAATTCTGCTTCACCTCGTGCCCTAAACTGATCGATCTGGGAACCCTCAATCAGCTTTTGTTTTGCACTTTCCATTCTCTCATTCAGTCTGGAGTGATCCCATTGTTCCCAGCCGAGAAGAAAAACCAATCCGCCTAATCTGTACTTCAATCGTGTATCACGTACCCGATTTTCATCTTGTCGACTTTTTAGTCGTGCGAGTTTCAATTCCTCGCGTTTGAGTTTCTGTTTCAGTCGAACCAGGGAGGCGGGTGTGCTCACATCAATGTGCGGTGTCTTGGTGATGTTCAGTTGAGTTTGATGAAACAGAGGATGATGCTTTGACGATTTCCTTCATCGCCGTTTCAAGCTGTTCGTCAGTTACATCAACATCAAAGTAACCTACTTTCTCTGCAATGCGGAGTATGCGCTTGGCTTCCTTGGTCTTGAGATCTTCAATCTTGCGTTTCGTGTCGGTGATGATCTTCTTCTGCTTTTCTATTTCATTTCCAATTGTTGTCATCATTCTCATTCCTGTGAATAGTGGAAAATATCATCACACATTGGGGTTCAGCTGTCCAGATCAAAAAAGACAAAGGCGCAATATACATTGAGCGGTGCTCAATGTTGCGATCGCTGCGCGATGGGTGTATTCTCGGCTCATGGCTATTGAATTCGCTCGTTCCAGTATCCTGACCCGCTCCTCGGGTCATACTGCCATCAAGGCAGCCGCCTACCGTGCCGGTGAGAAACTGGTTGATGAGCGCATCGGCCGCGTTGCCAACTACGAGCATCGGGCGGGTGAGGTTGGTCACTCAGAGATTCTTCTGCCGGCTGACGCCGCCGAATCTCTCCGGGACCGAAAAACACTTTGGAGTGCGGTTGAAGCTCGTGAGGATGAGCACAATCGACGATTGAGTGCCCAGCTTGCCATCGATACGGTGATCGCTCTGCCGGTCGAATTGAGCAAGACTCAGCACATTGAGCTGGCCAGAACGTTTGCTCAACAGGAGTTCGTTTCTAAAGGTCTGGTTGTCGATCTGGCCATTCATTATCACAGCGACGGGAACCCTCATGCCCATCTCATGCGCACCACACGTGTGCTTGACGGTGATCGCTTTGGTGCCAAATATCGCGAAGGAAACGGGAAGTTCTATGGCGGTAAGAAGATCGCTGATGCCGAGCAACTTCGTCATCGATGGGCTGAATTTCAGAATGCCTACTTTCGAGAAAACGGTATCGATGCGGTGGTGAAGAACAACGATGGGCAGTATCGTGCTGAGGTGCATCTTGGTCCGGCTCATGCGATGGAAGGCAAGGGGATCAAGACCGTACGGCAAGAGCAACGTGACGCAGCCATCAATGCTCGGGACGCGGCGCTCCTGGCACATCCTGAGATGGTTATTGAGCGGGTGTCGGACCGCAAGAGTGTCTTCACTTGGCATGACTTGTACCGTGAGTTGAATGAGCTTTGTGCCTCAAGCGATGTGTATGTACAAGTCAAAGCAATGCTGGATGCCTCGTCACTGTTGATCAATATCAAAGCGGATGACAAGGAGTTTCTGACTACTCAGCAAGTGCTGGAAACCGAGATGGCCATCCGGGGCAAGAGCGAAATTCTGAGTCGAGAGTCTGAGAATTTCGCCGTTGGTGTGAAGGCGATTCAGGATTTTGTAATTGCTCGAACGGATCTGTCTGATGAGCAAAAAGATGGAGCAAAAGCTCTGTTGGATGCCAGGCGGCTCGGGGTTGTGGTGGGGCTGGCAGGGGCTGGCAAGTCAACCATGCTCAAGAGTGTGAAGGAGGCTTATGAAGCCCAAGGGCATCGAGTAGCCGGTATTACCTTGGGTGGTAAGGCTGCGATGGAGCTCAGTGCTTCGTCTGGCATCGAATCTCGTACGATCACCAGCTGGCTCTGGGAGGTTGAGAAAACTCCTGAATCACTCAAGGCAGGGGATGTCGTGGTGATGGACGAGGCAGGCATGGTCAACAACCTGCTAATGGATCGGGTGCTGGCTCAGGTAGTGGGGGCCGGGGCGAAACTGGTCCTGATTGGTGATGGTGAGCAGCTGCAGCCCATTCAAGCGGGTTGTCCGTTCCGGGATATCGCCACGCAGCAAGGCTACACGGAAATTGGCACTGTACGGCGACAGAAGGTTGCCTGGCAGCGGGAGGCGACCGAGAATCTGGCTCGAGGACGTGGTGTGCTGGCTGTCAGTGCGTATGAGGCGGCGGGTCATGTCCATCATTTCGCTGGCGCGTCTGATGCCTTTGATCAATTGGTCAGTGATTATCTGGCTGTGGGTGAGGGATCAAAGATCGTACTGGCGCATCGCAATAAGGATGTACAGCAGATCAATGAGCAAATCAGGGCCGGACTGGTGGAGATCGGTGCGGTACAGGCTGGTGTTGTATTCGGTCGAGGAGGTGCTCAAGAGGCGCCGTTACGGACGCCGTTTGGACTCACAGGATCGCATTCGCTTTGGCTCTGATGATTCTGTTTATGGCGTGAAGGCAGGGGACGAGGGGGTCTATCTGGGTAGGGCAGGGGAGGAGCATCGGGTCAGAACCGTCTCAGGTGATGAGTTCCAGATCGCCAGTGAGGATTACGAGCCGATCCTGCCTGATCAGGTGCCGGAGGTCGTGAAGGGTGCATTCGGAGCTGGAGATCGAATCCTGTTCACCCGCAATGATCGATCACTGAAAGTCAGCAACGGATCTTTAGGCACGGTTCAGTCGCACATTGAAGGCGTGATGAGTGTGGTCCTGGATGGTCAAAGCGAACCGGTACGGTTTACTCATGATGAATATTCCGATGTTGCGCACGGCTACGCTGCGACAGTGCACAAATCTCAGGGCATGACGGTTGATCGCAGTTTTGTGCTTGCCAGCGCGACGATGGACAAGCATTTGGGTTACGTGTCCCTGTCTCGACACCGAGATCGTACCGATGTGTATGTCTCATGAGCTGATGTTTGGAAAAAGTCTGGGGGAAGTGGTGAGTCGTGTCCGGCGTCAGGAAACAGCACTGGAGCTTGCCGAGCGTCATGGGCTGGAGCTGGATGCCGCCATCGTTGAGCCGCTGAATTTTGCGCCCATCGTGACACGGGCTGGTGTCACCGGAGCATCAACCGAGGGTCCCGTCATGGTAGAAGCCGTTCCAGTGAGGATGGATATGGAAGAGGCGCAGCGGTTGCTCGATGCCGAGCGTGACAGACTCCTGAGTGAGCAGAATCGCGAACACGCTCTGGAGCAAGATGCTCTGCGAGCGATAGCGGAGGCTTCGAGGCGAGCGCTGGAGGCGCACGAGAACACCCATCCAGGACGAGTGCTCTTTGGGGGGAAGGCACGTGAGGCGCAATGGCAAGAGACGAGGAAATCTCTACAGGTTGAGCATCACAACGACCAGCAGGCCATCAAGCGTCTTGACTCAACGTACCGTGATGGTCGTGAATATCGCGAGTACTCTGCGAGTAAAGGTGCCGCCGAGCGATTGCCTCAAGCCGC
>RCMY010003901.1_pt1 | contig 13058 bp, 11 predicted proteins | sample 2041341 | NCBI WGS metagenome assembly RCMY01 (sample SAMN09708234, study PRJNA481090) | Marine sediment metagenome, whole genome shotgun sequencing project. | reverse complement strand
CCAAGCTTATACCGAATCTAAAAAAGATTCTTTACACCGCTACGCTACTGAAGTTGTGCGATCTTTATTAAATACCCAAATGATCAATGACATCCGAGCAGAACTTAAAGAAGACCCTGTCAGTAAACTACTGAACAGAGCAGCAATTTTTGAGGAACTAGATTTACTCATTAAAGATACACAATATTCAAACAGGCCATCATCAATCGCCTTATTAAAAATTAATGATTATATAAATATAAACCAAGATCACGGACAGGAAATTGCTCATACCTTATTGAGATATATAGGCGATCATTTAAGCTCATTTTTTGATGAAAAGGTATTACTCGGCCGAACCGCTAATGCTGATTTCTTATTGTTATTTAAAGATACATATGCAAAAGAAGCTAGCAAACTTTTAACAAAAATGCGTGATCAACTCAAACCCTTGGCCGTTAAAGATATGCAGATTGATATTAAGATCAATATTGCCGTTGCTCAATGCCACGGTGCCTTTGAAACGGCCCGCGATATCATGCGTCGCGTTGACAAAGGGATACAAGCAACACAGGAAACCTCGTCTGACGTAATATCCGTTCAAGAATGAGCAATACGCTGCAAGTAGTCAGAGAAATAGCTCTCTATATTATCTAAAACTGAAACCAAACGGTGATCACTATGAACTAGGTGTAGTTCACTGTGGTTCTCCTTGGCATAGCTAACTACGTTTTGCCAAGGGATTATGTCATCCTCCCAAGCATGCACAATACACACGTTTTTTTGCTCAAGGGCATAGTTTTTTGACTCGTGGCCGGACATGTTTAATGCCGGTGCCAACAGAAAAACACCCTTCGGCTTTAATTGACTGGCAGCCACTAAGGATACATATCCCCCCATACTTGAACCAACAAGAATATAGTCTTCAGTCTCTACTTGTAAATGTCTTACTAATTTTTCTACCCGTTGATCAGCATCATCAATCCCTTGGTAGTCAATGCTTTCAACACTACAATCCAATTGCTTTGCGGTTTCTGCCAAACGTTTAATCTTGGTACCCCAAGGGCCACTTTCTTTTCCGTGTGAGAATATTATTTTCATTAGAAAAAAACCTTAAGCAAATACTGTGACATTCTGAGTACTGATTGCCAGTAATTGACCTTTACTATCCCAAACATTTGCCGTAGCAATTCCATAGCCTTCAGAATACTGTAATGTGTCAGCTTGATATGCTAACCATTGGTTCTCTGAAAAATCTTGTAAAGGATTAACAAAGTTAAGAGTCCATGTCATGGTGCTACCTGGAGCTGGTAGACGAAGTTTTTGTAATAAGGTTGGTGGCCAAGCATCGATTAATGCGATCAAGTGAGCGTGTGTTATTTTTTCACAGGGTTTACTAAAACGCATCCAACCATGGATGTGATCTTTCTTACTACCAGTGAAAGGTTTACCGCCATCCACAAAATTTAAATCAAAGTGTTTTAAGAACTTCGGCGTTAAGCCAGGAATATTCGGCACGAAGCTAGCTTTTTTTGGTAGCTGCATTGTGTGCATAATCTCATGACTTAGATTAATTTTCGTTTTTCTTGCTGCACCAAAAATAAATTGTGCTCGTACACACACTTGTTCATCCTGAACTAGGCTTACTTGAACTGTACTAACGTTTCCACCTTCACGCAGAACCTCTGTATCAATTATAAAAGTTTTTTCAGCAGTAAATGGTGCTACAAAATTACAACTCATTGAACGAATAGGGCGTTGTTTCTCAATTGCATTACTTGCGGCTTTATAAGCTATACATGCTGACAAACCACCATAAACAGTTCGTCCTTGTGCCCATTGCTTAGGGACCAGGAATGATTTATTTTCTAGTGAATCAATTAATTCTAGTATTTCATCTATATGCATCTACGTCTTTCTTTTTTATCAATGACTCTGTGGCTTAACTGGGATGTCCTTGTTTTTACTCGAATAAAAAAGGCTGCAAGAGCAGCCTTCTTACACATAAATAAACAAATTATTTACACATCCAAGTTACTTGCAGACAAGGCATTCTTTTCAATAAACTCTCTACGCGGCTCTACTTGATCACCCATTAAGGTAGTAAAAATTTCATCCGCAGCAATTGCATCGTTAACTTTTACTTGTAATAAGCGACGAGTTTCTGGATTTACCGTTGTGTCCCACAGTTGATCAGGGTTCATTTCGCCTAGACCTTTATAACGCTGAATACTTTGGCCTTTTTTGGCTTCATTCATTAACCAATCAACCGCTTCTTTTAAAGTGTTAACCGGTGCTTCTTTTTCTCCACGTCTAACCATGGCACCATCACCAATTAGGTTTGCAAGATCTTTACCTAACTCAGCAATGTGAGTGTATTCGGCCGATTTAAAAAATTCATTTTGAACGCGTTTGTGTGTAGTCACACCATGATAATGACGCTGAATATCTAAGGTATAACCGATGTCTTCATCATGCTCTTCAAACACAACCTCATATTTTGGCGCTGTGTCATCACTACTCTCTAAACGCACAGCCAGTTTTTGTGCCCAAGCTTGCATAAAGCTTCTGTCATTACGGTTAGCTTCTGTAATCGCTTCTAGGTGCAACATTTGACGTAAAACATTTTCATCATAACGTCGTGACCAGCGTTGAATAATATTTTCAAACAGCATGTACTGCTTAGCTAAGTTTTCTAATGACACACCTTGAATTGCCGGTGCACCATCATTCACATGCAAGGCCGCTTTGTCTAATGCATTACTTAATAAAATTTGATTAAGTTCTGCATCATCTTTAACGTAAATTTCTGACTTACCGCGTTTAACTTTATACAAAGGCGGTTGTGCAATATAAATATGACCCGCTTCAACTAAGCTTGGCATTTGTCTATAGAAAAAGGTTAACAACAAAGTACGAATGTGCGAGCCATCCACGTCAGCATCGGTCATGATAATGATGCGATGGTAACGTAATTTTGCTAAATCAAAATCGTCGCGACCAATACCCGTACCTAATGCAGTGATTAAAGTACCTACTTCTTGCGAGGATAACATTTTATCAAAACGTGCTTTTTCTACGTTAAGAATTTTACCTTTCAAAGGTAAAATAGCCTGTGTACGACGATCACGCCCTTGCTTGGCTGAACCACCCGCAGAGTCACCCTCCACTAAGAACAGTTCTGATTTTGCAGGATCTTTTTCTTGGCAATCAGCAAGCTTACCAGGTAAACCTGCAATATCTAAAGCGCCTTTTCTACGTGTCATTTCACGCGCCTTACGTGCCGCTTCACGTGCACGTGCCGCGTCAATCATTTTTCCTGAAATAATTTTTGCAGACTTTGGATTCTCTAAAAGAAAATCTTTAAACTTCTCTGCCATTAATGTTTCTACCGCCGATTTAACTTCGGAAGAAACTAGTTTATCTTTGGTTTGTGAAGAAAACTTTGGGTCCCCAACTTTAACCGAAAGCACTGCAGTCATGCCTTCACGAGCGTCATCACCACTGGCAGTAACTTTATCTTTTTTATTATTTTTACCGCCTTCTTTATCCATGTAACTTTTTAAACTACGCGTTAGTGCAGCTCTAAAGCCTGCCAAATGTGTACCGCCATCACGTTGTGGGATATTATTGGTATAACAAAACATATTTTCTTGATACGAATCATTCCACTGAATTGCAATTTCAACACCAATACCATCCACTTCATCGGTGAAGTAAAAAACATTATCGTGCAATGGTGTTTTCTTTTTATTGAGGTGATCTACAAAGGCTTTAATACCACCTTCGTATTCAAAAATTTCTTTTCTATCATCACGTTCATCTACCACAACAATACGTACACCTGAATTCAAAAAAGAAAGTTCACGTAAACGTTTTGCCAAAATATCAAAATAATATTTAATATTAGTAAAGGTTTTTGGGCTTGGTTTAAAACGTACCGTCGTTCCAGAACGTTCAGTATCACCAACAACTTTTAATGGTGCTAGCGGTTCGCCACCGGCGTATTTTTGGTAATGCGTTTTTCCATTGCGATGAATGGTTAACTCAAGTTCATCCGAGAGGGCGTTTACTACCGAGATACCAACGCCGTGCAATCCACCAGAAACTTTATAAGAGTTATCATCAAACTTACCACCCGCATGCAGCACCGTCATAATAACTTCGGCTGCCGAACGACCTTCTTCTGGATGTATGTCGGTTGGAATTCCACGACCATCATCAATAACCGTGATGGATTCATCCGCGTGAATGGTCACCGTTATTTCTGAGCAATGCCCAGCAAGCGCTTCATCGATTGAGTTATCTACAACTTCAAACACCATGTGGTGCAAACCGGTGCCATCATCAGTGTCTCCGATGTACATACCTGGTCTTTTTCGGACGGCTTCAAGCCCTTTAAGGACTTTAATATTACTGGAATCGTAAGTTTGTGCTGCTGGAGTGTTCGAGTTTGAATCGCTTGTCATTGAGTACTCTATTTTTTGGTTCAAATTATTTAATAATTATAACATTTATTGGATTATGTCACCTACTCTAAATCGCTTTCAAACGGCTTTTGATTGATTTTTTGGTCAAGCTTAGTCGTAGTATTAAAAAACTTTTAAAATTGCTTAAAAAGGCGATTTATGAATGATTATTTAATAAACAATACAACAACAATGATGTTGCACTGCACAATGACTAAATATTAATCAATTCTCTTACTTTTACCCTTATTCTATTTTTACAACATTTCGATGTTCCACGTGGAACTTAGTCGCTTTTTCAAAAATTGGATGTGCCAGCGGATTCAATGCGGTGATAAAAGTTTGGGCCTGCAGTGAGTCAATTTTTTGTAAAAGACGATGAGCGTGATCATTATCCAGTTCTGCAAATGGGTCATCAATTAATAAAAGCGGTGATACTTGGTGAGTATCTCTAAAATGTTTAACCTGTGCCAACATTAAACTAGCCGCAATAAGTTTCTGTTGTCCTCGAGAAACTCGTTGCTGAACTCGGTGAAATTGGGTTTTATCTGAAGCTGACTTTATATCTAACTCATCATTTTCTTCTTCATCAGAAGTCAAAATTAAATCACCTACCTGGATTATTAAGTCTGCTCGATGTGGACCAACCACCGTTAATCCTACTTTTCGCTCTCTGTCTTTACTTTTATCTAAAGCCTCAGTAAAACTTAAATCCATTGGCCATCCGCTTCGATAGGCCAGTTTTAGCTCTGAATCTAGTAAATCGGCTGCAAAATCACTGATATCTACTGATAAATTGGCAATATATGCTTTGCGTAGTTCATCAATCACTGTTCCTGACTCTATAAGAATCTTAGTCCAAGACTGTAATTGCGAAGATGGAATACCTTTTTTTAGTCCGGCATTACGTTGTTTCAGAGCTTGTTGGTAACGTTTCCATTCATGAATAAAACGAGGTTCCACGTGGAACACTCCCCAATCAATATATTGTCGGCGAAGTTTGGGACCTTCCTCAATGAGTTTGTGAATGGCTGGATCAATGATAACGGCTGGTAATACACGACTGAGTTCCACTAAACTTTTTATCGATTCACCATCAATCTTGGCTAGGTAATTAGAACCAGTAGAGTCTCGATTTGCCTGCAAGGCTAATTGCTGACTTATTTCAGTTTCTAGTTTGGCTCTAACAACAAATGATTTGGCCTCATCTTGAATGAGTTTATTAAATGAATTTGCTCGAAACGAACGTCCGCGAGACAGACAGAATAGGGCTTCAAGCACCGATGTTTTCCCAGCACCGTTTGCACCCAGGAAAAGATTGATGTGTGGAGAGGGATGTAAAAACACCTGATCTAAACAGCGAAAGTTTGAAATCGCTAATTCAGTCAGGTGCATAGGGTTCTTCTATTTATTATGACTGCCAGTTAGCAATCGTAATTAGTGCTGTGAAAATACTAGAGACGCATCGGCATAATAACGAATTTACTGCCTTCCATTTTGTCATCAGTAATAAGACATGAACTGTTTGAATCGGTTAAACCAATATTAATAATGTCAGATTCTAAAATACCTAAAACATCCAAAAGGTAATTTACATTAAAGCCCACTTCAATAACTTCACCACTGTATTCAATTTCAATCGCGTCTTCTGCTTCTTCTTGCTCAGGATTATGTGAGTGAATGCCTAGCGTATTCTCTTTAAGTTCTACCCGAATACCACGGAATTTTTCATTAGATAAAATTGCAGCGCGTTGCAGTGCAGCACGAAGCGCTTGACGATCTGCAGTGAAATTATTTGAGGTCGAAGATGGTATAACCCTTTGATATTCAGGGAATTTTCCATCAATTAGCTTAGAAATAAAACTTCTATTACCAAACACCGCTTGCAAATGATGCTGGCTTAAAGTGATTTCTAAATCACCTTCGTTATCCAATAAACGTGAAAGCTCTAAAACCCCTTTACGCGGCAAAATAACTTGTACTTCACTATCATGAGTCACGGCTTGTGCTGCCATGGCTAAACGGTGACCGTCAGTAGCTACTGTCACTAATTCATTGTTTTTTAACTCAATCAACATTCCATTCAAGTAATAACGAACGTCTTGTTGAGCCATAGCAAACTGAGTACGCTCTATCTGTTGTCTTAGCTTGTTTTGATCAATGGTAAAGCTCTGAGCCCCTTTAACGGCCTCTAATACCGGAAACTCTGTTGCGGGTAAGGTTGCCAGTGTAAAACGTGATCTACCCGAACGTAAGGTGACTCGTTCTTTATCCAAAGCAAATCGAATATCAGTGCCCGCTGGTAAGTTTTTACAAATATCCAAAAGCTTACGCCCTGGAACAGTTACCTCACCATTCTTTTCAACTTTCAGAGACTCTGAGGTTCCAGCTACTAGCTGTACTTCTAAATCAGATGCAGTCATTGATATATCAGTATCAGAAACTTGTAAAAGCACGTTGGCTAATACAGGCATTGTCTGTCTGCGTTCTACTACTCCAATGACCGATTGAAGGGTTTTTAAGAAGGAATCTCGTGAAATGGTGAATAACATTATTAATAAAACCTTTTATATATATACTTTATTATTACTATTATTAGGCTAGCCATTTTCTGTGGATAAGCCTAATTTTGTATTTAAATCAATTACTTACAAACTTTAAAGTCTGTGTTTAAACCTGGTATAAGGCATCGCATACACTGTGCATACATTGTGGATAAGTCCAATAATTTTCTTACTCACAGTTTATTAGATTTTTATCCACAAGCTTATACAAGCTTTATACACAGCAAAAAACGAGCCAAAATTCTGCCTAAAAAGTGGCTCGCAATATTGTAAAACATTCTAAAAGACTTCATTCAACATTTACTCTTTCTCGCCGTAAATTTATAAAGCCTTAAAAAATTATTATCGATAAAACCTTAACTAGTTGGTTAAGGTTCTAAATAAATTATCGTAGTCTTCTCGCATTCTATGATCGGATTCACGCAGCTCTTTAATTTTCTTTTGTGCATGAATAACCGTTGTGTGGTCACGCCCACCAAAGGCTTTTCCAATTTCTGGCAAACTCATACGGGTTAGTTCTTTAGCTAATGTCATGGCAACTTGGCGAGGACGAGCAATTGAACGCGTGCGAGTTTTTGCGGTTAAATCGTTTACCCTAATTTTAAAATACGAGGCAACGGTTTTTTGAATATTGTCGATTGAAATTAATTTTTCTTGCACTGCAAGTAAATCACTTAAGGCTTTTTTTGCAAACTCAATGGATATTGGTTCACCTAAAAAACGCGAATTAGCCACGACTCTACGTAAAGCGCCTTCTAGCTCACGAACATTAGAACGTATGTTTTGTGCTATAAAAAAGGCTACATTTTCAGGTAATTGTATTTGGGATTGCTGCGCTTTTTGCATCAAGATGGCAACACTGGTTTCTAACTCAGGCGGTTCAATAGCTACTGTTAAGCCCCAACCAAAACGTGATTTTAAACGCTCTTCTAATCCGGCCACTTCTTTGGGATAACGATCGGAGGTTAAAATGATTTGTTGTTTAGCATCCATTAAGGCGTTAAAGGTGTGAAAAAATTCTTCTTGCGAACGCTCTTTGCCAGCAAAAAATTGTATGTCATCAATCAACAAGGCATCTAGTGAACGATAGGTGTGCTTGAAGTTATCAATCGAGTTATGTTGCAAAGCTCTCACCATGTCACCCACAAAACGTTCGGAATGCACATAGGCAATTTTAGCCTGAGGGTTTATTTCTAACATCGCATTACCAATGCTGTGCATCAAATGCGTTTTACCTAATCCCACTCCGCCGTAGATAAACAGTGGATTATATGAATGCCCCGGGTTTTGCGCGACTTGAAAAGCCGCAGCCCTAGCAAGTTGGTTACTTTTACCGGCCACGAAAGTATCAAAAGTAAAATCGGGATTTAAACGGCTATTAATAACAAAGGGTCTATTGGTAAGTCTCACACCGCTTGAAGACACTTGGTCGATGGCATGATCGCTAGCTATCACCGACGCTGGAATAACTGGTTCATTGTTCTCGGTGGGATTACCCACTTCCAATTCCACCCTTACCGACGGAATTTTGGTTTTGAGCAGTTCAGTGATGCGAGTGAGTAAATTTTGTTCAATATGTCGTCTAACGAAGTTATTTGGTACGTATAAACGAATGATGTTGTCTTTGGATTGCACATGCAGAGGGCGTAAGTAGATATTGAACTGCTCTTGATCGAGTTCCAGTTTCAAGGTATCTAAACAAAATTGCCATGCTTGAGACAATTTACCTAACTCCAAGTGACGATAAACAATAAAAATGCTGCATCTGGCCAAATGACAAAGACGCGAAGGGCGGTTAGTGTACCACTGTGAAACTCTCTGACCAGCCTGTGGATAAAATTTTGCTGAAATTACCTAAGGGCCTAATATTTATAGAGAAATGTGCTTAAAAATAAATCAAAATTGCCCACTTCAAGGCATTAGCAAAATTTGTTCTTTATGATTCTGCGGAGACTGCACGGCCTCAATGGCTTTACTCACAATTACTTCTTAGTTGTTGATTACCCATGTGGACACGATTCGTTTAATTTTTACCCGCTTTAAAGCCTAGCCAGACTGGTTTATAGGCCAAATTCGGTTTTAGAATCATTCTTAAGAAAACAGCGAATAAAGGCATTTTAGCTTGACAAAAGGGGGTCAAATCCGTATTCTGCGCGGTTCGTCAACGTCGTGATATGCATCCATTTAGCCCAATGAAAAGCTTGTGGCCAAATGAGACAGAGATGAAATACTTATAACGACGATCAATTAGGTTAAAGATTATGAAACGTACATTCCAACCAAGTACTTTAAAACGTAAACGTGCTCACGGCTTCCGTGCTCGTATGGCTACAAAAGGTGGACGCTTAGTGCTTAAGCGCCGTCGCGCTAAAGGCCGCAAGGTACTATCTGCATAATCTTGGTATTTCGACTTGTTGCAAAACCAGTCGATACAAGATGAACGCAACAGCTTGTCTACTACAAGCACATTTCCAAAATCAAAGCGCTTATTAAAGCGCTTTGATTTTATGCGTGTTTTAAAAAAAGGCTCGCGAGTTTCCGACGCACAATTATCATTTGCCGTGCACGCCAATGAACAAGGTGAAGCACGCTTAGGGTTGGCCATTGCAAAACGAGCCGTGCCACACGCGGTAGATCGCAATGCCATTAAACGGCAAATTCGTGAAGCTTTTCGTTTGCACGATAACTTACCCAGTTTAGATATTGTGGCATTAACCCGAAGAAGCACAGCGGCTCAAGATGTAAAGCTAACGCGTAAAAGTGCTGAGAGTTTATTTAAACGAATTGCGGCCGGTAAAATTAAACCGCTACGCAAGAAATCCTAATTATGTCTGAAAGCAAAATAGAAAATAATATTGAACAGTCTTTAGTTAAGTCGCTAAACACGCACGATAAAAAATCGTGGAGCCCAATGGTTTTTCTTATTCGTTTGTATCAAAAATATATCAGTCCACTTCTTGGTCAGAACTGTCGCTTTACTCCTACCTGTTCGCATTACATGGTGGAAGCGATTACCGAGCATGGTCACCTTAAAGGTGCTTTTTTAGGAGCTAAAAGAATTTGTAAATGCCACCCTTGGCACGAAGGTGGTTACGACCCAGTGGTAAAGAAGTAAGAGTAGTAGATAAACAGCAGTACTAAAAAATTTAGTAAAAACCAATTGTGTAAAAACCCTTTTACCAATAATTAAAATATAAAAAAGAATACAGTATGGAAAATCAACGTTTATTTTTGTGGAGTCTATTGGCCATTATCATTTTCTTCATGATGCAGGCTTGGCAAAAAGATTTTGCTCCACTAACAGTAGAGCAAACTGTTCAACAAGTCCCAGCACTCAGTGCTACCGCTCCAGTCGATTTAACGGTTCCAGGTGTTGATACTACTACCGCTACTTCAGATATTCCTGCAGCTGAAACAAACACTACAGCAACTACGCCAACGCCAACGGCTGTGGTAAAAAAAGGTCAAGTAGTTAAAGTGAATACCGATGTGTATGCCATTGAGATTTCTACACAAGGCGCTTCATTGGTAGGTTTAGTTTTGCCCAATATGCCTTTAGATAAAAAGAACCCTGATGTTCCGGTGGTTCTGTTTACCCAAAACGATACTGAAAATTATGTTTTGAATAGTGGTATGCGTGCAAGCGGTGTTGCCGTTGAGCCAACGCATCAAGCGATGTGGAAATCAGCCATGTCATCCTACGACTTAGGCACTAAAGACAGTATTAAGGTACCGTTTACGTGGGTTTCACCAGAAGGTTTAGCCATTACTAAAACTTATACCTTTAAACGTAAAAGCCATGTAATTACGGTTGATTATCTAGTTAACAATACCTCAGCAAATAGTATTGCGGTTAGACCGTACGCACAAATTCATCGTATGCATCCGCCATTATCGCGTTCAATGTTTGACGTGGATTCATTTTCAACTAAAGGTCCTGCTTGGTTTAATGCAGAAAAGTATGAAAAGATTACCCCAAAAGATTTAATTGATGAGCCCATAAAACAAAATATTACGGATGGTTGGGTAGCAGCCATTGAGCATCACTTTTTAACTGCGATTGTTCCTAATGCGGGTGAAGAGAGTGCCTATCAGTTAACGGCTAAAGATGAGAATGATTACAGTCTTACTATTGCGGCTCCCAGTGCAAACGTAGCAGCGGGTGCAACGGCTACTTTTACTCAAAAATATTTTGCGGGTCCAAAAATTCAAAAAGAACTTGCAGCTCTATCGCCTAAGTTAGATTTAACTACCGATTACGGTATCTTTTCAATTATCTCTAAACCACTCTTTTCATTATTGGCATTCGTACACGGCATTATTGGAAACTGGGGTTGGTCAATCATTGCGGTAACCTTATTAATTAAAGCGGTCTTTTATCCACTAACAGCAAAAAGTGCTCGCTCGATGGCGGCCATGAAAAAAATACAACCGCGTATCAAGTTATTACAAGAACGTTATAAAGACGACAAACAAGAATTATCCAAAGCCACGATGGCGGTGTATAAGAAAGAAAAAATTAATCCAGCCGCAGGGTGTTTGCCGGTATTAATCCAGTTCCCATTCTTCTTAGGCTTCTATTGGTTGTTGATTGAGTCAGTAGAATTAAGACAAGTACCGTGGATGTTGTGGATACAAGATTTATCGTCTAAAGATCCGTTGTTCATTTTGCCTGTCTTATACGGTATTACTATGTACTTACAACAAAAAGTACAACCGATGAGTGGTGGTAATGCTGAAATGCAAAAGGTTATGAAGTTTATGCCAATTGCCATGGTCGGTTTATTCTCATTCTTCCCAGCAGGCTTGGTACTTTATTGGATTACCAACAGTGGTGTAACCGTAATACAACAATGGTACATCAATAAGCAGTTAGCTAAAACTGCTTGATTACCACAAAAACTAAAAGAAACTGTAAGGGCGTGATTTATCACGCCCTTTTTAGTATTTGCTATTAATTATGCTAAAGTTATTAGCATGAAATGGCAATCATTAATCGTTCTTAGTTTTTTTACCTTAGTCATCGGCTTTTGGAAAAAGAATGACATCTCCTCAAGGATGCAAATACTTGCAGAAATTTCGGCTGAGCCCGTTCAAAATAATATTAGATCACGCAGTGAAAAAAACCCTTTTACGGTAAGCGTAAACGCGGTGGATTATAAAATTAAGCCGCTTTATGATTATGAGTTGTTTGGCATGGTGATGTCATACAAGCATCATGACCCTAAAATAAGATTACATAAAAGTTGGAACGATCATTTAAACGTGGCTGATTATTGTGTGGTGTGGGGAACTACGGCAGCGGCTAGTACTTTGCCTAAAGTAAAATTTTGGAATGGCCAATTTACTTGTAACTTTAGTACTCGTAATCAAGAAGCCTGGGATAATTTTAATATCTCACAAATCTCTAATAACCATTTAATCAGTGCCGAAAATAATATACGCAATAAAATTAGTAAATTACGTATTGGCGATCAAATTAGAATTAAAGGTAAGTTAGCCGAATACGAAAATCTTAATGTCGGCGGTACCCGTGGAACCAGCATCACGCGTGATGATCAAGGCGATGGGGCGTGTGAAACCATTTACGTTGAAGAAGTTGCTATCCTTAAGAGTTACACCAGTGGCTGGCGAATTATTATGTATGTGTCTTTAGTAATATTTTTGTTATCTTGCATGATGTATTTCAAAACTCCTCATCGAAGTAGTGTTTAGTTACCATAACTATATCGTAGTAAGTAAAAAGTGTTATATTTGCTAGCTTATAAGCAGATAGTCGTCACTAAAAACTAAATATTAAAATGATTTCTTTCTTTAAAAAAAGTCGAAAAAAAATGGCAGATGACAACCGACCTTTGAAATATGCCAGATATGCTGTTGGAGAGATAGTATTGGTAGTTATTGGGATCTTGATAGCACTTCAGATCAATAATTGGAATGAAAATAGACTTTTGAAAAAGGAGGAGTTGAAAACGCTAAAAAGTTTAAATTCTGAATTTGTTAAAAATCTTAAACTTTTTGATGATACTTATGAATTTGACAACAA
>RCMY010006180.1_pt1 | contig 13059 bp, 10 predicted proteins | sample 2041341 | NCBI WGS metagenome assembly RCMY01 (sample SAMN09708234, study PRJNA481090) | Marine sediment metagenome, whole genome shotgun sequencing project. | reverse complement strand
CATGCACCAGACCTACATGATGCATTGCCCGCGCTGTTGCCCGGATGTCGCGCAAGCCCGGCGCATGGTGGCCCAGAAAATGCGATAGCCACGCCACACACCACGGCTCATTTATCGGGGCTGCGGACCAGACACGGTCGCCGATCCGCTCCATCATCACTTGGGTATAATCGGCAAACCAGCCAGCAATGTCACGGTTACGCCAGCCCCCCATATCGGCAAGGGCGGAAGGCAATTCCCAATGATACAAGGTGGCCGCAGGTTTCAGGCCGCGTTCTAGCATCCCATCAACCAATCGGTCGTAATAATCCAACCCTTGGGCGTTCACCGCCCCGCGCCCTTCGGGCATTACCCGCGCCCATGAGGTGGAAAAACGGTAAACGTCGAACCCCGCCGCTTGCATCAGGTCAAAATCTTCGGGCCAACGGTGGTAATGGTCGCAGGTCACAGCACCGTTTTCGGCGCGGACCACATTGCCGGGGGTCTCGGCAAAATCGTCCCAATGGGTACGACCTGCACCGCCAAAAGAATGCCCCTCAATCTGATAGCTGGAGGTGGCAGCCCCAAACAGAAAATCACTTGGAAAATCAGCGCGGTTTGGCAGCATGGTCAGGACCTGTGCGGTGCGGGGCCAGTGGATTGGCCGATGATCAATTCAGCCTCTAGCAGCCGATTGGACGGGGCAGGGGTTGTGCCTGCGATGGTTTCAAGCAGCATGGCGGCCGCAATGCGCCCCGCCTCACGGACCGAGGAACGGGTGGCGGTAAAGATGGGAACATCGCCACCGTTTTTCATATAACTTAGGTCATCATCATGAATAATGACGGAAATATCACGACCGATGCGCAGGCCACGTTCGTCAATCGCGCGGCGCGCACCAAGGGCGATGATCATCGACGATAACAGCAGGGCCGTTGGTGGATCGGGCAAAGCCAGCATTTCGCACACGGCGTCATAGCCAAGCCCTTCGGTCATCTCAATCGATTGCATCAAGGCAGGGTCGGTTGCAAGACCACGGGCGGTCAAAGCTTCGGTAAAGCCGCCGCGGCGGCGGATGGCGAAATCCATGAATTCAAGGCCGTTCACAAGACCGATGCGGCGATGGCCAAGGTCCAACAGGAAATCCGTGGCGCGGCGAAACGCGCGGCGGTTGTTCACATCGACCCAAGAATAAGGAAGGGCTGCCGCGGTAGCGCGGCCATGCACGACAAAGGGCATCTTGATGTCATGCAGCAACTTGATGCGGGGGTCATCGTGTTTTGGCGAGTGGACGATGACACCATCGACATTGCCGCGCGATTTCATTTCACGGTAAACCCGCGCCTCATCGCCGTCAGGCACGATAGACAGGATCAGGTCATAGCCGGCCTTGGAATAGGTTTCACCCGCGCCTGCGATGAAATCGGCAAAGATAGGGTTGACGATTTCATGCTGGGTTTCCACCGGGATCACATGCCCCACAGCCATCGCGCGCCCGGTTGCCAGACGGATTGCGCGGGTGTTAGGCTTGTAACTATAGCGCTGTGCGGCAGCTATGACCTTTTCGCGCGTGGCTTCATTCACCTCGGGGTACCCGTTCAGCGCGCGGCTAACGGTTGTGGGTGACAGGCCAAGCTTTTGCGAAAGGTCTTTTAAGTTCATTGCAGGCCCAAAGCGGTTTGAATTCCTGTGAAAGCCTAGCGGTAAGGTTTGCAGACGTCAAAGGCATTTATTTACGAGCAGTGCGGGACTTTATTGCCAAAGTAGGGCCATGTGCTTAACGAAATGCTGTCTTTCACGAATTGCCTGCTGCAACTTATGATTGACTCAAAGGGGTAAATCGCGGATGGTCAAGCCTCCAAAGCGGTTTGGATTTGACTCTACCGCATGAATGCCAACAATACGCCTGAAGGCGGGATCATTGGGAGGAAAAGATGAAATCCACTTACCTTATGGGGGCCGCCGCGATTGCGTTACTGGCCGGTGCAGCACATGCACAAGACCTGAAATTCGCACCCGGAGAGGATGCGAAGTTTCACTGGGACAGCTTTGAGGCGCTGAAAGCGACTGATTTGAAGGGCCAAAGCCTGAAGATTGACGGGCCTTGGGGTGGCGTGGACAAGGAGCTGTTCGAAAGCGTAATCGCGTATTTTGAGGCGGCAACCGGTGCGGATGTGGAATACACAGGCGGCGACGGGTTTGAGCAGCGCGTGATGATCGATGTTGAGGCAGGCTCGCCCCCCGGAATAGCAGTGATCCCGCAGCCAGGCCTTGCCGCAGACCTTGCCAAGCGCGGCAAGCTGACCGCCCTGCCAAGCGAAACGGCGGATTGGTTGAAAGAGAACTATGCGGCGGGCCAATCATGGGTCGACCTTGCAACCTATTCAGGTCCCGATGGCGCCAAGGCGCTGTATGGCATGTTCTATAAAGTCGATGTGAAGTCGCTGGTTTGGTATGTACCTGAGAATTTTGAGGATGCGGGCTATGACATCCCCACCTCGATGGAAGAGCTGAAAGCCTTGACCGAACAGATCGCCGCTGATGGTGGCACACCGTGGTGTATTGGTCTGGGGTCAGGCCCCGCAACCGGTTGGCCTGCGACCGACTGGGTCGAAGATATGATGCTGCGCAACAACACCCCCGCCGATTATGACGCATGGGTCAGCAATGACATGAAATTCGACGACCCAAAGGTTGTGGCCGCGATTGAAGATTTCGGCTGGTTTGCCCGTAACGACAAGTATGTGGCCGGTGGGTCGGGCGCAGTTGGGTCAACCGATTTCCGCGACAGCCCCAAGGGTTTGTTTGCATCGCCACCTGCGTGCTACATGCACCGTCAAGCGAGCTTTATTCCGTCCTTCTTCCCTGATGGTACCGTTGTTGGCGAGGATGCCGACTTTTTCTACTTCCCCGCCTATGCGGACAAGGATTTGGGCAAACCCGTTTTGGGTGCCGGCACGTTGTTTGTGATTACCCAAGACAGCCCGGTTGCCGAGGCCTTCATGAAATATCTGCAAACCCCGTGCATGAGGTTTGGATGGCGCAGAAAGGCTTCTTGACGCCGCATAAGGGTGTGAATCCTGACGCTTACGGCGACGAGACGTTGAAAAAGATGGGGGATATCTTGCTGGGTGCCGACACCTTCCGCTTTGATGGATCTGATCTGATGCCGGGCGCGATTGGCGCGGGTGTTTTTTGGACCGGGATGGTTGATTACACCGCTGGCAAAGATGCCACAGCCGTGGCGACCGATATCCAGAAAACCTGGGACAGCATAAAGTAAGCAGGCCCACTATGTCCCCGCCCAGCGTCAGCGTTGGGCGGGGATCACCTTATGCGCCGCGTCCTTTCCGGCGCAAGATATTGAGTGCGGATATGACGGTTTAGGGGGGAACTTATGGAACAGTTCGTGATGGCGGCTGTGACAATTTTAATCGGCGTCTTTGGCTGTATTTGTTACTTTTTTCTGTCGAACATGGCGCTGGACCGGATGTATCCAGCCTCTGGCGCGATGGCTGGGGCCAACATCAACCGCGCCAATCAGATCCGTCCTTGGTTGTTTATGTTTCCGGCTTTGGCACTGCTGACAGTCTATTTGGTCTATCCGGTGTTCGTGTCGATCTACCTGTCGTTTATGGATGCCGAGGGGGATACCTTTGTTGGGGCGGCCAATTATATTTGGCTTATCAATGATGATAAATTTCGGGAAAGCATGTTCAACAACCTGCTGTGGTTGGTGTTCGTGCCTGCAGCCTCTACGTTTTTCGGGCTGGTTGCGGCGGCTGTGACCGACCGTATTCGCTGGGGCAATTTTGCCAAGGCGATGATCTTCATGCCGATGGCGATTTCGTTTGTGGGCGCGGCGGTGATTTGGAAACTGGTCTATGAATACCGCCCTGATGGGCAGGAACAGATCGGGATTTTGAACGCGGTTTGGACCGGGATGGGCGGTGAGGCGCAGACTTGGCTAACGTCACCTGTCATAAATTCGTTTTTGCTTATGATCGTTCTGGTTTGGATTCAGACCGGGTTTGCGATGGTGATTTTATCGGCAGCCTTGCGAGGGATTCCTGAAGAAACGATTGAGGCGTCCATTCTGGATGGTGCCTCGCCGTTTCAGATTTTCATGATGATCAAGGTGCCACAAATTTGGGGAACGATTTTGGTGGTGTGGACGACGATCACGATCACCGTTTTGAAGGTGTTTGACATCGTTCTGACTATGACCAACGGCCAGTGGGGTACGCAGGTTTTGGCCAACTTGATGTTTGACTGGATGTTTCGCGGCAATGACACCGGGCGCGCATCGACCGCCGCCATTATCATCATGCTGATGGTGACGCCGATCATGATCTGGAACATCCGCAACGCTGCACGGGAGGCCCGCTAATGGACAATATCGTGGGAACCAAATCGCGCCTGGTCTGGGCGGTTAACCTGTGTGCCTTGGCTCTGGTTTTGTTGTGGACCTTCCCAACCTTTGGCTTGCTGGTGTCCAGCTTTCGTGACCGCGATCAAATCAGCGCTTCCGGTTGGTGGAAGGCGATGTTTCCGGCCGAGGCATCGGTGCAGTACAGGGCCGATCCACCAGATACTGCGGTGCTGAAAGACGGGCTTTATGTGCTGGACGGCAATATCTTTGACGGCGGGCCGGGCAAGGTGACGGCCTTTGGCACGTCAATCCGCGAGCCGGGCGCGCATACGGTGAATGAGCCGGTGGTGACAGAGGACGGTGAGACGGTGACGGTTCAAGCGAATGGTGATTTCACCATCACTTCACCCACCGCGATGGAAGGCCGCCGGGGCATGCGGATATTTGCGACCTCGGTCACGCCGGCAAGGTTTACCTTTGAAAACTATGGCAGGGTTTTGGGCGCCGAAGGATTGGGGCGGGCGTTTTTGAACACGATGACTGTTTCCATTCCCGCAACAGTGATCCCGATATTGGTGGCCGCCTTTGCCGCCTATGCGCTGGCGTGGATGGAGTTTCCGGGCCGTGCGCTTATCGTGGCTTTGGTGGTGGGGTTGCTGGTCGTACCGTTGCAACTGGCCCTTATCCCCTTGTTAAAACTTCATAATGAAATTGGGATTGGTAAGAGTTATATCGGGATATGGCTGGCACATACCGGCTTTGGCTTGCCGCTGGCCATTTACCTTTTGCGAAATTATATGGTCGGCCTGCCGCGAGAGATTATTGAAAGCGCACGAGTTGATGGCGCCACGGATTTTCAGATTTTCTTGAAGATCATTCTGCCGCTTTCGTTTCCCGCACTGGCCAGCTTTGCGATCTTTCAGTTTTTGTGGACGTGGAATGACCTGCTGGTCGCCCTCGTGTTCCTTGGAAATTCGGCTGATCAATTGGTCATGACCGGGCAGTTGAAAAACCTGATGGGGTCGCGTGGCGGCGATTGGGAAATCCTTGCGACCTCGGCCTTTGTCACCATCGCGGTGCCGCTGGTCGTGTTCTTTGCAATGCAAAAATACTTGGTCCGAGGCCTATTGGCCGGATCTGTGAAATAAGGAATGAAGGCCATGGGAATGGTAGAAAAACCGAATGCCGCCACATGGGCGCAGGACAAAGATTGGTGGCGCGGCACGGTGATCTATCAGATCTATCCGCGCAGCTTTCAAGACAGCAATGGCGATGGCATTGGTGATTTGGCGGGCATCGTGCAGCGCTTGCCGCATATTGCCGAATTGGGGGCCGATACGATTTGGATTAGCCCGTTCTTTACGTCACCGATGAAGGATTTCGGCTATGACGTGTCAGATTATTGCGATGTGGACCCGATGTTTGGCCAATTGGCCGATTTTGATGCGGTGATTGCAAAGGCGCATGAATTGGGGCTGCGCGTGATGATCGATCTGGTGCTGTCGCACACGTCGGATGAGCATCCGTGGTTTAAGGAAAGCCGTGCCAACCGCACCAATCCCCGCGCCAATTGGTATGTTTGGGCTGACCCAAAGATGGACGGAACGCCGCCGACAAACTGGCTGTCGATCTTTGGTGGGTCGGCCTGGCAATGGGATGCGCGACGTGAGCAGTATTTCTTGCACAACTTCCTGACATCGCAGCCCGATCTGAATTTCCATGAACCCCAAGTGCAAGACGCGCTGCTGGATGTGGCTCGGTTTTGGCTAGAGCGAGGCGTGGACGGGTTTCGTTTGGATACGATCAACTTTTACACCCATGACAAATACCTGCGCGACAACCCGGCCTTGCCGCCCGAACAGCGCAATGCCGATACGGCCCCCGCCGTAAACCCCTATAACCACCAGATGCACCTGTTTGACAAAAGCCAGCCCGAGAACATCGAGTTCTTGAAAAAGCTTCGTGCGGTGATGAAACCCTATAATGCCGCCGCCGTTGGTGAGGTGGGGGATGCACAGCGCGGGCTTGAGATACTGGGTGAGTACACGCGCGGCGATGATCGGATGCAGATGTGCTATGCTTTTGAATTCCTGTCGCCCAAACGGTTGACGCCGGCCCGTGTTGTGGAAACCTTTGACGCGCTGGATGCGGCGGCCCCTGATGGTTGGGCCTGCTGGGCGTTTTCCAACCATGATGTTGTTCGCCACATCACGCGCTGGGGACTCTCGGCCGATGCTGCAAAGGCTTATGCGACACTGTTAATGTGCCTGCGCGGTTCGGCCTGTTTGTATCAGGGCGAAGAATTGGGCTTGCCAGAGGCGGATATCGCCTTTGAGGATTTGCAAGACCCTTATGGCATCGAGTTTTGGCCCGAATTTAAAGGCCGTGATGGTTGCCGCACGCCGATGGTATGGCAATCGGACAACCAAACCGGCGGCTTTAGTGCGGGCAAGCCATGGTTGCCAGTGCCTGCGCAGCATTTGCAACTGGCAGGTGCCGCCGCCAAGGCGGAGGGCGGGTTGTTTGCGCATTACCAAGCGGCCCTTGCGCTTCGCCGCCTGCACCCGGTTTTGCGGACAGGCGCGCAGTTGGACCTGACTGCCAAGGGCGATTTGCTTAGCTTTTTCCGGGCCAGTGACGGTGCTGAGGACAGCTTGTTCTGCGCCTTTAACCTTGGGGAAAGCACACTAACGCTGCCCGCACCAAAAGGGGCATGGCAGGGCGTCTGGCCCGACCAAGGCGGCCCTTTGGGCAAAACCATAACTTTGGGCCCGTGGCAGTTTTGCCTTGCGGCAAAAGCGTGATGTGAAAAAGGCGGGATGACAGATGGCTAATCTTAAGCTGACGAATGTCGAAAAAGCGTATGGTGAGGTGAAAGTGCTTGCCAATATCAACCTCGACATCAAACAAGGTGAGCTGATTGTGTTTGTCGGCCCTTCTGGCTGCGGCAAATCTACGTTGTTACGGATGATTGCGGGGTTGGAACGGATCACCGAGGGAACGCTTGAGATTGACGGGCAGGTCGTGAATGACGTGCCACCTGCGCAGCGCGGCATTGCGATGGTGTTCCAATCCTACGCGCTGTACCCGCACATGACCGTGCGCGAAAACATGGAATTCGCGCTGAAAATCGCCAAGAAAAGTAAGGCCGAGATTGCCGCTGCGGTGACCAAGGCTGCCGATATTTTGCAGCTGACACCCTATCTGGACCGCTTGCCCAAGGCCTTGTCAGGCGGGCAGCGCCAGCGTGTGGCGATTGGGCGGTCGATTGTGCGCGACCCAAAAGTGTTTTTGTTTGATGAGCCGCTGTCGAACCTTGATGCGGCGTTGCGCGTGGCAACCCGGATTGAAATTGCGCAGCTGAAAGAGCAAATGGCCGACCGGACGATGATCTATGTCACCCATGATCAGGTTGAGGCGATGACGCTTGCGACCCGTATCGTGGTCCTGGCAGGCGGTGGGATTAGCCAAGTGGGCAGCCCGCTTGACCTTTATGAACGGCCGCAAAACGAGTTTGTGGCACAGTTTATCGGATCGCCGGCGATGAACCTTTTGGCGGGGGAGGTGGTGGAAACCGGGACGCAGACGGTGGTCAAACTGGACGGCGGTGGACTGGCGCGGTCTGCGGTGCCGACACTGGCTGCAGATCTGGGCATGAAGGTCAATATCGGCGTGCGCCCCGAGGACTTGGTTGCCACCGATGCAGATCCGATTTTCACCGGCGAGGTTGAGATTACCGAGGCGTTGGGCGAAGTGACCTTGCTGTATTTCAAGCGACAAGGCGAGGCGGCGCAGGTTGTTGGAAAACTGCCCGGCATCCATACTAATCTGCGGCGCAAGGCGGTGAAGCTAACCGCTGACCCCAAAAAAGTGCATATGTTCCACAACGGTTTGTCGCTGCGTTACCGTTAAGGGTTAGAGCAGGGCCAGAACCCCAATGAATATCGCGCTGATCGCCAAAGATAGCAGGCCCGGCACCCAAAGGGTGTAGCGGGGGCTTGGTATTGTCGGCATGTTGTTTGGCCCTTTATCCAAAATCCCTAAGGCGCATTAATCCGACATTTAGGTTTCTGTTGTCTTAACAAGACATGGATATTCACTGGGATCAGCTATCAAAGGCGCAATGGCAGGGCCAGCTTGCCACCCACGCCTACGGCCTGCGCCAAGATTGGGTTTTTGGTCAGGCGATGGCCTTGCTGGGGGCAAAGGTTTCGCGCGCTGTGGTGTTTGATGCCGGACACGCCGTCGCCATGGCACAGGTTTTGCAACGGCCCGGCCTGCGTGTGATTGGGCAAGGGCCGGTGTGGCTGACATCGCTAAAGGATCGCCAAAAGCGCCGCGTCATCCGGTGTTTGGCGCGCCATTGCGGGGCCTGCATTGTCACCCCAGCGCAGCCTTTGGCGGGTTGGGGTATGGTGCCACTTATCACGCCCAAAACCTCGGCCTTGTGGAACATCCACCGATCGCCGGAGGCACTGCGCAAAGGGTTAAACGGCAAATGGCGCAACAGGCTTGTCCGGGCCGAAGACACCGTGAAACCATCCCCGTTGAACCAGTCGCAGTTGCAAGACTTGATCGCCGAAGAGGCAGCGCAGCGCCAAAAGCGGGGCTACCACAACCTGCCGGGGGCAATGGCCGCCGATTGGTCGGGGGACAGTTTGGCGATAGGGTGGCAAAGCGCAGGGGGTTTGCAGGCAGGGATGGTATTTTTGATCCACGGACAGACCGCCAGCTATTTTCTGGGCTGGGCCAGTGACGTGGGACGTGCGGCCTTTGCGCATGGGCCGATATTATGGCAATCTGCCTTGGCCTTGGGCCGCCAGGGCGTGCGCGTGCTGGACCTTGGCGATGTGAACACGGACACTGGCGCAAGCCTTGCACGGTTCAAGCTGGGCACCGGGGCAGGGCTGGTGACGGCGGGGCCTACGTGTTTCATTTTGCCCTCGATGTGAAGGCAACGGGTGACAACGGGTCGCGATGCGCCGATAACCGCCCTTTGATAGACCTGCGCAAAGACCATCAAGGATAGCCCATGAAACGCCCGCCTATTTTTCCCGCCCCGCAATTCCCCCCCGTTAAACTGCGTGCCTTTCAGCGCATGCCACCCGCGGTGTTTCCCGTTATAATGGGCCTGTTCGGGCTTGGCCTTGCCTTGCGGCGCGGGGCGGATGCGATTGGTTATCCGGCAGCGATTGCTGAGGCGAGCTTGGGCGCGATCAGCCTGCTTTGGGTGTTTGCCACGCTGGGCTATGCGGTCAAGCTTTCACAGCGCCCTGCCGTGATTATGGAAGATCTGGCCATTCTGCCGGGGCGGGCAGGGTTGGCGGCGATGTCGCTTGGGATGGCCTTGTTGGCCGTGACCTTGCTGCCCTATTCAACCCGCGCGGCTGGCGTGGTGATGTTTGCGGCCCTTGGAACGCACCTGCTTTTGGCCGTCCTGATCATATTGGCCTTGCGCCGTGGCCCTGCAGAAGGCCGCGATGTGACGCCCGTTTGGCACCTTAGTTTTGTTGGTTTTATCATCCCTGCGGTGGCGGCAGCACCTTTGGGCTATACCGGGCTTGCCACAGGCATATTGTTTTCGACCACTGTGATTGCGATTGGCATTTGGGGCATCAGTCTTTTCCAACTGCTAAAGCGCGTGCCACCCGCACCTTTGCGCCCGCTGCTTGCGATTCACCTGTCGCCGGCGGCCTTGTTTGGCACAGTGTCATTGCTGTTGGGGATGCCAATGCTTGCGATGGGGTTTGCGGTGTTGGGCGGGCTGATCTTGCTTGCGATGGTTGCCTCGGCGCGTTGGATCACCGAGTCTGGATTTTCGGCCCTTTGGGGCGCGTTCACCTTTCCTCTGGCCGCTTATGCCAGTCTGCTTTTGGCTCTTGGTACGGCCACGGGGCCAAGCGGCCCGTGGGTTTGGGCCGGCATTGTGGTGCTCACCGCCGCGATTGGCATTGTGCCCGCGATTGCGCTGAAAGTGTTACAAGCTTGGACTAAGGGCACTTTGGCAGCTAAAACGAATGCTGCGGCCGCCTAGGCGATCTGCGCCACACAGGCGTACCCTATTTGATTTGCGCCACAAACGCGCGGGCAAGTGCCAAACCTGCGGCATCCGCTGCACCACTTGATGCAGCCGCATGGCGAGGGTGCTGCGCGATCCAACCGGGGGCCATCGCTTCAATTTGGGTGTGGAAGCGTTTGGTCCAACTGGTTACCACGGCATGATTGGCCTCAAAATGAAACTGCGTGGCATAGCCTGCACGGCCCACCCGAAAGGCTTGGTTCTGCACGTCTAAGCTTTGGGCAAGATGAACGGCACCCGGTGGTGCGTCAAACGTGTCGGAATGCCATTGGAAGGCGCTAAAATCAGCCGTCACAGCGGATAGCACCGGATCAGAACGCCCCGCATCGGTCGCCGAAATCTGAACCCAACCAAATTCTGGCGCCGTGCCAATGTGGTTGCGCGCGCCAAACCCACGCGCCATCAACTGCGCGCCAAGACAAATGCCCAAAACCGCACGGTCCACCGCAACCATCTGGCGCATCAGCGCGCTCAGCGGGCCGAGATAGGGATGGGTATCATCTGAAAGGGCAGTTTGTTCGCCGCCAAAGACCACCAGCGCATCCACGCCCTCAATGCTGCCCGGCAAGGCTTGCCCCAAATAGGGGCGATACTGGTCCAGAATCGCGCCCGCCTCGGCCAGCGCCATCCCGACTTGCCCATGCTGGGTACCAGCCGTATTTTCGACAATCGCCACGCGCATCATGCATCCTTTCTGTTTCCTTCACATCATCACGCTGGCTTTGCGCACGCAAGTGGGGCATTTGGCCTTGCCATTCTGTGCCATGCATGAAACAGCAAACCGCCAAACGACCGCTCCCACGGAGGCTACTCATGGAGATTCGCGAGGCACTTACCTTTGATGACGTTCTGCTGGTTCCGGCGGCAAGCTCTGTGCTGCCATCAGATGCAGATACATCAACATTTGTCACCCAATCCATTCGGATGAACATCCCACTTTTGTCATCAGCAATGGACACTGTGACCGAAGGGCGGATGGCAATTGCCATGGCGCAGGCGGGCGGTATCGGGGTGGTTCACCGCAACCTTACAGTTGATCAGCAAGCGCTGGAAGTGCGGCGGGTCAAGCGGTTCGAGTCTGGTATTGTCTACAGCCCAATCACCCTGACCCCCGACCAAACGCTGGCCGATGCCAAAGCGTTACAAGAGCGCTATAGCGTCACTGGGTTTCCTGTGGTGGATGAACTGGGCCGCGTTGTTGGCATCGTGACCAACCGCGACATGCGCTTTGCCTCTGATGACCGCACGCCGGTTAAAGTGATGATGACATCCGATAATCTGGCGATTTTGCATGAACCCGCTGACCGTCAGGCGGCGATTTCACTGATGAAAGCCCGGCGCATTGAAAAGTTGTTGATCACCGATGGCAAAGGCAAGCTGACGGGCCTTTTGACGTTGAAGGACACCGAGCAATCTGTGCTAAACCCCCATGCCTGCAAGGATGAACTGGGCCGCTTGCGGGTTGCAGCAGCCTCAACCGTTGGGGATGCCGGGTTTGAACGCTCAATGGCGCTGATCGAGGCTGGCGTGGATATGGTGGTGATCGACACCGCTCATGGCCATTCCGAAGGCGTTGCGCGCGCGGTTGAACGGATCAAGGCCATTTCGAACGCGGTGCAGGTTGTCGCAGGCAACGTGGCGACGGCCGAGGCGACCCGCGCCCTTATTGGCGCCGGGGCTGATGCGGTTAAGGTGGGGATTGGTCCGGGTTCCATTTGCACCACGCGGATTGTGGCCGGTGTCGGCGTTCCACAGCTGACCGCGATCATGGATGCGGCCTCTGCTGCGGGCAAGGTACCGATCATCGCCGATGGTGGTATCAAATACTCCGGCGATTTTGCCAAGGCGATTGCTGCAGGTGCGTCATGCGCCATGGTAGGCTCGGCGATTGCCGGCACCGACGAGTCGCCCGGTGAGGTGATTTTGTATCAAGGCCGTTCATTCAAGTCGTACCGCGGCATGGGCAGCCTTGGCGCGATGGCGCGCGGCTCAGCCGATCGCTATTTCCAAAAAGATGCCGCCAGTGACAAGCTGGTACCCGAAGGGATTGAAGGCCAAGTGCCATACAAAGGTTCGGCTGCGGCGGTGGTTCACCAATTGGTGGGCGGGCTGCGGGCAGCGATGGGCTATACCGGCAACGGCACCGTCGCGGATATGCGCAAAAACTGCACCTTTGTGAAAATCACCGGGGCAGGGCTAAAGGAAAGCCATGTGCATGATGTGCAGATCACCCGTGAAAGCCCCAACTACCGCATTATGTAAGCCAGACAAGGGCCTTGTCCGAGGCCACAGGATACCATGACACCAGCCGCACGCTATGCCGCCGCCATCGACATTCTTGACAAAATGCTGGCGGGCGAGGCGGCGGAAAAAGCCCTGACCAATTGGGCGCGGTCCAATCGGTTTGCTGGATCGGGGGATCGCCACGCGCTGCGCGATATTGTCTATGACGTGCTGCGTTGCAAACGGTCTTTTGCGGCTTTTGGTGGCGCGGAAACGGGGCGCGGTTTGGTCTTGGGCGCACTTCGCAGCGTGGGTAGCGCGCCTGAGGCTGTGTTTTCAGGCACAGGATATGCGCCTGCCGCCCTGTCGCAAACCGAGGCCGAAGGAGGCGCCGTGCCCACCGGCC
>RCMY010003900.1_pt1 | contig 13059 bp, 5 predicted proteins | sample 2041341 | NCBI WGS metagenome assembly RCMY01 (sample SAMN09708234, study PRJNA481090) | Marine sediment metagenome, whole genome shotgun sequencing project. | reverse complement strand
TCACCAACGCTCCGTTCCGGCGACTTTGCCGGCGCTATGGGGGCGGGCTCTTCGTGAGCGAAATGATCTCGGCTCGAGCCGTCGTGGAGGGCAATGCCAAAACCATGAAGCTCACCCAGTTCGCCCACGACGAATCGCCGCGAAGCCTTCAGCTGGCGGCCGTCGACCCTGCGGTAGTGAGCGAGGCGATCCGAATACTCATCGACACCGAAGGAATCGACCACTTCGACCTCAACCTTGGCTGCCCGGTTCGTAAGGTCACAAGAAACGGAGGCGGCTCTGCCCTGCCCTATAAGCGGAAGCTTCTTCGCTCCGTGGTCGGTGCGGCGGTGTCGGCGGCCGGTTCGATTCCCGTCACGATCAAGTTTCGCGTCGGAATCGATGAAACCCATCAGACCCATTTGGACACCGGCCGTATCGCCGCCGAATTGGGGGTGGCCGCGGTGGCCCTCCATGGCCGGACGGCGGCCCAGCTCTACAGCGGTTCTGCGGACTGGTCCAAGATCACCGAGCTACGTGAGACCGTGCCCGCGGAAATCCCGGTGTATGGCAACGGCGACATCTGGGAAGCTGGTGATGCGTTGGCCATGGTAAAGCAGACCGGTTGCGACGGAGTGGTGATTGGTCGCGGCTGCCTCGGCCGTCCGTGGCTGTTCGCCCACCTCGATGCGGCATTTGCCGGAGCCGACATTCCCCCAATGCCCCGAACCGACGAGGTGAAACTCATCATGGCCGAGCACGCCAAAGAGCTGGTGGCGTGGTTCGGTGACTACAAAGGCGTCCGGGAGTTTCGCAAGCACACTTCGTGGTATCTGAAGGGGTACCCGCTCGGCGGTGAAATCCGAGGCCGGCTGGGACGCATCGATTCCCTCCATGAACTCGATGACCTTTTGGCTGAGGTGCCCGACGTTGCCTTGCCCAAGGGGAATCGCCGAGTGGCTCGCGGCCATACCCGTGGCCCCCAGGTGGTTGCCCTGCCCGATGGTTGGCTGGTGGATCCCATGGACGACCTCGTGGCCAATCCCGAAGGAGACTCTGCCGTTTCGGGCGGCTGAGCTGCCCACTTCAGGCTCCCCGTTCTGCAGGAAAAACAGGGTCAGGCGGGCGAGACCGTTACCGGCACGCCGTTGAGTGCGATGTTGCCGCTAATCGGGTCCCGCAGGTACTCGTCGGTCACAAGATTGGTATTGACCCCCCGGTATTCAGACGCAACCCGCAGCTGCACGCCTTCGGCGTTCTGCCCGAACCCATGCGGAATACTGATCACACCGGGTCGCACAACATCGGTGCACTCGGCATCGATCACCAGTTCACCCACGCGGCTGACCACCTTGGCGGCGGCTCCATCGCTGATTCCCAACCGCTCGGCATCCTGAGGGTGAATTTGCATGGTGCACCGGTTCTTGCCCTTGGTGAGGACCCGAACGTTGTGCATCCAGGAGTTGTTGGATCGAACATGCCGGCGGCCAACCAACATCATTTCCGGAGTTTTCTCCTCCAAAGTTTCGGTGAGGCGGCCTATTTCACTGCGAAGCTGGTCGTTGAGGAGCTCGATCGTGCCGCTCTCGGTGCGAAGGATCCCGGGGAGACGGTTGGCCTCCAGCGGACCGAGGTCAACACCGTGGGGACTGGCCTCCAATACGGCAAGTGAAAGCCCACTATCGTCAGGCTCGAATCCGTCTCCGAATGGTCCGGTCCGAAGCATGATGTCCAGCAACCGCTCGCTTCCCGCGCGCTCGCCAACAGCCTCCAGAAGGTCTTGGGCACTGCGATCCGCCACCTTGCCATGACCATCCTTCACGGCTCCACCAGCCAGAGCGGTGGCCGTCGCCAAGTCCAGAGCTTCGGCCGCCTCGTTCGCGGCCGGACCACTGGCGGCCTCGCCGAGGAAGACCGCTGCCAGGCGAAGGAGAATTTGCCCCTCGTCCATCTGCGTCTCCTCCAGAGGAAGGACCGGTGGCGAGTAATTCGCAACGTTATGGACGGCGAAGTTCAGGAGGGCGAGGTCGTAATGAGACTTCTGGAGCGGCGAGGGCGGCGGCAGGATCACGTTGGCATGGCGGGTGGTCTCGTTGATGTAGGGGTCAACACTGACCATGAAGTCCAGGCCTCGAATAGCAGCGTCAAGGCGGCCGCTGTTGGGATTGGAGCTCACCGGGTTTCCGCCCACCGTCACCAAGGCCCGGACCTGACCGTCTCCGGGCGTCTCGATCTCCTCTGGCAATGCGGTCACCGGGAACTCCCCGAAGCACTCGGGCTGTTTCGAGACCCGGCTGACGGCCCGACCCATCCGGAAACCGCGACCCTTGCCTGGCTCACCCTGAGTTGAGGGTTGACCTGCTGCGCCTGTTGCGAACATGGCCCCGCCCGCGCGATCAAGGTTTCCGCTGAGGAGGTTCACCACGTCCACTAGCCAACTACTCAGCGTTCCGAACTCCTGGCAGGTGGTACCGATCCGCCCGTAGACGGCGGCGGCGGGACTGGCGATCAACTCGTCGGCCACCCGGTCGATCTGGGCGGCGGTGAGCCCGGTACGGGCCGCAACGCTGGCGGGCGTGAACGGAGCGAACAGCGCCGACAGCTGATCCAGCCCACTGGTGAAGGCCGCCACCCGACCCGGCCCGGGACCGCGGTCCAGCAGCTCATGACACAATGCTGCCAGAAAATAGGCGTCGCCGTTTGGTCGTATTGCGAGATGCCGGTCCGCCACTTCGGCAGACTCGCTGCGCCGCGGGTCCACCACCACTACCGAGCCACCCCGCTCCTGAATTCGTTTCATGCGGCCGGGAAAGTCCGGGGCGGTACAGAGCGACCCGTTGCTGGCCAGGGGGTTGGCACCAAGCATCAGCAGGTAGTCGGTACGGTCCAGATCTGGCACCGGCACCGTGACCGACCCGAACATCATGGCGGCGGAGATTTCCTTCGGCCGCTGGTCCACCGTGGAGGCGCTGAATCGGTTGCGAGTGCCCATGGATCGAATCAGGGTCCGGTTGTAGAACATCGGTGCAAGGCTGTGGGCATTGGGGTTACCCAGGTAGATCGCAACGGCATCTCGTCCGTGTTGGTCGATCACAGGCTTGACTCCGGCGGCGACAGCCTCGAATGCTTCATCCCACGTGGCCGAAACGAACCGGCCGTCCCGTTTGATCTGAGGTTCCCGGAGCCAGTCTGGGTCTTCATGCAGGTGTTTGAGGGTGGAGCCTTTGGGGCAGAGGAAGCCGGCGCTGAAGACGTCTTCCATGTCGCCGCGTATGCGCCTCACTTCTTCGCTGCCATCGGGCTTGGCGGTGAGCTCGATCTCCAAGCCGCACCCGGCCTCACAGAGCGGACAGGTGCGAAAGGCAGTGCGATCGGTCATGAACCAACGCTAGGGCGTGGTCCCCCTGCTCACAAAGCGATCGATTCGCACGGAAGACCACAGCTTCCGCGACCTCCGTCAGCTGCGAACTTTGGCCGGGGTATCGGCAGGTTGGGCCGCTCGACGCTGCCACAGAAGAAGACCAAAACCGGCGAGGAGAATGCGCAACCCGGCTGCGAACCAGGGCGCCGGGTCCTGACCGGTGAGGGCAAGGGTGGGCGGAGTCGCCACTGGTGTGGTCGCTATTGGCGGAGTCGCCACTGGTGTGGTCGCTAAGGGCGGAGTCGCCACTGGTGTGGTCGCTACGGGTGTGGTCGCTACGGGAACCACTGGGGGCTCTGCGGGGACCGGCTGCGCCGAGATGGTCACCGTGACGGTCGCCCGGCTTGTTCCCGTGCCATCGGTGACGTCATAGGTGAAGGTGTCGGTCCCGACAAAACCGGCCGACGGCGTGTAGGAAATCCTGCCGTCAGCATCGAGAACCGCCTCGCCGTTGGCGGCGGCCGAGACGGCGAGAACCGAAAGGGGGTCACCCTCAGGGTCAGAGTCGTTGGCGAGAACATCGATCTGCACCATTGTTCCGGTCAGCGTGGCAGCCTCATCATCTACCGCTACGGGAGCTGAACCGAGAACCCTCACGGTGACGGTTGCGGTTGCGGTATCGGTCCCGTCGGAGACGGCGTAGGTGAAACTGTCGATTCCAGAAAAGCCGGCATTCGGTTGGTAGACCACAGTGCCATCTGGCCCGATTGCGACTGCACCGTTTGCCGGTGTCGACAAAGAACCCGATACCACTGTCAGCGGGTCGTCGTTGGCGTCAAAGTCGTTGACCAACACCGGGATCGATACGGATGTCCCTGCGCTGGTGCTTGCCTGATCAGCAGCGGCCGCCGGGGGCGTGTTTGGCACGGTGACCCGAATGGTCGCAAAAGCGGTGTCGGTCCCGTCGCTGATCCAGTACACGAAGGCATCCACGCCCCGAAATCCATTGGCGGGAACATAGGTCACAACGCCGGCGGGATCGACCGAAGCCACCCCGTCGGCCGGAGCCTCGATTCCGATGACCTGCAGAGTGTCACCGTTGGGGTCGGTGTCATTGCCAAGAACAGCAATTGTCACCGCCGTTGACGGACTGGTATTGGCGGCGTCGTCCATTGCGACGGGAACACCGTTTTCAACCGTAACCACCACTGCCGCCGTTGCCTGCTGTGTGCCGTCGGAGATGGTGTAGGTGAACGATGCCTGACCCCGGAACGCGCCGGCCGGAACGAAAGCTACGGTGCCATCGCTGTTGATCGACACAACACCCTCTGCAGCGCCGCCGGTGGGTTGGGTGACCGCCACAACCGAGAGCACATCACCATTGTCGTCCAGGTCGTTCAGGAGAACGGGAACGTCAACAGGGGTGTTCCAGGCGGTGGTTGCGAAGTCGCTGATCGCAACGGGGGCGGCATCGGGAACCACAATGCTCACTGTTGCGGTGGCTGTGTCGGTGCCATCACTGATCGTGTAGGTGAAAGTTGCGGTCCCTCGGAAGGAACCGGACGGAGTGAACGTGAGGGTGCCGTCACCGTTGTTGCCCACCGAGCCGGCCCCGCCGCCTGGCTGGGTGAACGAGATGATTGTGAGCGAATCCGAATTGGCGTCGGTGTCATTCAGCAGGACGGGAATGACGAGGGGTGTTCCAGGCGATGTCGCCGCAGAATCGTCCACGGCGATCGGAGGAGCGTTGGAGACTGTCACCGTGACTAGGGCCTGGCCGAAGCCGCTCTTGTCGTCGGTGACGGTAAAGGCGAAACTGTCAACCCCCTTGAAACCAGCGTTTGGCGTATAGGTGACCGTGCCGTCGGAGTTGACCACGACTGACCCGTTGGCCGGGGTTGCCGCACTAGCGGTTGAGACGGCGTCGCCATCCGGATCGGTGGCCCCGGCCAGGACCGCAATCACGACCGGCGAGTCCGCGCCCGTCGTAGCGGTTTGATCGACCGCGATCGGTGGATTGTTCAGCCGCAACGTTGCGGATGCAGTGTTGTTACCGACGTTGGTATCAAGATTCTGGCCGAGGACGGAGGCGGTGTTTGTGATCGTGCCGGTGCCACTCGCCACGGTGCCTCCGATGTCTATGACGGCGACATCACCAAGGGCGAGCGATCCCAGAGAGCAGGTGATCGTGGCGCCGGAGATCACACACGAACCCCGGGTGGATTCTGCAGTAGTGGCGGTGAAGCCAGCCGGAAGATCATCGGTGACCACTGCGGCTGGCTCGACGGCCGGGCCGCGGTTGCGGGCTACCAGCTGGAATGACGCCGGGCCAGGAACCGTGAGGGGACCCGGGTCGGTGAACTTCAATAGCGAGAGGTCCGATCGTGAGCGAGGCGACAGCACCACAGTGTTCGAGATTCCGTTCAGCGCTAGTCGGGATGTGGCCGCGGTGTATGTGGATGTCGCCGTGTTGGAGAGCACATCACCATCTGGGATGTCACCAACGGTGACCCGGAAGGAAACCTCGGCGCTTCCTCCAATTGGCATGGTGCCCAGTCGCGCTACCACGCGCGCTGGGCCCGTCAGAAGTTCACCAGCATCATCGGCGGCGACATCGGTCACCGCTGTGCCATTGATCCGCAGGCTTCCCGGAACATAGGTGGATCCATCGGGCACTGCGTCGGTCACTACCGAGTTCACCGCGCTGTCGTCGCCACTGTTAGCAATCGACACCGTATACAAGACCTCATCACCCACGTCCAGTTGGGCACCGTTGAGGTCTACCCCGGACTTGAATAGATCCAACTGGGGGGCGAAGAGCTCGGTGGAGAACGATACGACACCGGGGAAGTAGGTGTCGTCATTCGTGTTCAGGTTGATCGTGGCGGACGAGGCGCCGTTGGCCAGCACGTTGTTGGCCTGCACGGTGTCGATATCGAAACCAAGCATATTGGTCTGGAATGGGTCGCCGGTGGTATTGGTCGAGCCGAAACCGGAGAGGCTGCTGTTGAAGAAGTTGGTTGCCGGATTCAGCGAGTTGGAGAGGGAGGTGTTGTTGAGCCGAAGGCTGTCACCCAGCAGTCCGAGGTCACCCTCGTAGGCCACAACGCCAATGCGCGTTCGAACCGGTCCGGCCGGTGGGGTGAGGAAGCCCGACACGGGAATCGCCACGTTCTGATCTGCGACCGGTGTCCGTTGCACCACGGCATACCCATCGAAGATGGTGAGGTTTCGGAGCGGTTCCGACGGGTCCTGATAGGCCACCACCAGAGCCCAGCCGCCGTAGCGGTCCTGGCCCCGACCGGCCTGAAGGTTGGCGGTGGTGTACTCCCCGGAGCGGGCCTCGGTTACCAGCGCCGTAACATCGGCAAAACCCTGGTAGCGGACGCCGCCGGTGACAGCGGAACTGTCCACCTGGTTGGCAGTGATCGTTTGATAGGCGCCACCGGGCGTCCGAAAGCCAATCTGGTTGCGGGCAGCAGCGGTGGGGGCGGCCGACCCACCGGTTCCGGCGGTGGTGTCTGCTCCCCAATACAAACCAGCCCAGGCGACGGTGGCATCGGTAGGGATGATAAGGGTGTTGCGGCTGGAGTTGAAGGTGGCCGGATCGCCGTCGACGTCAACGAAGCCCATGTTGTAGGCGTTGTCGTTATTGGCGGCCAGAGTGGAGGCCGATCCGCTCCGGGCGGCCAAGCAGCCCAAAGCCGATGCCGGACAGGTAAGCAAGGTGTTCCCCGTCATCACGATTGCACCGGTGGTGTTCATGGTGAAACGAGTGCCGAACGGGCGGATGACGGCCGATTCCGAGGGTGACGGAATCACCATGATTGAGGCTATGGCAATCGCCAAGGCGGAGACGAGGGAGCGGACCACAGGGGCAGGTAAACGACGCACGAAACGCAGCTTTCAAGAGGAGTTGCGATTCGTATCGACACTTATAACCCCAGCTTGAGCAGTTGATTTGCCTGCCTCGAAAAGGCCTCGAATGCCCGCCTCGGTCAGCTCGTGAGAAGGGGGCTAGCGAAGGAAGGTGGTGGCGGCGTCGCGGAGGAATTCGCCGCCGATATTGGGGACAACGCCCCACACGAGAGTGATCGCAACGGCGACGATGATGGCAGCCAGCGCCGCAGGCGGGAGAGCGATCCGCTCGGGTGGTGCTATCACCGAATCATCGGCGAGCAACTCCATGTCGGCCTCCAGGGCCGCAGCCACGGGAACGGTTTGGGCGCCATCGCTGAAGAACATGGTCTTGATGATCCTCAGGTACAGGAAAGCACCGACGACGGCGGCAGCCATTGCGATCCCCGCCAGCACATAGGCTTCGTCTCGAACCGCCGCTTGGATCACACCGAACTTGGCGAGGAAGCCACTTGTGAAGGGAATGCCGGCTTGGGCGAACAGGAGCACCAGGAACAATCCGGCCAGGATCGGACTGCGCTGAGCGAGGCCGGCATAATCGCTGAGATCGTGCTTTCCATCGCCGCGACCGCCCACGAGAGTGACCACCCCGAAACTCCCGGCCACCATGACCGTGTAGGCGAAAAGGTAGAACAGGACCGAACGAGTGCCGATCTGAGCTACACCCGCATCGGGAGATGCTGCAGCGAAAAGGCCGATGAGGATGAAGCCGGCGTGACTGATGGAGGAATAGGCCAACATACGTTTGACATTCTCCTGACGGATGGCCAGGAACGAACCGATTACGATCGAGAGCAGCGCCATTGCACCAACCACGGGCCGCCAATCATCGCCCAGGCGGACGAAGCCAGCCAGGAAGACCCGTAGAAGTCCCGCGAACCCACCCACTTTCACCGCCGAGGCCATGAACCCCACCACCGGCGTTGGTGCGCCCTGGTACACGTCGGGGGTCCAGAGGTGGAAGGGAGCGGCGGAGACTTTGAAACCGAAGCCCACCAGCAGGAGTGCCATTCCCGCCAAGATCATGGAGGAGTCCTGAGCCGGAACCAGTCCCCGAGCGTTGGTGGCGAACAGTGCGGCGTCGATCTCGCTGAGGCGGGTGCTGCCGGTGGCGCCGTACACCATTGCTATGCCGTAAAGGAAGAAGGCCGACGAGAGCGCACCGAGTACGAAATACTTGAAGCCCGCTTCTTGGCTCTCCGAGCGGCGCAGGTGGAGGGCGGCCAACACGTAGACGGCGATGGAAAGGATCTCCAGCCCCAGGAAGGTCACGATCAAATCTTGGGCTGCGGCCATCATCAGCCCGCCAGAGGCCGACAACAGAACGAGCACATACCACTCGGGCCCATCCAAACCTTCGCGTCGTAGATAGTCATCGAGGAAGACGGCGACAAAGACAACCGCTGTGAGGATGATGGCGGCAACGACGAGAGTGAAATAGTCGATGCTCATTGCACCATCGAGAACCAAGATGCGCCGTTCCGGAATCTCGCCAACCCGTCCCCAGATATAGGGAAGTGATGCGCCGCCCCCGACCGCCATGGTGATGGTGAAGAGCGAGGGGAACTGACGAGTCCGAAGCGCTGGCACCAGCGACGTGATCGTGACCAACAGAACGGCTCCGAGCGCCATGAGCAGGAACGGCCATAGGAGTGACCACGGAACCTCCGGGGTGGCAACTTGTTGTGCCAACATCACTCCCCCTCTCCTTCGGTGGCCTCACCGTGACTGGCTTCTGCTTCGTGGAACGCCTCGATCAATAGATCACGGGGATCATGTTCAGCGGGGGCATCCGGTTCGGGTTCGTCGAAACCGTCAACGTTGGCCTCGATGTGGGCGATGAGGTCGTCCACGGCTGGCTCGATGCGGTCGAGGATGGGCTTGGGGTAGACGCCCATCCCAATGATCAACGCCAGGAGCGGGAGGATGGAGAGAAACTCCGACACCTTGAGGTCGGCCATAGTGGCGTTCTCACCCTCGGCAGGGCCATGGAAGACCCGTTGGTAAGCCCACAACAAATAGAGGGCGGCCAGAATCACGCCGGTTGTTCCGATAATCGCCCACCATCGAGCCTCATCGTTGAAAGCACCCAACAGGATCAGGAACTCACCAACAAAACCGTTCAGACCCGGGAGGCCAACGCTGGACAGCATTACCAAAGTGAAGACGCCCGCAAAAACGGGGGCAGACTTCTGGAGTCCCGAGAGCTCGGCGATCTGACGGGTGTGGCGGCGTTCGTAGATCCAACCGACCAAGATGAAGAGGGCGCCGGTAGAGATGCCGTGGGCCACCATCTGGAACACGGCGCCTTGGATACCTTGAGAGTTGAGTGCGAACAGGCCCACCATGATGAATCCGAGGTGGGCGATCGAGGAGTAGGCGATCAGCCGTTTGAGGTCCTTCTGTACCGTGGCGACGATCGCCGCATAGAGGATGCCGATTACCCCAAGCGTGAGGAAAAGTGGTGCGAGATCATGGGAGGCCTCGGGGAAGAGATACAGCCCGAACCGTAGGAAACCATAGGTTCCCAGCTTCAGCATCACGCCGGCCAGGATGACAGAACCGATGGTTGGAGCCTCGGTGTGGGCGTCTGGCAACCAGGTGTGCAGCGGGAACAACGGAACCTTGACCGCGAAGGCCAGCGCGAAGGCCAGCAGCACCGCCCGGGATTCGAAACTGGTAAGCGCCTGAGCTTCGGCCAGCGCCCGGATATCAAAGGTGAGCACCCCGGTTTGGCGGGCGGTGAGGAATACCACGCCAAAGATGCCAACCAGCATCAGTGCCGATCCGGCCATGGTAAAGATGAAGAACTTGAGCGCCGCGTACACGCGGTTGCCGTGGCCCCACCCGCCGATCAGGAAGTACATGGGGACCAGCACGATCTCGAAGAACATGAAGAACAGCAGCAGGTCCAACGCCATGAATACGCCCATGGACCCCGCCATCAGAACCATCACCCACAGGTGGTACGCCTTGGGGTGATGCTCGGCACTGGTGGCGAGAATGCCCACCGGGAACAAGATGCCGGTCATCACAACGAGAAAGAGCGAGATTCCGTCTACGCCGAACCGGAGCGACAGGCCGAATTCGGCGATCCAGTCCTGGGCCACCACGAACTGGAAACCGCCGTCGCTGGCGTTGAAGTCCAACAGCAAATAGACCGAGAGCGCTCCGGTGATGGCCGAGCCAACCAGAGCGGTGAGGCGGGCGTACTCCCCGCGACTACCCGGCAGCAACCCGATCACAACTGCCGTGATGAGCGGCACGATCACCAGCGCCGGAAGCAATGGGAACGACACGGCCTCGGCCGCTTCTGCTCCAAACAGGAGCCCGGTCTCAAGGGGCATCATTGCCACAACCTCGACAGGAACCATGCCACGACACCAGCCGAGCCGACCACAATCCCCAAAGCGGAGTTTCGTACAAATCCGGTCTGGAGTGACTGCATGGAGGTGCCCAAAGCGCGGGCAGCTGTGGCAACGCCGTTAACTGCGCCATCGATCACTCGACGGTCGAACAGCGCCGCCAGTTCGAATCCCCTCTGGCCCGGGCCACCGGCGATCCGGGCATAGGTCTCATCCACGTACCACGCTCGGGCAAAGGGTTTCTTCTCGATGACCTGCGGGTTGACCTTGCCACGGAGGTACACAGCGACCGCGGCACCTATGGCTCCGAGCGCGCAAACTATAGCTACTACGGCAAGCCCCCATTTGGTAGAGGTTGCCACACTCAGTTCGGTCTCGTTGGCAAAGAGGCTGGGTTCCAGCCAGTGTTCGAGAAAGTGCAGGTCCTTGCTGAACGGGAGGTTCAAACCGCCGGCTACAGCGGCCGCGCCTGCCAGCACCACCAAGGGCAGTGTCATGGTCCAGGGAGACTCGTGCGGGTGGTATTCCTGGCGCTGGCGGTAGGAATCTGGCATCTCATCGACCAGATCACCGAGCTCCGGGGGCTTGGAAAGAGCGGTGACATGTTCATCGGGCAGCGGCAACGAGTTCCGTTTTGCCTGCAATGCCGCAAATGCGGATTTGGCGGTTGCCAACTGTGTGTTGGCCTCATCAACGGCACCGTTTGCTTGCGCCAGACCGCCCTGGCTAGAGGCCAGGTTTTCCGAGGCCTTGGGAACGCTCTTCTCGGCCCTCTCCAGAGCTTTCTGAAGTTTGGTGTGGGCTTCGTCGTCGGCACTGACCACCGCTAGAGCTTCTTTGGCGTCGTTCAGTTTCTCCGCCGATACCTGCACCGCCTCGCTGCGTTTGTCAACATCGGCGGCGGCTTTCTCGACAGCCGCATGCGCAGCGACGAGGTTGTCCTCGGCGCTTGCGACCACTCCCCCGGCGGTGGCAAGACGGTTGTCGAAGGCCCCGTGGATCTCCTCGGCGGTGGCGTCGAAGAACCTGGTCCTGCCGAAGAAGGTGAGGAGCACTTGCCTAGTCATGTAGAACGCAGTGAGAATGGCGGTGACGAGGCCCACCGCCCAGAGGGCTTTGTTTTCATTCCATGCAAAGAGCAGGATCTCGTCCTTACTCCAGAATCCAGCAAACGGGGGAACTCCGGCGATCGCCAACCAACCCACGATGAAGGTCATGGCCGTTATGGGCATGAGCTTGGCAAGACCGCCCATACGGCGCATGTCTTGTTCGTCTTTCATCCCGTGGATCACCGAGCCGGAGCCCAAGAAGAGCAAGGCCTTGAAGAAGGCGTGGGTGACCATATGGAAGATGGCGGGAACGTAGGCCCCCACGCCAACAGCAAGGAAGAGGTAGCCGAGCTGCGAGACCGTGGAATAGGCCAACACCTTCTTGATGTCGTTCTGGGCCAGAGCCACGGTGGCGGCGAACAATGCGGTGAGCGCCCCGACCCAGGCAATGCTGGTGGTGGCCCATCCGTCGGCGACCGCCAGGACGGGGTTCATTCGGGTCAGCAGGTAGACACCCGAGGTCACCATGGTGGCGGCGTGAATGAGAGCCGACACCGGCGTGGGGCCGGCCATGGCGTCGGGCAGCCACACATAGAGCGGCAGCTGGGCCGACTTGCCAGCGGCGGCCAGCAGCAAGAGCATCACGATGGCGCTGGCCGTTCCGGTAGCGAGCCCAGGTGCTGACGACAGAATGTTGGCGTAGTTGATCGAACCGATCGTGGAGAACACCAGGAACATGGCGAGCATGAACCCGAAGTCACCGATTCGGTTGGTGACAAAAGCTTTCTTTCCGGCGGAGGCGTTGGAGGAATCGGTGAACCAGAACGAAATCAGGAAGTAGGAGCAAGCCCCCACTCCCTCCCAGCCGAGGAACGTCATCAACATGTTGTCACCCAGAACCAGGACCAACATGGCGAAGATGAACAGGTTGAGGTAAAGGAAGAACTTGGAGAAGTTGGGGTCTCCGTGCATGTATCCGATGGAGTAGAGATGGATGAGCGCACCAACACCGGTGATGAACAGGCACATGGTGATGGAGAGGGGGTCCACCAGAAGCCCGGCATTGACGGTGAAGGTTCCAGCCGGTACCCACTCGAAAAGGGTCTGAACGAAGAAGCGTTCTTCGAAGTCCTCGGCAACGAGCCCGAGAAATACCACAGCGGTGGCGATGAAGCTGGTAGCCGTTGCCAAGAACGCCAGCCAGCCGGCAACCGGTTCACCGAGACGGCGGCCGAAGAGAACGAGAAGGACAAAACCGGCGAGCGGGGCGGCGGGTATCAGCCAGGCGAGTTCCAGCACAGCTAACCCCGTAGCGCCGAAATGTCATCGGCGGTTGCTTCAGGGTTACGCCGCAAGACGGCCACCACGATGGACAGGCCAATTACTA
>RCMY010010207.1_pt1 | contig 13062 bp, 15 predicted proteins | sample 2041341 | NCBI WGS metagenome assembly RCMY01 (sample SAMN09708234, study PRJNA481090) | Marine sediment metagenome, whole genome shotgun sequencing project. | reverse complement strand
TTCGACGTGAGCGCCGACCTCACCGAACTGTCGAAGACCGACGTCGCGGTGGTCTCCGCCGGCGTGAAGTCGATCCTCGACATCGGGCTCACGCTCGAGTCCCTCGAAACGCTCGGGGTGCCGGTCGTGGCGTACGGCACGGATGACTTCCCGGCGTTCTTCTCACGCGTCAGCGGCCACGCGGCCCCGATGCGTCTCGACACCCCCGCCGAGGTCGCCGCCCTGATGGCCGCCAAGTGGCAGCTCGGACTGTCCGGCGGCGTCGCGATCGTCAACCCCATTCCGATCGAGGACGAGATCCCCGCCGACGAGATCGGCGTGATCATCGAACAGGCGCTCGCCGACATGGACGCACAGGGCATCCACGGCAAAGAAGCGACGCCGTTCCTGCTCGGACGGATCGTCGAGATCACCCAGGGAGCCAGCCTGACCGCCAATATCGCACTGGTGAACAACAACGCACGGCTCGGCGCACAGGTGGCACTCGAATACGCCGATCTCCAGAAAGCGTCGTGACGGCGCTCGTCAGCCGGCGCCCACGTCGGTGGACGACAGCTCCGCCGTTCGACGGGCCCGCCGCCGAGATCGACGCCAACATGGGCGCGCGATCGGCCAGGTGAGGCGCACGGTGGCGTCCCGGTATCGGTCGCTCAGCCGACTCGAACCGGATCGTCGTACGGGACAGAGATGACGGTGCTGTCGACTCGTCCGGTGATCCTGTTGGTGAGAGACGGTCGGAAGCGATGCCAGAAGCGGCGCCGAGCCCTGGTGCCGATCACGATGGTCGATGCTCCTTCGGCATGTTCGACGAGGACGGTGTCGATGGCGCCTTCGGCGACAACGTGGTCGACGTCGTGATGTCCGAGCACCGATTCGATGACCTCGAGGGCACGTTCGCGGGCGGCGACTCCGTAGAGGTCCACGTACACCGGGGGAAACTCGATCTCGGTCACCGGTTGGGGGTAGGCGGTGACGATCTTCAGGGTCGTGCCGGTCGTCCGTGCGTGGTCGGCGGCCCATCGCAGCGCTGCGCGTGATTCGGGGCTGCCGTCGACGGCGACGACCGTGGGTCCTGTGGAGGTGGTGCTCGCGTGAGGTTGTGGTGCGGATGTGGTGTGCATGTCGTTCCAGTCGAGAGGTTGTCGGAGAGGGTTGGTGGCGGTCATTCCGTCACGCTGCGACGAGAGGTGGGGACGGGACCCCGACGTCGCTGGGCCAGCAAGCGAGGAGGTTCCGGATTCGCCGCTCGTACTCGGCCAGATCCGCGGAGCAGAGATCGTCGTCGATTCCCGATCGGGCGCTCCGGGTCTCGTCGAGCAAGATGATCCGTTCCAGGGCCGAGCCGATGGACGTCAGTTCGGTGAACAGCGACGTGCGTTCTGCTGGTGAGGAGCGAGGTTCGGTGGTCCAGAGGCGGCGAACGATGACCTCGAGCTCGCGGGCTGTGGGAGGTGCGTCGATGCTCTGACGGGTATGGATCTTGTGGTTCATCGTCGTGGAGACCTTTCTCGTGTCGGCCGGCTGCGGGTACGAGACGCCGTACCCACCTCCAGAGGTTCTGGAGACCGGTGATGAGCTCGCCGCCGAGCAGACGCCACATACTCAGGTGTTGGTACGGCGCGGGCCGCTTCGGCTGACGATGCGCGAGCGCGACGCCGACGGGTGCGACGAACAGGATCATGACCGTCTCCGATCTCCGGTCGAGAGCGGGGCGGAGTCAGCACACCTGATGCAGCAACGAGCGTGTGGGATCGCTTCGAGGCGCTCGGGAGCGATCGAACGGTGACACACCGCGCACGAACCGTAGGTTCCGTCATCGAGGCGGGCGATCGCGGCGTCGATGTCGACGATCGCGTCGCGCGATCGGTCGATCGAGAACCGTTCAAAGGCGAGTCCGACATCGATCGTGCCGTGGTCGTCGAGTGTGGTCGTCTGGTGCCGAGCCGAGTGTTCTGCCCGTCGGGCGAGAAGCTCGGATCGAACCACGTCGGCGTGCGTTGTCGTGAGTCCACCGGTCGGGCGAGCCGTCGCGACGAAAGGGTTCGCGGTCAATGACGGGTTGGTGGTGAATGACATGAGAACTCCTTTCCGGTGCGAGGCGGCCGGACTCGTTTGGCTCGCATTCACGTGCTGGTATGTCGTCCACGGTAGGGGCCAGCCACACACCGTTGACTAGCCGTACATCACATGATTTCGGCGATGAAGTGTGCGAGATTCACAGTGTTCGGTGTCGCGACGCCACTCACCGAGCTGGAGTTCCTCCTTTGAGAAGTCGCGTGGCGTCACCGCTCGACGGCGGGTTGATGGCCGCGACGTTCCGTTACTGACCACGGCGAGTCAGAACTCAACCGTCGACCAGGCTCGGGGCTGATCCTTGCACTGAGCGCGCCGGCGTGGTGGTAGGAAGGAACCGTGGCCGTCAAGACTGCATTCGTCCTCGGAGGCGGTGGGCACCTCGGAGCCCACGAGGTTGGCATGTTGAGCGCTCTCGTGGACGCTGGTGTCGAGCCCGATCTCGTGATCGGCACGTCGATCGGGGCCGTCAACGGGGCCGTCTTCGCTTCGGACCCCACCGAAGCCGGCGTCGAGCATCTCCGCAATCTGTGGACCGGGCTCGAGGCCTCCGATGTACTCGGCGGTTCGACGTTCGCCAAGTTCAAAACCCTGGCCCGCACGGGGACTCACATCGAAGACGATCGTTTGTTGAGGGAACTCTTGACCGACGTCCTGCCTGTTGAGCGAATCGAAGACTTGGCGGTGGCGTTCGAGTGCGTCGCCACCAGCATCGAGAAGGCAGCGGTCCACTATTTCTCGGAAGGACCGTTGGTGGATTCGATCATGGCCTCGGCCGCCGTGCCCGGTCTGCTCCCTCCTGTCAAGATCGACGACGAGCACTTCCTGGACGGCGGCCTGGTCGCATCGATCCCACTCGACCGAGCGATCGAGCTCGGTGCCACGACGATCTACGTCCTGCAGGTCGGCCGTATCGAAGCGCCGCTGGTCGTGCCGACGAAACCATGGGAAGTAGCGATGGTCGCCTTCGAGATCTCCCGCCGCCATCGATTCTCGGAGGCGCTGCGCAATCTGCCCTCGGGGCTCGACGTGCACGTGCTGCCGACCGGAGATCCCAAGTCGTTCAACGATCTCCGTCAGTACCGAACCGGCGACGCCGACGCGGTCGCGCAGCGGATTGCCCAGTCTCGCCAAGCTTCGCTCGGCTATCTCGACGGTCTCTCGAAGTGAAGTTGCCGCCGCGCAGTGTGCGGCGCGTCGTCCTCTGGCCCCTGCCTGTGCTTGCGGTGGTGTTTTACCTGGCAACGGTGCCGTTGTTGGTGATCGCCGCTCTCATCGTCTCGTACCGCCTGCCAGGCAAGATGAGAGCGGTCCGGTCGCTGGGGCTGGCCACCTGCTACTTGTTCATCGAAGCTGCCGTCTCGGTGGCCGCCCTCGCAACGTGGGTGATCTCCGGCTTCGGGTGGAAACAGTCATCACCGAAGTTCGTGGCCATTCACTCCGCATTCTTCCGATGGGCGCTGCGAGCGTTGGTTTTGGCGACTCAGCGACTCTTCTCGCTCGAGATCGAGGCGCCGCCGGGTCGCCCGATGGGGGTCGGCGACGGCGAGTTGCCGTCAGCCGACGCGCCGCTGATCGTGATGTCGCGCCACGCTGGGCCCGCCGATTCGCTACTGCTTCTCGACGAAGTCATGTCGTGGGAGGGCCGCAGGCCGCGCGTCGTGGCCAACGCTGCGCTCCAGTTCGACCCGGCGCTCGACATCTTGATGAACCGGCTCCCGAATCGCTTCATCTCGCCCAACCCGAGGCCCGGCGGAGGAACGGTGGCGGCCATCGCCGATTTGGCCTCGGCGATGACGGCCGCCGACGCGTTCGTGATCTTTCCTGAAGGCGGGAACTTCACCGAGTCGCGCCGCATTCGAGCGATCGATCGGTTGCGCGCCGACGGCCGACACGCGGCCGCAGACCGTGCGGCTGCCCTCCGCAACGTGTTGCCACCACGCCCAGCGGGTTCGCTGGCGGCGATCGCTGCGTGTCCGGAGGCAGACGTGGTGTTCGTTGCCCACACCGGCCTGGACCAGATCGCCACGATTGCCGATCTCTGGACCGCCATTCCCGACCACAAAGTGGTCGAACTGGCATGGCGCGTCGTGCCGGCGCGAGACATCCCCGAAAGCGACGAGGATCGTCTCGAACTGCTCTATCAAGCTTGGGAAGGGATCGACGCGTGGATCGAGCGACGCAGGCAGCAAGTGTGATCGGCTGGCTCTGCGGCGCCGTGGGAGCAGACGTCCTGGATTTCGGAAGTGAAGTGCGAGGCTGATGACCTCGCCGAACGTCAGGCGTCTGTGCTGTTGCTCCACGTGTGTACTGAGACCGAGTGGAGATGACGCCGACGCCGACCTCATCAGCAGGTCAGCGAACCGGGCCACCCGTGCCCCTCGCTGTGCTCAACCCCCCCATACATCGTTATGGGACAAGGAGGTCAGTGCTCAGCGAGCTTGGCGGCGATACGATCGCCGATCGCCTGGTCGATGTTGCGCCAGTACTGCAGGGCTCGGTCGAGCACCGGCTGCGAGACGCCGGCGCTGAGATGGCCGGCGACGTTCGACACGAGCCGATCTCGGGCGGCGTCGTCCATCACGTCGCGCACGAGCGTGCCGGCCTGCCCCCAGTCATCGTCGTCGGCTCGCAGCGTGTACGCCGACCGGACGAAGTCACCGTCGGCGCTCCACTGTTCGACCTCGGGACGAGCCTCCGGATCAGCCGCCGGGCCACCCTTGGAGTTGGGCGCGTACACGGGGTCGGACACGTTGTCGACACGCATCGCGCCGTCCTTGCTGTAGCTGTTGACCGGCACCTGCGGGCGGTTCACCGGGATCTGCTTGTAGTTGACGCCGATCCGGTGCCGGTGTGAATCGGCGTACGCGAAGATCCGACCGAGCAGCATCTTGTCGGGGCTCCCGCCGATGCCGGGAACGAGGTTGTTCGGCTCGAACGCGGCCTGCTCGATCTCGGTGTGGAAGTCGGTCGGGTTGCGGTCGAGGGTGAGTCGACCGACTTCATGGAGGGGGTAGTCGCCGTGCGGCCACACCTTGGTGAGATCGAACGGGTTGAACCGGTAGGTCTCAGCGTCGGCGAACGGCATCACCTGGACGTGCATCGTCCACGTCGGGTGGTCGCCGCCGGCGATCGAGTCGAACAGGTCGCGACGGTGGTAGTCGGAGTCCTCGCCGGCGATCCGGTCGGCATCGGCCTGAGTCAGGAACTCGATGCCCTGGTCGGTCTTGAAGTGGTACTTCACCCAGAACCGCTCGTTCTGTGCGTTGACCCACATGTAGGTGTGGCTCGAGTAACCGTTCATGTGCCGCCACGATTTGGGGATGCCTCGATCACCCATCAGCCACGCGACCTGGTGGGCGGACTCGGGCGACAGCGACCAGAAGTCCCACTGCATGTCGTGGTCGCGCAGGCCGCTATCGGCGCGTCGCTTCTGCGAACGGATGAAGTGCTGGAACTTCATCGGGTCACGCAGGAAGAACACCGGCGTGTTGTTGCCCACCATGTCGTAGTTGCCCTGCGACGTATAGAACTTCAACGCGAAGCCGCGTGGGTCACGCCAGGTGTCGGGGCTCCCGCGTTCGCCGGCGACGGTCGAGAAGCGGATCAGCGTGTCGGTCTTCGTGCCCGGCTGAAACACCGCAGCCTTGGTGTAGGCGCTGACGTCGGTCGTCACGTCGAAGTGACCGAACGCTCCACCGCCCTTCGCGTGCGGTTGGCGTTCGGGGATCCGCTCGCGGTTGAAGTTCGCCATCTGCTCGATGAGGTAGTGATCGTGCAGCAGGATCGGGCCGTCGGGACCAACGGTGAGCGAATGCTCGTCACTCGCGACCGGGATTCCGGCATCGGTGGTGGTGTGCGGCACGTTCTGGTCAGACATGATCGACTCCTCGGCGGTGGGCGGGTGTGGGCGATTACGCGGTCCGCAGCTGCTCGCATCAGCCGCTTCGCCGCGGTCACCGGCTCCAGTGTCCCAGATCCTCGACCGCGCTGCCAACGGTGACACGCCGAGCGCGATTCGCCTCGACAGCGGGGGTCTCCGGGGTGATTCGGTGACCCGGACGTCTTGCAGGCGACGGTCAGCGCAGCAGGAGGCCGACTCGACCGACGGACACGAGATCATCGGGTGCGACGAACTCCACAGTGCCGCCCGCCCGAACCACGTGCTCGATGAGTTCGTCGACGGGATCGTCCATGACGTCGGCTCGGGTGTCGTCCGCCGGAGCGAGGCGGTGGTCGACCTCTCGCATCGGTTCGACGCGGAAGTTCTCCTCGACCACGAGCAGGCGACCGCGACCCTGTCGCGCATGGCTCCAGACGTCGTCGATGCCGACCACGGCCAAGCCGTTGTGAAAGGACTCGACCACCTCGGACACGGACTCCGTCCGTCGACGCTTGAGGTGGGCCCGCAGCACCGGCCAGGCGGCTGCGCCGAGCTCGTGGGCGTTGGCGTACTCGTGCCCGCCGTCGATCCGTCCGATCACGAGGTGGGCGTTTCGGCTCACACCCTCGAACATCGCGGTCGACACCTTGACCCCGGCCAGAACGAGTGGAAGGACCTCGTCGCGGTTGGCTTCGGTGACCGCCTGGTCCACGCGGCGGTAGAAGTTGCGCCATTGCTCCTTGTCGTCGCGGCCGGTCGGCTGAGCGAACCGGCCGGCGATCGCTCGCAGGTCGCGCGGCACCACGTCGGCGGTGAACGGAAAGCCATGATCTGCGATCTCGCGAACGTCGTCGCGAACGCCCTCGAACATCCGAGTCGCCCGGTCGGAGATGACCAGCAGGCGATAGTGAGGGCTTCGTCGCAGGCCCTGCACCAGAAATCGGGTGGCTGGTGTGGGACCCAGGTTGACCGCGGCGCGTACGGGGAACGACAGGAGGTGAGCGTCGGCTCGCTGGTCGGTGGCGACGATGATCGCGCCGTGGGCGCCACCACTCGTGTCGATGTCTGCCGCTGCCGAGTCCAGGTTGCGCAGGATGCGCATCGCTGCATCCTCGTCCAGTTGGTCGCGAACTTGCTCGCGGGCTTCGGCAACGAGGTTTCGGATCCGGATGCGATCAGCATCATTGTGGGGGTGTCGCCGATCGAGCGGTGTCGTGATGGTCACGACGACGTCGGCATCCAAATGCAAGAGTTCTTCGACGAGGGAGAGCATTACCGGCCTGCCTTCTGTGCGGACGACAGCCGATGGTGGCACTCGTCCGGCGACGGATTCACGGAGCGGCCCTGTGGTTCGCCGACCTGCGCTCGGACCACTGGCCACCATGCGCTCGATCTGGTTCCAACGATGCTCCTCGACCCGCTGACAGAGGGTGCAACGACGCGCGTACGGGACATGTCGGAGACGTTCGACGTCGATCGGTGCCTCGCACATGACACAGTCGCCGTAGCGACCGTTTTCGAGATCGGCGAGTGCCTCGTGCACCGCGCTCTGGATGCCCGCGTCGTACGCCGCACCCAGGATCGCCCCGTGCGCCGCAGCCGTGTAGATGCGGTTCGACTCGAAGGTTTCGATGAGTTGTTCCAGACTCTGACGCACGTCGGCCACGTGGTCGGTGGTCAGCCAACCTCGATGCAGAGGGTTCGGCACGCCGGTCGCCATGAAGTGTGGTCGTCGTGGCGTCATCGTGCTCATCGTCAGCTCCTTCACATGGGGTTCGGGCATGTTCAACCGTGCCAGTTCGTGTCGCGTGGGGACATGGCAGAACCGCACAAGGTTCCAGATTCCGACTGTGTCCTTCCGACACTCTCGCCCTTCCGACACGCTCGCAACGTGAGTCGGATCCTGATTTGGCGCGAATCGGTGGGTTCATGGCCAGAACGTGTCCGGTTTTGGGAGACAATGGTTCGATGTGGCGAACGTTTGACGTGGGCGCGGTGGTGGAATCGCTGATCGACGACGCGGTCGTCGTAGCCGGTGCCGACGGGATGTCGAGACGGGTGCATCGGGCGCGAACCGCCGACACCCCGGACGACCTGCGCCGGGTGGGCGCGGACGATCTGGTTGTCGTCACCGCGGCGTCGTTGATGTCCGGCGACGTCGGTTGGGAACAACTCATCGGCAGCCTCGTTGCCGCTCAGGTCGCCGGACTGACGGTTCGCCTCGATCCCGCCGAGCCGCTGCCGCCCGAGCTCCTGGCTGCGGCGGACCGTTCAGCGTTCCCGATCATCACGTTTCCCGACACGATGGCGCCCGGCGACGTGGCCATCGCTGTGCTCGACGCGCTCCTCGCCGCACAAGGGCAGCGTCTGGAACGATTCCTCGAGATCCACCAACGCTTCACGCCCATCGTCCTGGCAGGCGGCGGGGCTGCGGAGATCGCGACGACGTTGCACACGTTGATCGGGTACCCGGTTCTGGTTCTCGACGCCGACGGCGGCCGGACCGTCGTCGTACCCTCCGACGCCGAGATCGACGGCGATACGGCGCTGACATCGGGCGTTCGGCAGCCGATTCTGGGCGGCGACCAAGACTACGGCGCGATCGTCGCGGCGACCGGAGGCGCGCCGCTCGACGCCGACCAACTCCTGGCACTCGAGCGGGCGTCGACCGCGATTGCGGTGCGTCTCGCCCACGCCAGTGCGGCAGCCGCAGAACAGGAACGGTTCGCTGCGACCTCGCTGGAGGAGCTGATCGCCGGACACGCCGGCGAGACCGCCGACGTCACCGAACGGGCACTCAGCTTCGGATGGGATCTGTCCCGCCCGCGGGCGGTCCTGCTCGCCTCGGTCGATCCTCCGACCCACCCCGACACGTTGCAGTCGGCGCTCGCGACGATCGCCGCGTCGGCACGCGCCACACTGGGACGCGACGCGATCGTGTGGACACGCAGCTCCACCATTGCAGCGCTCGTCGCCCCGGCAACCGACGAATCCGCCGAGCGAAGGCGCATTGCCGAAACGCTCCGCGATGACCTCGACCAGCGGATTCGAACGGTCACGATCAGCATCGGTGTCGGCACGCGCGTCGACGATCCGCGAGAGTTGCCACGCAGTTACGTCGAGGCGAGCCGCTCGGTCGATGTCGGCCGGTGGGCCAAGGGGCGCCACGTGACTGCGGTCTTCGACGAGCTCGGATTGGAGCGACTGTTGGCCTCGACGCCGACCGACGATCTCGCTGGCTTCGTCGAGCAGACCATCGGACCGCTCGTCGAGTACGACCGTCTCCATCGCACTGATCTCGTCGTGACACTCGGTGTCTGGCTCGAGACCCGCAACATGGCGGAGGCCTCGCGCATCGTGCACGTCCACTACAACACGTTCAAGAACCGCCTCGACCGCATCGAGTCCATCCTTGGCCCGATCGTCAGCGACGCCGCCCGTGCTCTCGAGTGCGAGGTCGCCATCTACATCTCCCGTCACTACGACGGGCACTGGACGACACCCGACGTGATGTGACTATCCGACAGTGGTGGTTCGGTGAGTTCGTTCGATGTGGCCAGTGATTGCTCGGGCTGGCTCGGTGACACTGAACGGCGTCAACACCGATCCCTGAGGAGGCTCACATGACCACCACCACACTCGATGCGCCAGACACCGCCCGACTGACAGCGGCCGCGACGGTCCAGGCGATGCTGCCGCGGCTCGTCGCGCTGACCCTCGACGCCAAGCAGGCGCACTGGAACGTGACGGGGCCCGGCTTCGTGCCGTTGCACGCCCTGACCGACGAACTCGCCGCCGACGTTCGCACCTGGACCGATCGTCTCGCCGAACGGGCGGTTGCGCTCGGGTCCCCGGTCGACGCACGACCCGCAACCGTGGCCGCAGCGACGGGTCGGTCGTTTCCGAGTGGGTGGGTCACCGATCACGAGGCAGCGGTCGAACTCGCTCAACGCATCGGTTCGGTCGCGGAGTTGTTCCACGCCTCGCTTCCTGAGCTCGAGTTGTTCGACGCGGTCGCACACGACGCGGCTGTCGAGGCGCTCGAAGGGCTCGAGAAGTACCGCTGGATGCTGCTCGCCCACACCCGCTGAGACACCGGCGTGTCGACGCCGCACCGGCACCAGCCGCACCACCACCCAACCCGCGCAGAAAGGATGAGATCGCATGAACGTCGACCAACTCGATCTCCGGATCGAGGAAATCGAAAATGAGTTGCTCCGCGACGACCCAACGCTCGACAAACAGTTCGCGCAGCTCGACCCCGTCTACAGGTGGCACGATGCAACCGTCTTCATGTTGCTCGCGACAAGTGCTGGGTTCCTGATGACCGGCCTCGCAACGATGTCGATGGCCGCATGGCTCGCCGGCGTGATCAGCGTCATCACCGCGTTCACGATCGACACTCGGCACGAACGCGAGTTGCGAGTCGCCCGTCGAGCCGCCGAGCTCGGGCTTCGCCCTCGCCGCGACGATCGAAAACTTCGGCGTTGACGAACACGACGACCGATCGGGAGGAATCGCAATGACCGGCATCGCCATCATCACCGAGGCATGCATCGGCGTGAAGGACAGAGCCTGCGTCGACGTGTGCCCCGTGCAATGCATCTACGAGTACGACGCGGGGAGCAACGTCCTGTTCTCCGAAGTCGAGGCTGGGGGCGGTGTGGCGAACGTGCACCGGCCGAATCCGGACGCGGTCGCCATCTTCGGGGACGGCTTGCTCTACGTGAATACCGACGAATGCACGTCCTGCACGGCCTGCTACGAGCCGGACGTCTGTCCGGTCGGTGCGATCTATGCCGAACAGAACGTCCCGGATGGTTCTGCGCGTTCCAACTACAACAGGGCCGACACCGGTCAGGGTCATGACCACACCTTCTTCATACAACTCAGCCGAGATGTCTTCGCCGACTGATTCGCGTCAGCCGTCTGCTGACGCGCCCTGAACTTCCGGGTGGGTGCGGGCAGTCGAAAACCGCGAGATGTGACGTCCCGGCGGCGGCGGGTTCACGGAACCGGGTGGTCGTGCTCGTGTCTCATCGGATCGCGGTCACGACGCGCCCGACGCTGTCGATGTCGCGACCGACGATGCGCCGATACGCAGCGGGGTCGGTGGCTCCTTCGGTGACGATGACCAAGGCCGTCTTGTCACCAGGGTCTGGGAAAGCGTCAGTGGCGGACGGGCCCGAGAGCAGGGCCCGCAGACCAGCGAGCGATGCTGCTCCCGTCTCGCCGGCGACGACCGCTGCTTCGGCGAGATCCCGCATGGCTCGACACGCGTCATCGTCATCGACGGCGACGAACCAATCGACACCGGCAGCAAGCCGTGGCCACGCCACCGGCGAGGGGATCCCACAGTTGAGGCCGACCATGATCGAACCGTGCGGACCGGGCACAGCCGTCGGGGCGCCGGCCAACGCGGATGCCTGCACACAGTTGGCGTCGAGCGGTTCGACCCCGGCGACGACGGTCGATCCTCGATGCGCGCCTCGGTAGTGCGTGACCGCAGCGGCCATGAACGCTCCGACACCCATGGGCACGACCACCAGGTCCGGATGGTCCAGACCGGTCGCGTCGATGGCGTGGTCGATCTCATCGAAGATCGTCGAATAGCCATCGATGACGTCGGCGGGTGTCGTTTCGTAGCCCGGCCACGACGTGTCCGAGACGACCAGACACCGATCGCCGGCCTCCCGGCTCGAGCGGGCGACCGCATGGTCGTAATCGCCCGCGACGATCGTGACTGTCGCGCCTTCACTCTCCATCGCCTCGATTCGGGCCTGCGCCATCCCGACGGGGACGAAGATCTCGGCCTCGAACCCGAGGAGGCGCGCCATGAACGCAACGGCGCGCCCGTGGTTCCCGTCGGTCGCGGTCGCGAGCTTGAACGGTTTCAGATGAGCGACCTCGGCCGCCAACTCGCTGATGTTCTCCCACTGGTCGGGTTCATGTCCCATGTGGGTGCAGATCGCGCGGTACGTCGCCCACGACGCACCCAGGATCTTGAACGACGGGAGACCCATCCGCCGCGTCTCGGCCTTGATCAGGAGCCGGCCGATCCCGAGGTTGTCGGCGAGTTCGGGGGCGTCGAACAGCAAGCTCGGCTCGTACGCAGGCATCCGGCGATGGAACTCCGCAACTGCGGTCGGAGCGGGGGGCCAGGATCGGGGCTCGCGCATGGAGTTGCGCGTCACGGTCGCAGTCGTCATCGTGCGGTCTCCTTCGATGAGCACATTGATCGCTTCGTCGTGCTCATCCGCTCGGTCAGCGGCACTCGACGAGGTCGGGAGACGGCGAACGACGGTTCGGGAGCGCTCGAGACACCGCGATGTCGTCGGGTGACGCGTCGGCGCCGTAGGCGGACGCGTAGAGCCCGAGCGCCCGGCTGCCGTCGCCGAGCGCATACAGGATCGCCTGGTCGTCCGGGTCACTCATTCCTTCGAAGCGAACGATTTCGTCGATCGTCATCTCGGCCGGATCGAAACAGGACCCACATCGATCGCACACCAGCTGCCCGCCGTCCGCCCGGAAATCGTGAGCGTACGCGGCTTCGGTCAGTCTGGTGATCGCTTCGCTGAGCGTCTCCATCGCAGCCATCGCTAGTTCCCTCGGGTCCGTGCACGAGCAGGGATGAGTCGAGGGCGATACGCCCACTCCGCGAACAGGACTTCGAGCGACGAGATGACTTCGACCACGCCCGCGTAGCCGTCAACGACGGCAGCAGTGATCCGGGCCGTCGCAACGCGTCCAATTCGATCGCCGGCTGGGAACCCGTGTGGTGACTCGAGCATCTCAACTCCTTTTCCAAGCGTAGAGCCCGACGACGCCGAGCACCCAGGCAACCGGTGACGTGGTCGCGATCGCCGTGACGATCACGACAGCACTCGCCAGGAGCAGCAGTCGCTGACCGCTCTCATCGTCGGACTCGAACGAGCCGAGCCGTTCGAAGGCGGCGACGAGCGTGGGGTCCTCCTGTCGCATTTTGCGTTCGATTGCGATGATTCGTTCGTCGGTGCCGGCGTGGACGAGTTCATCAGTGACGAGTTCATCGGTCATGGGATCTCCTGAGGGTCGGGCCGAGCCGAAGATGCCGACGCCGGTCTCGG
>RCMY010003896.1_pt1 | contig 13068 bp, 9 predicted proteins | sample 2041341 | NCBI WGS metagenome assembly RCMY01 (sample SAMN09708234, study PRJNA481090) | Marine sediment metagenome, whole genome shotgun sequencing project. | reverse complement strand
CATGCCGCCAGTGCCAAGGTGCACGTGAGGAGAGCAACAAGCCGCCTGATCACTCGATCCATGATCTGGCCATTATGACGGGATCGACGCGCTGCGCTACGCCACTCGCCGGGAATTCAGCGACGTCGACCACCCGAATGGACGATGCCTGCTGCGGTGCGATCACACCAAGACGAACGAAAACACGCGACGACGAACGAAAACGAACGACGCCCCCGCCGGCGGACCAGCGGGGGCGTGATTCGAACAGAACGGGTCTGTCGGTGAGTCAGTCGGTGACTGCCTCGGGCGGGGGCAGTTCACCGTCACTGGTGACTGGAGGCAACGGCTTCTCGGTCGCCGTCATCTCGAGTTCGACCGACGCCGGCGGAACGAAGCCTTCGACCGCGGTGAAGGTGAACTTCCGCTTGCCGTCGCCCCGTTCGGTGTCGGGCTCGGTGTCGACCACGATGATCTCGCCGGCCGAGAACTCCTTGTACAGGATCTTCTCCGACAGCGAGTCCTCGATGTGGCGCTGGATCGCACGCCGTAGCGGACGTCCGCCGAGGGTGGGGTCGTAGCCCCGATCGGCGAGCAGTTCCTTGGCCTCCTGCTTGAGCTCGATGCCCAGGCCCTGACCTTCGAGCTGCTTGACCAGCCGCTCCATCTGCATGTCGACCATCTGTAGCACCTCTCCACGAGCGAGCTCATGGAAGACGATGGTCTCGTCGATGCGGTTCAGGAACTCCGGACGGAAGTGGCCCTTCAACGAGTCGTTGACCTTTTCCTTCATCCGCTCGTAGCTCATGGCGGTGTCGTCCTGCGTGAAGCCGACGTTGGCCTTGCGCAGATCCTGCGTCCCGAGGTTCGACGTCATGATCAACACCGTGTTGCGGAAATCGACCGAACGACCCTGGCTGTCGGTGAGGCGCCCCTCTTCCAAGATCTGGAGGAGCGTGTTGAACACGTCCGGGTGGGCCTTTTCGATCTCGTCGAACAGCACCACGGAGAACGGCTTGCGTCGCACGGCTTCGGTGAGCTGGCCGCCCTCCTCGTAGCCGACGTAGCCGGGAGGCGAACCGACGAGGCGGCTCACCGCGTGCGGCTCCATGTACTCGGACATGTCGAGGGTGATCATCGACTCGTCGTCGCCGAACAGGAACTCGGTGAGGGTCTTGGCGAGTTCGGTCTTGCCGACACCGGTCGGGCCGAGGAAGATGAACGAACCGGACGGACGCTTGGGGTCCTTCAGGCCGGCACGGGTACGGCGGATCGACTGGCTGACGGCCTTGATGGCGTCCTCCTGGCCGATGATCCGCTTGTGTAGCTCGGTCTCCATGTTCAGGAGGCGCTCGGTCTCTTCTTCGGTCAGCTTGTAGACGGGGATACCGGTCCACATCGACAGCACTTCGGCGACCGCTTCTTCGTCGACCTCGTCGAACAGGTCGACGCCGGAATCCTTGACCTCGGTCTCTTTCTCGGCCTTTTCTTCGAGGAGCTTCTTCTCCTCGTCGCGCAGGCGACCGGCCTCTTCGAACTGCTGTTCTTCGACAGCGGTCTTCTTGGCCTCCTGGACGTCAGCGAGCTTCTGTTCGATCTCGCGCAAGTCCGGCGGCACGGCCATGCGCTTGATGCGCAGGCGGGAGCCGGCTTCGTCGATGAGGTCGATCGCCTTGTCCGGAAGGAACCGGTCGGAGATGTAGCGGTCAGCGAGGTTCGCTGCAGCTACAAGCGCCTGGTCGGTGATCGTGACCCGGTGGTGCGACTCGTACTGATCGCGGATGCCCTTGAGGATCTCGATCGTGTGAGCGAGCGATGGCTCTTCCACCTTGACCGGTTGGAAGCGGCGTTCGAGTGCAGCGTCCTTCTCGACGTGTTTGCGGTACTCGTCGATCGTGGTCGCCCCGATGGTCTGGAGCTCGCCGCGAGCGAGCATCGGCTTGAGGATCGACGCTGCGTCGATGGCGCCTTCGGCGGCGCCAGCACCCACGAGCGTGTGGATCTCGTCGATGAACAGGAGGATGTCGCCGCGCGACTTGATCTCCTTGAGCACCTTCTTCAAGCGCTCTTCGAAGTCACCGCGGTAGCGGGACCCGGCGACGAGCGAGCCGAGATCGAGCGTGTAGAGCTGCTTGCCGGCCAGCGTGTCCGGCACGTCGTTGTTGACGATCTTCTGCGCGAGACCCTCGACGATGGCGGTCTTGCCGACGCCGGGCTCACCGATCAGCACCGGGTTGTTTTTGGTGCGGCGGCTGAGGATCTGCATGGTGCGCTCGAGTTCCTTCGAGCGACCGATGACGGGATCGAGTTGGCCTTGACGTGCGGCTTCGGTGAGGTTGCGACCGAACTGATCGAGGATCTGGGAGTTGGCACCCTTCTCGTCGCCCTCGGCCGAACCCTTGCCGACACCGGCACCTGCAGTCTCGCGACCGCCACCACCAGATGCGCCCGCACCCGAGCCGCCGCCGGACGAACCAGACGGACCCTGGTAGCCGGAGAGCAGCTGAATGACCTGCTGGCGAACACGAGAGAGGTCGGCGCCGAGCTTGACGAGCACCTGAGCGGCAACGCCTTCGCCTTCACGGATCAGGCCGAGCAGGATGTGCTCGGTACCGATGTAGTTGTGGCCGAGCTGCAGCGCTTCACGCAGCGACAACTCCAGCACCTTCTTGGCTCGCGGGGTGAAAGGAATATGGCCCGACGGCGACGAGCCACCGGTGCCGATGATCTCCTCGACCTGGCTGCGCACCGCCTCGAGCGAAATGCCCAGCGACTCGAGGGCCTTGGCGGCGACGCCCTCACCTTCGTGGATCAGCCCGAGCAGGATGTGCTCGGTGCCGATGTAACTGTGGTTCAGGAGGCGCGCTTCCTCCTGAGCGAGGACGACGACCCTGCGGGCCCTATCGGTAAAGCGTTCGAACATCAGCGTGCCCTTTCCCTGTGCCTTGCGGCGATGGAAGAAACTGTGGGACAACCCTACCGGCGGGCTGTATCACTCGCCGGTCGATGCGCGTGACAGCTTTCGTCAAGAAATCGGGAATATGGCGCTGCGCCCGGTGAACGCGCCCGGATGAGCGTGATCTCAGCGTCGACGGAGCGGACCCGGCTACGGTTCGGCTGTGGCCTCGACGACTGGGAAGCGGCGTTCCTGGACGTGGAAGGACACAGGCCTCGGCGCCGCCATGCTCGCTCCGTCGGCGATCATCCTCGGCGTGTTCATCCTCTATCCGCTGGGTCGTGCCGTGTGGCTCGGTCAGCAGCGTTGCAATGCGGCCGGCACGCGCTGCACATCGAGCGGGTTCGACCAGTACATCGACGTGTTCCGCTCCGTCGAGTTCCAGAACTCACTGTTCGTCACCGTCAAGTTCGCGTTGATCACCGTGCCACTCGGTCTGGGACTCGGCGTCGGCCTCGCTGCGCTCGCCGACAAGTACCTGCGCGGCGTGGCGCTCTTCCGGACCGTCTTCTCATCAACGATCGCCACATCGGTCGCGGTGGCCAGCTTGATGTGGTTCTTCCTGCTGCAACCCTCGATCGGGTCACTGGCCAACGTGGGATGGTTCAACTCATTGTTCCCTGCAGTGAAGAACCCGGGCTGGCTCGAGGACCCTGGTACGGCGCTCGGCGCAGTCGCGCTCTCGAGCGTGTGGGCGGGACTTGGCTTCACATTCATCCTCGTCACCGCGTCGCTGCAGTCGATCCCACGCGAGCTGCACGAAGCCGCGGCCGTGGACGGGGCCACCGGAACCCTCCGGTTCTGGAAGATCACGGTGCCGATCATCGCCCCGACACTCCTCTTCCTCGTTGTGATCCTCACCACGCGCGCCTTTCAGGCGTACGGCGAGGTCGACCTGCTCACGAACGGCGGCCCGAGCCCTCAGGAATCGACGACCACACTCGCCTACCTCGTGTACGGCGAGACTCCCGTGTCCTCGGACCCCGGCCTGCAGGCCACCGGCTCCGTTCTGATCTTCCTTCTCCTGCTCGTGCTCTCGTCGGTGCAAGTGCGAGCGTTCGGAAGGCGCGCCGATGTCAACCGCTGATGTCGCCGGGAACGATCTGGTCGGTACGCAGGCCGGCGGCATCACGAAGGTCCGCCGCGCTGCGTGGGACGAACCGACCGGCATCCGCCGCGTCCTGCGATACGTACTGCTCGTCGTCATCACGCTCGTCGTGCTCTTCCCCGTCTACACCACCGTGCTCGGCGCCTTCACACCGAGCAACCGGGTGCTCGAGAACCGGCTCGTGCCCGGTGAGATCACCTTCGACGTGGTTCGCAACGCTTGGGACGAAGGGCGCCTCGGTCGCTATCTGTGGAACTCAGCCGTGGTCGCGATGATCGTTACCCTCTTCCAACTCGTCACGTCGATGCTGTCGGGCTACGCATTCGCGCACCTCAAGTTCCCTGGACGGAAGGGATTCTTCTACCTGTTCCTCGCGACACTGCTCGTCCCGTTCGAGGCCACCGTCGTCGTCAACCTCGATACGGTCCAATGGCTCGGCGATCGCTCCTCGGTCTTCGGTGGGCTGAACAGCCTGCAGGGCCTCGCTCTGCCGTTCCTCGCCACTGCAGTCGGTACCTTCCTCGTGCGCCAGGCGCTGCTCGATCTGCCGAGCGACCTGATCGATGCATCGCGTATTGACGGCCTCGGTCACCTCGGTTTCATCCGCCGCGTCGCGATGCCACTCGTGCGACCGACGCTCGGAGCGCTGGCGCTCTTCAGCTTCCTCACGACGTGGAACCAGTACCTGTGGCCCCGACTCGTCGTCAGCGACGCCGACCAGCACACCGTCCAAAGTGGGCTCCGCCTGCTCAGCCGGTCGGCACTCGACGCACCGAATCTCGTCATGGCCGGCACGGTCATCGCCGCGGTACCGATTCTGATCGCGCTCGTGCTGTTCCAACGTCAACTCGTACGCGGGCTCACGGCCGGTGCCGTGAAAGGATGATGGTGAAGGGATGCCGCTGATGTCGCGACGTCGATCTCCGGTGGTGCGCTCGGTCGCCGTGCTCGTGTTCGCCGGGTCGATCGCGACAGCTTGCGGCAGCGGCAAGTCGGTCACCGAGGCCGGCCTGGACCCGATCGAGTTGCCGGAGAGGGCCCCGGTGACGAGCTCGGCAGCTGGCGATCCGGACAGCCCCACCGACCCCGCGGACGCGCCCAACACGGATTCGACCGGTGCCGACCCAACGACGAACCCCGCTCCGTCGACAACCGTCGCCGCGCTCGCCGACCTGCCGGGGTGCCCTGTGGACGCGCTGGCTGATGCGTCAGGTCCGGTCGAGGTGACGCTTTGGTTCGGTCTGGCCGGCGACCTTCCCGGCGTGCTCGAAGGGCTTGCGGCGGAGTACAACGCAAGTCAGGACGCCGTGGTCGTCGACGTGCAGAACCAGACCGATTACGAGTCGGTCATCGACAAGTTCATCCAGTTCGGTGTCAACGAACGCCCTGAGCTGATCTTGGCGCCCGAGTTCGTCGTCCAGTCGTTCGCTCAATCCGAGCTGTTCATCCCGGTTGCGTCGTGCATCGCGGCGGACGAGTACGCGATCGATCCCTTCATCCCAGGGGCGCTGAGCGCCTACGAGTTCTCGGGCACGCAGTGGGGTCTGCCATTCAACGCCTCGAACCCTGTCCTCTATTACAACCGCAAGATGTTCGAAGCGGCCGGCCTCGACCCCGACGACGCGCCTCTCACGTTCGACGAGCTCCGTTCGGTGTCGCAACAGCTGGTCGACTCGGGCGCGGCAGCGCACGGGCTCGTCGTGGACAATGCGCGCGACTCGGGCACCGGCGGTGCATCTTTCGAACAGTGGTACGGGCGCGCGGGCGTTCCCTTCGCTGACAACGGCAACGGGCGCCTCGCCCCGACCACACAGGTGTTTCTCGACGATCCGCAGGCAGTCGACATCCTCACGTTCCTCGCCGGCATGGTCGACACCGGCCTCGCCGTGTCCGTCGGAGAGAACGCTGGCGGCCAAGCCGGCCTCCTCAAACTCGCTGACGCGGCGGCACCCGCCGCCATGGCCATCGAGACCTCGGCGGGCTTGGCCACCGTCCTTGCAGCGCTCGGCGGCGGCCTCGTGCCGGGGCTGACCGCCCAGGACGTCGGCGTTGCGTTCATGCCCGGTCCTTCCGACGCGCCAGCTGCACAGGTCGGTGGCGGAGCGTTGTGGATCCCCGCCGGCAAGTCCGACGCTGAGGCGGCTGCCGCCTGGGACTTCATCCAGTTCCTCGCCGATGCGCAGACGCAGTCCACCTGGGCCGCCGCCACCGGCTACATCCCGGTTCGCACAGATGCCGTCGAGCTCGATCCGATCGCCTCGACCTACGTCGCCGACCCACGCTTCAGAGTCGCCTATGACCAGTTGCTCGGAGTGGGCGACGACGCCGTGTCGTCACGACCCGTGATCGGTCCGCAGCGAGAGGTCCGTCAACTGATCGCCGACGCGATCGCTCGCGTCTACGCCGACCCCGCGGGCGCCGACGTCGCCGCGATCCTGGCGGATGCTGACGCCGCTGCGGATGCGCTCATTGCGAACTACAACCGCCTGAACTGAACTCCGCTGATTGTCGCTACCAGCGGGTCGGCTACCACCCGTCCGGCTTCCCGCGGCCCGCTGGTCCGCTGACGCTCGGTGTGGCAAGGTGCGGGCAAGACCACGCACGGTGACGTCCGGATCGGCTCCGAGCCGTCCCACCCTCGGGATGGGCGACATCACGCCTGCGTGGCGACGGGATTCCGCTCCACGACGTCGGCTCAAGGCGACGTCAACGGATCGTCAAGACCTCGTCAGGATCGAGTGAACACGCAGCACAGATTCCTCAGGTGCCCCATCATCGGTGACATGACGTTGACGCTGCCGGACCAACCAGCGTCATCCGTGGAGAACGATCGGTGGGGTGATGTCCATGCGCCGCCCGTTCTCGCACATGCCGGCCGGGTTCTCACCGACGACGCACCAACGATCGAGCGGCCGACGCCGCTCACGTTCGAGCGTCTGATCCTCGTGGTCGTCACCCTCGCGACGTTGGCGGTGTCGCTCCTGCTCGGCGGGAAGGTCGGCGACGACAGCGTCTCCGACTCCTCGCTGCGCATGCTCTCCCTGGCCCTCGCGCTCGCATCATTCCTGGCGGGCGCTGTGTTCGGACTCTGGGCCTTCCGCCAACGGGCGGTGATCGATTCGTTGCGGTGGCGTTCGTTCCGCCGCTCGACGTGGGGTGGTTGGTGGAGCGTCGTCTGGACGATCACGCCCGCAGTCGCTCTGATCGCGTTTTCTGTGGTCGAGCGGCTGACCGACAGCTTGACGTGGACGTCAGGAGTCCTGCTCGGGCTGGTCGCCGTTCGCATGATCTCGCTCCGCGCGCTCGGTACGAACATGAAGCGGGTGGTACTCGGTGCGCGCCGCTGGCTGAAGGCCGGCGCGCTGGCAACGGCGCTCGCCGACTTTCTCGTCGTCGCCGTGGTCTGGGCAGCCTTGCTCGAACCGCAACTCGATCGTGACGTACTGCGCATTGCGTCATCGATCGTCGCGCTGTGCGCGCTGCTTGCAGCGGGTTTCGTGCTCAGCTACGCCAAGCGCGTGGAGCGGTGGGTGCTCGAGTGGTGGGAGAACCGATGGGGATGCACGCCCCAGGTCGTGGTCGAGGAACTCGGCGCTGCCGGCTTCAGCGGGGCCGCCCCGGACCGTTTTGCGGGTCGGCGACTCCTGCCGACGGCGCCCTTGCGTCTGCTCGTGGTCGGTTCATACATCGCATTCGCAGCGACGACCGCCTGGTCGGGGTGGACCGTCTGGTCGCTGAGTGAGGGCCTCGAGAATTCGGAAGGTCTCACCGCATCGGTGGGCCGCCTCGATGCCGTGTCGCTGTGGTTCTTCGGCGCGCTCGTCCTGACGCAGGCGTGCCACGCCGTCTGGTGCATCGCCCAGGCGTGGAACGCTCGCCGGTGCACACTGGGCGCACCAAGCGCACTCGGCATGGCGGCCCTCTTCTTGTTTGCGCCGGCGATCGCCGGCGTCGGGGTCGTCGTCGTGAACGACGATGCGTTGCTCGCGTTGGTCGCGTCGTTCGCCGTCGTCGTGAATCTCGCATGTTGGGCGCTGTCGTTCTCACTGCTGGATCGGGTGCTCCAGTCGCTCGGCCGACCGACTCGTCACATCGCTACGTGGGCGTCGGCCATCGCTCTGCACTGGGTGCTGGTGTTCGGTGTTCGCTCGATCGTGCTCGTTGACGACTCGGCGGTGTTCGCCGGTCTCATCCTCGCCGTGGCGATCGTGGACGCTGCGATCTTCCTGCGAGCGGCGGTCTACGCACATCTCGCGATGCGCCATGTGGAGCAGGCAACATCGAACTTCGAGCAGATCCGACGCCGGCCGGTCAGCCGTCAGCGCCGACGACACCGAGCGCGACGTCGCTACGGGCCGGCGGTCACGTCCGTCAGGTGATGCTGATCCTGAACGCGGTGTGTCCCTGGCTCGTCGCGGGTCGCAGCACACAGAACTCGTTCCCCTCGGGGTCGGCCAGCACGACCCACGTCACCTCATCCGGGACGGCGTCGGCCCGAGCGCCTTCATCACGATCGCCGCGATCTGACCCGTGTGTTCCTACTCGTCGCGCTGGTTCGGCACACAGAACTCGTTGCCCTCGGGGTCAGCGAGAACGACGAAAGGAACGTCGCCCTGCCCGATGTCGATACGCCGCGCCCCTCGCCGTCCGAGCGCCACCACCTGCTCGGCCTCACTCCCACTTCGGAGATCAACGTGGACGCGAGTCGCACCGCCACCGGTGAGGGCTCAGCTGATCTCGATGCCGGAGCGATCGGCCAACTCGGCGTACTGGATTCGTCGGTACATCTTGCCTCGGAACTCGACTTCGGGAAGGTGCCTCGACAGCAGTTCCCGGTAGGCGACACCGTCGGAGTGTCTGGTGTCGGCGATGTCGAGAGCGTCGGCGGCGAGTTCCATGAAGACTTCGCCGGGAAAGGTGTTGTTCCGTGCGGCGCAGTCGTAGCCGAGGTTCTCCATCCATTCCACGCCACGGTCGAGCGACCCCTCCGAGTCGACTGTCCACGTGACCCTTCGTGGCCCCTCGGGGTTGCAGAACTCCGACGTGACCACGAGTTCGAAGCCGTTCCCGTGTGGCCGAACAAGCGCCGGCTGTCCCAACACCAGCAATGCTTCACCCGGAGCGTCGATGGCCCCGAGGGTCGCGATCTGTGTATGCCTGAAAGGCTCCTTCGCTGAACAGGGGAGCCCATGAGTCGGCCTTGGCGATGCCGTGCCGGAGCGAGTTGTCAACTGATCGCGTTGACTGGCGGGTGGAGGTCGGACCATGGCATCGCCCGTTCGAGTTGGCTCGCCACTCGCAAGAGCAGGTCCTCGCGGCCGGCGCGTGCCACGAGTTGGACGCCCATGGGTAGGCCATCGTCCGTCCAGTGGATGGGGAGCGAGATCGCAGGCTGTCCGGTCAGGTTCACCCAGCAGGTGAGCAACAACGAGGGCAGCAGTGCCTTGAGGGCGCCTGGCACGTCGTCGTCCGTTGCTGCTTGGAGTTCGCCCAAACGGTTTGGAGGCTCGGCCACCGTGGCCATCATCAGTAGGTCGTGGCCTTCAGCGAACCAACCATCGACCGCTCGGGTGATGAGTTGACCTTGTTCCACGAAGCCGAGCAGTTCTGCACCACTCGTCTGGGCGGCAACGTTCAGATAGAGGCGGGTGATGGGTTCGAGCTGGGACGGGTTGATGTCGACGCCGGTGATCCGCTCCCAGCGTCTCACTGCCCACTCGGTCCCCACCATGACGATTTGGCCGAGGGTGGTCCCGGCCTGGGGCCCGTCGAGCACCGCCGGATGAGATTCGTCGAGATGATGACCGAGACCCTCGAGTGCTCGGGCGCCGGACGTCACTGCGTCGAGGGCGTCGACCGACAGCTCCGATCGCCCGCCTGGGACCCCGGTCCAGATGCCGATCCGCAGCGGCTCGATCTCGCCGACCAACTCGTCGACATAGGGCCGCACGGGCGGAGGCGCGGCATAGGGGTCTCCGATGCCGGGCCCGTGAACGGCGTCGAGCACGCTGGCGGTGTCGCGTACCGATCGTGTGACGACAAGCTCAGAGACCATCCCGCCGAACAGGTCTCCGAACAGCGGGCCCATTGGCACGCGGGCACGAGTCGGCTTCAACCCCACCAGACCGCAGCGAGCTGCCGGGTTCCGGATCGAACCGCCAGCGTCATTCCCGTGACCCACCGGAACGATGCCAGCAGCGACGCAGGCGGCCGACCCGCCACTTGAACCGCCCGCGGTGCGAGTCAGATCCCACGGATTTGCAGTCGGTCCGTAGGCCAGCGGCTCGGTCGTGATGACGCCTCCCATCTCGGGTGTGTTGGTCTTGCCACAGATCACGAGCCCCGCCGCCTCGAAGCGGCGAGTGAGCTCCGTTGTGTAAGGCGGTCGATAGTCAAGGTCTCGCAGGAACTGCATGCCCTCGTGGAACGGCTCGTCGGCGAGCTCTTGGCCGAGGTCCTTGAGGACCATCGGCACCCCGCGAAGTGGGCCATCGGGCAGGCCGGCTGCCACGTGCAGACGAGCACGATCCGCCAGCAGGTGAATCACCGCGTTGAGCTGAGGGTTGACCGCATCAAGCCGTGCCAGCGCCACTTCCAACAGCTCCAGAGGTGAAGCCGTCCCCTCTCGCACGAGTGAACCACAGCAACTGCCACGGCGAGCGTGACAAGCTGGGAACCGCCAGCAATCATCGCGAAGAGGAATCCTCGTCGGCCGTCACCTTCCGATGCCCACAGGCAACACCTTGCGTTGTCTGCCACGAGCTCGACCGACTTGGCCAGCCAGAACACTGAAACGACTCCCAGCAGCCCTCTGCCCGCTGTGGCGCAGAGAGTCCGAGGCCGGTGGATCGCCATGAACACGTATCGGCCCCGACTGTGGCGAACTTCAGTCTCGGACAGAGGTGTCCGTCAGTCGGCCGTGTTCGACAGATCGTTGAGGAGGTTGTCGATGACGGCAGTGAAGCGGTGCCGCGCATCGCGGCCAGCCTCGGTGACCTCTTCGTGTGAGAGCGGACGCTCCGAGATGCCGGCCGCGAGGTTGGTCACCAGTGAGATCCCGATGACGTCGGCGCCGAGGTGCCGGGCGGCGACCGCCTCGGGCACGGTCGACATGCCGACGAGGTCGGCGCCGAGCCGGCGGGCCATTTGCACCTCGGCGGGCGTCTCGTAGGCCGGGCCGGTGAACCAGGCATACACGCCCTCCTTGAGCGAGGTTCCCGCGGCGGCGGCCGCCGCGTGAGCGCTGGCGCGCAACTCGCTGGAATACACCGTGCTCATGTCAGGAAACCGCGGGCCCAGCCGCTCGTCATTGGGGCCGATCAGCGGGCTCTGGCCGGTCAGGTTGATGTGGTCGCGCAACAGCACGAGGTCGCCGGCTTCGAGGCCGTCGCCGCAACCGCCGGCGGCGTTGGTCAAGATGACGGTTTCGCAGCCGTTGACGACAGCGAGCCGAGTGCCGAACACGAGGTCGCTGAGGGGGCGGCCTTCGTAGTAGTGGACCCGCCCGGCGAAGATCAGTACGCCCATGTCGCCGAACACGGCCGAGACGAGCTTGCCGCCATGACCGGCAACGGTGGGGACGGGGAAGTGCGGGATATCCGCGTACGGGATCGTCACCGCGTCAGGCAGGCTGTCGGCGTAGCCGCCGAGACCCGAGCCGAGCGTGATCGCCACCCGATGGTGACGCCCTGCGAGACCGCTCACGTAGTCGCTCGCCTCGTGGAGTTGGTCATACACCTCGGTCATGTCCAGATCCTCGCCGAGTTCGTGCCGTCACACCACCCTCGAGGCGACCCGGCCCGTTGACACCACCCGCTCCGCGACTCACGTGGAGCGGGTGGTGAACGATCGGCGCTCGGACGGCAGCCGAGCGAAGGGAGGGATGGTCGACTCCGTCGCGGTCGCGTGTCGCTCTTTGTTTCGAGGACGGCAACGCGCTTCACCACCCACCTTCGTCCTCAGGACACGCCCGCGGATGCGCGCGGCGCCGGTGACGATGGGGCGTCGATCAGGGGCTGGCCGGGAGGTAGTAGCCGGTGATGTCGATCAGCACGTGTGTCTTGGCTCCGGCCGCTCCGCCGATGGACACGTCGAGTGAATCGCTGCCGTTTCCGCCGTCGTTGTTGGCACCGAGCAGCACGTTTCCGCTGTTCGCCGCTTGCTGACCGTCAGCCGTCCAGTTGATGTTCGAGGTCTCCCCACCGCTGTTTACGTTCGCTGGCGACACCGTCAGGAAGCCGATGCCCTCGGTCTGGGCGACGGTGATGGTGTACGACACAGCGACGGCCTCAGCCGGGATCTTGACGAAGATGTCGCTGCCGACTTCGAGGTCGGCGAAGAATCGCACGATCGGGCTGTTCTCGCTGAAGGAATCGCCCTCGACATCGAGCTTGTTGCCGAAACGGGTGTCGAGCGCGCGGTACGCAACGATCGGGACGAAAAGAGATGCCGGTGCTGCTTCTGCCAGTGAGCCGGTCGCAGCCGACGAGTCGTCGCCGGCGGCGCTGATCACCGGACCAGCGAGCGTGCCGCCCGCAAAGAGCCCGACCGCGAGGATTGATGCGCGAAGTGTGGTGTTCATGGAGCTTCTCCCTTGTAGAGGTAGACGACGCTGCTGTCGCTGGCGCACGAAAGTAGTCCACTCGGGCGATTGCGTCGGACAGACGGGCGAACCGCCGCCTGTACCCTGCGCCCCATGGCTACAGATTTCCCGCCCTTCGACGGTTCCGCCCCCAAGTCCCAGAAGTTTTCCGGTCCGCCGGAGATGGGGATCGACACCGACAAGCGCTACACGGCGACGCTCGAAACGACGCTCGGTGAGATCGTCATTGCCCTCGACGCAGGCAAGGCGCCCAAGACGGTCAACAACTTCGTCTTTCTCGCGCTGAACCACTACTACGACGGCGTCATCTTCCACCGGATCATCCCCGGGTTCATGTGCCAGGGCGGCGACCCCACCGGCACCGGCACGGGTGGCCCTGGTTACAAGTTCGAAGACGAGCTCCCCAAGCCCCGCGAGTACCAG
>RCMY010003895.1_pt1 | contig 13071 bp, 13 predicted proteins | sample 2041341 | NCBI WGS metagenome assembly RCMY01 (sample SAMN09708234, study PRJNA481090) | Marine sediment metagenome, whole genome shotgun sequencing project. | reverse complement strand
CCCCCCCCCCCCCCCCCCCGCCTCTTGCGTTGCGAAAATTCGGGATCGACGCAGGGGGTGAGCGCCCGCAGTTTGAGCCGCGACTGCCCGGTCAAGGCCGCGATCGCCCCTCACCCGGGCCGGGTTTTGACCTAGGCTGCTGGCACTCGGGTTGAGTGAGTGCTAAGTCAGGTGTAGTTTGGCACTTGGCACTCGGATGGCTCGGGTGCCAGCGTGATCGGATGCACCGCGACGACATCTCGAACACGTGGCTTTACCCACAAACCCAGAACATCCACCGGCTCAGCCGGACGTCTACAGAAAGGGGTTTGACGTGGCAACCACGATCAAGCCGCTCGAGGACCGTGTCCTCGTTGCTCCCCTCGAAGCCGAGCAGACCACCGCTTCAGGTCTGGTCATCCCGGACACCGCCAAGGAGAAGCCGCAGGAGGGTCGCGTTGCGGCCATTGGTCCCGGCAGAACCGATGACAACGGCAAGCGTGTGCCCATGGACGTGGCAGAAGGCGACGTTGTCATCTTCTCCAAGTACGGCGGCACCGAGGTCAAGTACGACGGCCAGGAGTACCTGCTCCTGAATGCCCGCGACATCCTCGCCGTCGTCTCCAAGTAAGGAGCTGTCTCATATGGCAAAGATTCTGCAGTTCAACGAGGAGGCGCGCCGCTCACTCGAGCGTGGCGTCGACACCCTCGCCAACACCGTCAAGGTGACGCTCGGCCCCAAGGGCCGCTACGTCGTCCTCGACAAGAAGTGGGGCGCACCCACCATCACCAACGACGGCGTCACTGTCGCCAAGGAGGTGGAGCTCGAGGATCCTTACGAGGATCTGGGCGCCCAGCTGGCCAAGGAAGTGGCCATCAAGACCAACGATGTTGCCGGTGACGGCACCACCACCGCCACGGTCCTGGCCCAGGCACTCGTGCACGAGGGCCTCCGTGCTGTCGCTGCCGGCGCCAACCCGGTGGGCCTGAAGCGTGGCATCGACAAGGCCGTGGAGGCCGTTGTTGAGCAGCTCCGCGTCAACTCCCGCCAGGTGGACACCACTGACGACATGGCTTCGGTTGCCACGATCTCTTCGCGTGACGAGAAGATCGGCGCACTCATCGCCGACGCCTTCGACAAGGTGGGCAAGGACGGCGTCATCACCGTCGACGAGTCCCAGACCTTCGGTACGGAACTGGAATTCACCGAGGGCATGCAGTTCGACAAGGGCTACCTGTCCCCGTACATGGTGACCGACACCGAGCGTATGGAAGCCGTCCTGGACGATCCGTACATCCTCATCCACTCGGGCAAGATTTCTTCGATGAATGACCTGCTGCCGCTGCTGGAGAAGGTCATCGCAGCCAAGGGCACCCTCTTCGTGGTGGCCGAGGACGTCGACGGCGAAGCGCTGTCCACGCTCGTGGTCAACAAGATCCGCGGCACCTTCACCTCGGTGGCTGTCAAGGCTCCGGCCTTCGGTGACCGCCGCAAGGCAATGCTGGAGGACATCGCCACCCTCACCGGTGGTCAGGTCGTCGCACCCGAGGTTGGGCTCAAGCTCGACCAGGTGGGTCTTGAAGTGATGGGCCGCGCCCGTCGCGTGCTCGTCACCAAGGACGACACGACCATTGTTGACGGTGCTGGTGGCTCCGACGAGGTCGCCGGTCGCGTCGCGCAGCTGCGCGCCGAGATTGAGCGCACCGACTCCGACTGGGACAAGGAGAAGCTCCAGGAGCGAGTTGCGAAGCTCGCCGGGGGCGTCTGCGTCATCAAGGTGGGTGCCGCCACTGAGGTGGAGCTCAAGGAGAAGAAGCACCGCATCGAGGACGCAGTCTCCGCGACGCGCGCCGCGATCGAAGAGGGCATTGTCGCCGGTGGCGGCTCGGCCCTCATCCATGCGGGCAAGGCACTCGATGGTGACCTCGGTCTCACAGGCGACGAGAAGACGGGCGTCAACATCGTCCGCAAGTCGCTGGTGGAGCCGTTGCGCTGGATCGCCGAAAATGGCGGCGAAGCCGGTTACGTCATCACCACAAGGGTTGCTGACATGGAGGTTGGTCATGGCTACAACGCCCGGACCAACGAGTACCAGAACCTCGTCGAGAACGGTGTCATCGACCCGGTCAAGGTGACGCGCTCCGCGCTCGCCAATGCCGCGTCGATCGCCGCGCTCCTGCTCACCACAGAGACCCTCGTGGTGGAGAAGCCGGAAGGCGACGACAACTGAGTCGAGATCAGCTGATTCAGCTGACGCAGTAGCGAGCAGACCCCGGGGCTTCGGCCCCGGGGTCTTTTCGCTCCTTCATGCCAAGGGGTGTCCCCGGTGCGGGAGTTTCAGGGCACTGGCGGTTGTCCTGACCGCGAGTGCCCTGAAACTCCATGCTGGGGGACAGCACTGCGCAGAATCTGTCGGTATCTGGAGTGGCGGGCCATGTGCTGATCCGACGCATCAGCGTTGAACCGCTAGACTCATCCAGTCCGACCGACAGGAGTCACCCCACCTTGTCCGCTCTCACTGGTTCCGGTGTACCCGGCCCCTTCGAGGCCCTCGGCCTCACCTTCGACGACGTCCTCCTCCAGCCCAACGAGTCTGACGTCATTCCCTCGGAAGCATGCACGGCCACACAGTTCACGAGGCGGATCACGCTGAACGTCCCGCTCGCCAGCGCTGCCATGGACACCGTCACCGAGGCGCGCATGGCCATCGCCATGGCACGTGAGGGTGGCATCGGCATCCTGCACCGCAACCTCTCCATCGAGGACCAGGCTCACATGGTGGATCAGGTGAAGCGCTCTGAGTCCGGAATGGTCACTGAACCCATCGTCATCAGCCCCACCGCCACGCTGCATGAGGTGGACGAGTTGTGTGCCAGCTACCGTATTTCCGGGGTCCCCGTCATCGATGCCGATGGCATGCTCGTGGGCATCATCACCAACCGCGATCTCCGATTCGAAACCGACGGCACGCGCCAGGTTGGCGAGGTGATGACGCGGATGCCGCTCGTCACTGCGCCTGAGGGCGTCACATCGGAAGAAGCGCTGATGCTGTTGGGCAAGCACAAGGTGGAGAAACTTCCCATCGTCGACGGGGCAGGCAGGCTCAAGGGGCTCATCACCCTGAAGGACTTCGTGAAGGCCGACCAGTATCCCAACGCAGCCAAGGATGATGCCAAGCGACTGCGGGTCGGCGCAGCCATCGGGTTCTTCGGCGACTCGTGGGAGCGCGCCATGGCATTGGTGCATGAAGGCGTGGACGTGCTCATCGTCGACACCGCGCACGGCCACAGCCGGGGTGTGGTGGACATGATCCGCAGGCTCAAGGCTGAGCCGTGCGCTGAGGGCGTGGACATCATCGGCGGAAACGTTGCCACCTACGCGGGCGCCAAGGCACTGGTGGAGGCGGGTGCTGACGGCGTGAAGGTTGGCGTGGGGCCCGGCTCCATCTGCACCACACGCATCGTGGCCGGGGTGGGCGTGCCCCAGGTGACCGCCATCCACGACGCCGCCCGCGCCTGCAGGCCTGCCGGCGTGCCAGTGATCGGCGACGGCGGCCTCCAGTACTCGGGTGACATTGCCAAAGCCATCGTCGCTGGTGCCAACACCGTGATGCTCGGGTCCCTGCTCGCCGGGTGCGACGAAAGTCCCGGAGAGCTGGTGTTCATCAACGGTAAGCAGTTCAAGTCCTATCGTGGCATGGGTTCCATGGGCGCCATGGCGGCACGGGGCCGCAAGGGCTCCTACTCCAAGGACCGGTATTTTCAGGGCGACGTCACTTCGGATGACAAGCTCGTGCCGGAGGGCATCGAAGGACAGGTGGCCTACCGCGGGCCCCTGTCGGCCGTGGCCTACCAACTGGCGGGGGGGCTCCGACAGTCCATGTTCTACTCCGGTGCCCGCGACGTCCCCGAACTGCAGGACCGCGGCCGGTTCGTGCGCATCACGGCGGCGGGCCTTCGGGAATCCCATCCCCACGACATTCAACTGACAGCAGAAGCACCCAACTACTGGGCTCACTGAGCGCCCGGGCTAGGAGCACCACCGCATCATGTACGAGCTCGGACGCAGCAAGCGCGCCACCCGTGCCCATTCCTTCGATGACGTCGCCATTGCGCCGACGCGCCGAACACGCAGTGAGCACGAGGTGGATCTTTCGTGGAAAATCGACGCGGTGACCTTTGAGACGCCCATCGTCGCGGCGCCCATGGACTCGGTCATGTCGCCGGCCACCGCGATTCGGATGGGACAACTCGGTGGGCTGGGTGTGCTGAACCTCGAGGGCTTGTGGACCCGCTACGAGGACCCCTCCAGCCAGTACGAGCAGCTCACCGAACCCATGGACCAGGTGACCGCCACGAGGCGCATGCAGCAGATCTACGCTGAGCCCATCAAGGGGGAGCTGATCGCGGAGCGCCTCAAGGAGATCCGCGACGCGGGCGTGCCGGTCGCCGGAGCACTGACGCCGAGCCACACGCTTGAGTTCGCCGACGTCATCGAGAAGGCGGCGCTCGATTTCTTCATGGTGCGTGGCACCACAGTGTCCGCTGAGCACGTCGATGACGCCGAGTCCACGCTGAACCTGAAGGAATTCATTTATCGCTTCGAGACCCCCGTGATCGTGGGTGGCTGCGCCACCTACCGCACCGCGCTGCACCTGATGCGCGCCGGTGCTGCAGGCGTCCTCGTCGGCTTCGGCGGTGGCGCCGCGCACACCACAGCCTCCGTGTTGGGCATTGAGGTGCCGATGGCGTCGGCCGTCACGGACGTGGCCGAGGCTCGTCGCGACTACCTTGAGGAATCGGGTGGCCGCTACGTCCATCTCATTGCCGACGGCGCCGTCGGGCGCTCCGGGGACGTCGCGAAGGCCATCGCCTGCGGGGCGGACGCCGTGATGGTGGGCTCGCCGCTGGCCCGCGCCACAGAGGCACCCGGCCGTGGCTGGCACTGGGGCCCAGAGGCCTGGCATGCAACGTTGCCGCGCGGAGAGCGTGTCTTCTTCGATCAGGTGGGCTCCTTGGAGGAAGTGGTCAACGGCCCGTCCCATCTGCCGGACGGCACGATGAACCTGGCCGGCGGACTGCGCAAGGCCATGGCACTGACCGGCTACACCGACATCAAGTCCTTCCAGCGCATCGACCTGATCCTCCACTGACATGGACGCGCAACAGGCACGCGCCGAGCTGGAGCATCTCCGCGGCAGCATCGACAACATGGACTCCGCACTCGTGCACCTGCTGGCCGAGCGCTTCAAGGTCACCCAGCAGGTGGGTGTCCTGAAAGCGGCGGCTGGTTTGCCACCTGCGGATCCCGCACGGGAGGCAGCGCAGATCCAGCGACTGCGGGCGCTGGCCATCGACGCACAACTGGATCCCGAACTGGCCGAGAAGTTCCTGAACTTCATCGTGGCCGAGGTGGTACGCCACCATGAACAGATCAGAGCCGAAAAGGCCTGAATCGCTTTTACCGTCAAGGAATGGAGCCCGCAGCATGCACGCACTGGTCATCGGAGCAGGACTCGCCGGTCTGCGGGCTGCAGGCCTGCTGACGGAACAGGGATTCGACGTCGCGGTGCTGGAGGCGTCATCGCGGCCCGGTGGGCGGGTCGCCACCGACGTCGTGGACGGGTTCCGCTGTGACAGGGGATTTCAGCTCCTGAACCCCGGATATCCCGAAGCCAGGAAGGCGCTGGATCTCAAGGCTCTCGACCTGCACTCCTGGGGGCGCGGAGTCGCCGTGCGTGACGGAAGTGGTGTGGAGGTGCTGGCCGATCCGAGCCATCACCCCGCCCGCATTCTGGGGCTGCTTCGCGGCACAGTCTCCATCAGTGACCTGAAGGCTGCCTACAAGTGGCTCCAGCTCTCCAGGGACGACACCCTGACGCTGGCGGCGAGCCTGGAGACGGCGGGTTTCAGCACGCAGCTGCGTCGCGTCATCAACAGCTTCTTCCAGGGCGTGGTGGGGGACGGGCGCCTCGGCGTCTCCGCCCCGTTCGCGCGGCAGCTCGCGCTGTACTTCGCCAAGGGGTCGCCGTCGTTGCCGGCGCAGGGCATGGCCGCGATCGCCCACCAGTTGTCCGAGCCCCTGCGGGACAGGATCAGCTACGACACCGAGGTTGTCGCGCTGGAGGTTGACGGGGACCAGTGGGTGGCCGTCACTGCCAGTGGGGAACGCCACGCCTCCGGTCAGATCATCCTCGCTGCTGGCCCCCGCACGACCGCTGAACTGCTTGGGCAGGGGGAGCCCGCGATGCACTCCATCACCACGTGGTGGTTCGCCACGGAAATGCGCCCCAGCGACAGCGAGTTCCTGTTCGTAGACATCCGCGACGGCGCGGTCATCACCAACACCTCCGTGGTGTCCAATGTCTGTCCGTCCTATGCCCCGGCCGGGCAGCACCTGGTGCAGGTCACAGCAGTCGGCGAACACGGACTGACGGATGACGAAGCCAGAACTCAGGGCGCAGACATTTTGGGTGTCGTCAACCCTGATTGGCGGCTCCTGATCCGCCACGACATCCAGGACGCACTGCCCAACATCGCACCCGGGAGTACACCTCTGACGAGCGATCGGGCCGGCATTGTTGTGGCCGGGGACACAGGGGAGGCCTCCATCCAGGGGGCCATGGCCAGTGGTGCTGCGGCAGCCCGCTCTGTGGCTGCGGCCCAACCACATGCACTGGAGGACAAGCGATGAGTGACACCTTCGAGGTCCGGATCCACGTTCCCGAAGCCGCCCATGTGGTGTGGTCCCGTCTGATTGACCTGGATGCCCACTCCGCCGCCATCCCCCTGACCAGGGTGACGCCAGTGGGGGAGAGCATGCGGCAAGGACTCAGGTTCGTTGGCGAAACCTCGATCGGCCCCATCCACATGAACGACCGCATGCTCGTGGCTCGGGCAGACGCACCCAGGGATGATCATCCCGGCCAGTTGGTGGTGGAGAAGTTCGGACCTGTGGCGGGACTTGTTGAAGCTTCCGTGGAGCAGGTGGCCACCGGCACGCTGGTTCTCTGGCGACAGAGCCTTCGGCCGGCGTGGCTGCCCTCATTCCTGCGTCCCGCGGGCGCGATCGTCGCGAAGATTGCCTACGTAGTGGGACTGCGCCAGATCCTCAAGTGACGGCCGTGCTGGATGATCACCCGGCATGAAGCATTCATGGCCGCTCTTTTCTGAAGGCCGTGGTGCCCCTACGATTGTTCAGCCCGCACCGCGTGGGCGGCAGGGGGACAACAGGCCAATGGCATTCGTGTCGGCGCATCAGCTGAAGAAGACGTACAGGGCGAAGTCCGGTCCGGTCCACGCACTGGACGGTCTGGACATCGAGATTGAGCAGGGCACGGTGCGAGGGCTTCTCGGACCCAACGGCTCCGGCAAGACCACCACCGTGAAGGTGCTCAGCACGTTGCTGCGCCCGGACAGCGGTGAGGCCCATGTGGCCGGCGTGAATGTGCTCGCGGATCCCGCAGAGGTGCGCCGTCGCATTGGCGCATCCGGCCAGTACGCGGCGGTGGATGAGCGGCTCACCGCACGGGAGAACCTGCTCATGGTGGGGCGTTTGTATCACTTGGGGAGCCGGCGTTCCAGGGAGCGGGCTGATGAGCTGCTCCATGCCTTTGATCTCATCGAAGCCGCAGATCGACCCCTCAAGGGCTTCTCCGGTGGCATGCGTCGCCGAGTGGACCTCGCGGGTGCACTCGTCATCAACCCGCCGGTGCTATTCCTCGATGAGCCCACCACAGGTCTTGATCCCCAGGCCAGGTTCGGTCTCTGGGACGTTATCCGCGAACGCGCGGCCGAGGGCACGACTGTCCTGTTGACCACCCAGTACCTCGAGGAGGCGGATCAGTTGGCCGACCAGATCTCGGTCATCGACCGTGGCAAGGTCATCGCAGAGGGGACGGCCGACGAGTTGAAGGCCTCCGTGGGTGGCCGGCGGGTGCAGCTGACGCTCGTGAACGAGTCCGATGCCCCACGGGCGGCGAACATCCTTGAGCGGCACGGCCGTGGACAGGCAGGGATATCCGGCAGGGGCGTCACCATCCAGGTGGAGGACGCCACCCATGCCCTGCGCTCCGCACTGGCTGAGATCGAGGAGTCGGGGATCCAGATCCACGAAGCGGGCGTCCGGCGCCCGACCCTTGACGACGTGTTCCTGACCCTCACCGGCCACGGCGCTGAAGAGGAAGAACTGGAGGCAGCAGAGTGAACACCACCGAAACACGGCAGTCCAAGGACTTACTCACGGCCGACGATGGCCGCAGTGCCGTGACTGACTGGTTCACCGACGTCCACGCCATCACCATGCGCAACCTGACACGGCTCAAACGCAGCCCTGATGTCATCGGCTTCGCGCTTCTTCAGCCCATCATGTTCGTCCTGCTGTTCAGTCAGGTCTACGGCGGGGCCATCCAGGTGGAGGGCAGCAACTACACCGAGTTCCTCATGGCGGGCATCTTCGCCCAGACGGTGATCTTCGGGTCCACCATCTCCGGCAGCTACATGGCCGAGGACATCCGGGACGGCATCATCGACAGGTTCCGGAGCCTGCCCATGGCTCCGAGCGCTGTGTTGGTGGCGCGTTCCATCTCCGATTTCATGCTGAACATCGTCTCCATCACAGTGATGCTGATCACGGGATTTGTGGTGGGTTGGCGCTTTCGGGAGGGCGTGCTCTACTTCATCCTCGGTCTCCTGCTGCTGCTGTTCTTCGCGTGGGCCTTCAGCTGGGTGATGATCCTCATCGGCCTCAGTGTGAAGACTCCGGAGACGCTCAACCAGGCGGTGTTCATCATCCTGTTCCCGCTGACGTTCATCTCCAATGCCTTCGTCCCCAGCGACACGCTGCCGACGGTGCTGCGGGTGATAGCCGAATGGAATCCCATCTCTGCGCTGGTGCAGGCGGTCCGCACGCTGTTCGGGAACTTGGGCGACGTGCCGGCCCCTGAGGTGTGGCCCATGCAGCACCCCATCGTCACCGTGCTGGTCGGTATCGGCGTGGTGCTGCTCGTCTTCCCACCCCTGGCAGTGAGAAAGTTCCGCCGGAAGGAAATCTGAGGTCGCGCCGGACGGACGTATCCAGCGCGGGGGTATACAGCCGTACAATCTTTGATACGCTCGTATCATGGTCGACGAAAGTACAGGTTTGGCGGACGACAGAACGGCGCGAGCGAGGCTGCGGGACGCGGCCATCACGCTTGTGGCTGAGCATGGATCCTCAGCTCTGACTGCCCGGGCGGTTGCGGGACAAGCACAACTTTCGCCGGGGCTGATCCGGCACCACTTCGGATCGATGGCTGAACTGGAGGCGGCGTGCGACGAGCACGTCGTCGCACTCATCCGGGACCAGAAGACCGATGCCATGGCCCAGGGCACCAGCTTCGACATGCTCCAGGGGCTGCGCTCCAGCAACAATGGCCAGGCCATCCGCTATCTGGCCCACAGGCTCGCCGAGAACTCGGGCGCCATGGATCACCTCGTGGACATGGTGGTCGACGATGCACATCGGTACCTCGAGCTGGGTGTGCAGCAGGGCGTCATCCAACCGTCAGCCCGACCTCGTACGCGCGCCGCCATGTTGTCCTTGTTCTCCCTGGGATCTCTGGTGCTGGGCCGACATGCGACACGTCTGCTCGGTGTCGACGTCGGAGCCACGGACCTGCAGGCCGAACCCGGCATGGCCGACTACGTGAGCGCCTATCTCGAGCTGTTCTCCCACGGACTGTTCACCGACGACGCGGCCGCAGCCTACGAAGCAAGTCTGAACACCGAGGAAGGACTCGAGCAATGAGCGACCAACCAGCCATCCGTACGGAGGGCCTCTCCAAGAGCTATGGCAGTTTTCCTGCCCTCGTGGACCTCGATCTGACGATCCACCGCGGCGAGATCTTTGGCTTTCTCGGCCCCAATGGGGCGGGCAAGTCCACGACCATCCGAACGCTGATGGACGAAATCCGGGCGACATCGGGGACAGCAACCATGTTGGGGCTCGACGTGCACCGCGACGCCGTGGAACTTCACGCACGCCTCGGCTACTTGCCATCCGATGTGTCGCTCTACCCCAAGCTCACGGGGCGCGAAACCCTCACCTTCTTCGCGAATCTTCGTGGAGGCCACCCCCTCCAGTACGCCATGGAACTGGCGGAGCGCTTCGACGCGGACCTGGACAAGCGTGTCGGGGAACTGTCGACGGGCAACCGGCAGAAGATCGGGCTCGTGGTCACGTTCATGCACCGCCCGGAGCTGTTGATCATGGACGAGCCGAACGCGGGCCTGGACCCGTTGGTCCAGCACGAATTCCATTCCCTGCTGAGAGAGACCGCAGAGCAGGGGCGTACCGTCTTCCTCTCCAGCCACACTCTCAGCGAGGTGGAGCGCGTGGCGGACCGGGTGGGCATCATTCGCAAGGCACGGCTAGCGGCCGTGGAGGATGTCGCGGCGCTGCGGGCAAAGATGATCCGCCGCATCGAACTCGTGCTGGGTGACAACCCCCAACCTGCGGAGTTCGAGCAGGTCCCCGGTGCCCGAGATGTGACGGTGGAGGGCAATCGGGTGTCGCTCTCCTTCGATGGCAACATGGAGGAGCTGCTGGCCGTCGCCATGTTGCGCCATGAACTGCACGACATCACCACGAAGGAAGCTGATCTCGAAGAGGTCTTCCTGGCGTTCTATCAGGACGCGGACCAGGCATGAGCAGCGCCATTCTGGCCAGACGAGAGCTGGCGGCCAGTTGGCGTGGCCCCGTGATTGCGGTCGTCGTCGTCTTTGGCACGTTGGTGCTCGGCATGGCGGTGTACGCACGCGTGGACGTTGCGCTTTTCGATACCCTCCCCGAGGCGGTCAGAAGCCTGATGGGGGTTCCCGAGGGCGCTGGGGTTGAGACGCTGGCCTACAGCTACATGCTCGACACCATGGCTTCTCTCGTGCTCGGAGGCATCGCCATCGCCATCGGAGTCCGCGCTGTCGCGGGCGAAGAATCCGATGGCACCCTCTCCATGGTGCTGGGAGCCGGGGGGTCACGAGTGAGGTTCGCTGCCTGGAAGGGTGCGGCCCTGGCGCTTCTGATCGCGCTTTCGGGTGTGTTCCTGTGGGCCTCGGCCGAACTGGCGCCGATTGTTCTGGGAATCGACAAGGGAGACGCGATGCTTGCTGCATCGCTGACCCATCTCACGGCCAATGCCTTGCTGTACGGCTTTCTGGCATTCGCCGTCGGTGCGGCGACGGGTCGCAAGTCAGCGGCGGTGGCCGTGGCGGTGGCCGTGATGGTGCTCGGGTGGTTGCTCGCCGGTCTGCTGCCCGTGTTCGAGGAGACCGAGAAATGGGCAGAGTTCGTCCCCTGGACGTGGTTCAACGGGAGCAAACCGCTGATCAACGGCGTGGATGCAGGGCATCTGGCACTACAACTGGGCTCGGTAATCGTGTTGTTCGTCGTTGGCGTCGTGGGCTTTTCCCGACGGGACCTGCGCGTGGCATCGTCGGTGACGCTCGCCCAGCGGCTGCGATCGCTTCCCATGCTCAGCGCCGTGGGGGATCGATTCGCCATTTCTGCACGGTCCCGCGGATTGTTCGCGCTGCTGTTCTCCCAGAGACTGGCGTTGGTCTCACTCATCGCGGCGGGCATGTTTCTGATGATGGGCGTTGTCATGGGACCGCTCTACTCGGCAATGGCCAATCAGCTTGATGAACTCACGGCCGCACTGCCCACTGAACTGATGGCCATGATGGGGGCTGGCGACATGTCCACGGCGGAGGGCTTCTACTGGGGCGAAACCATGGGTCTCATGGCCCCCATCGCTGTCATCATCGTGGGGGTGGCCGCCGCTTCCGGGGGTATCGCCGGACAGGAGCAGGCCAGGCACCTGTCGCTGGTGCTGGCAGCTCCGGTGCCGCGTTGGCGCATCGTCGCCAGTTCGGCCGCTGTCATGACGGTCTACGTTGCGGTGGTCAGCTTTGCCACCATGGCAGGGATCTGGGCTGGATCCGCGATCGCCGGACTGGGAATGGATGCAGGGGCCATTGCTGGTACCGGACTCCAGCTCTTTCTGCTCGGGTGTGTCTATGGGGCAGTCGCTCTGCTGGTTGCCGCTGCCACCGGACGTCCGGGTGCTGCGTTGTGGGGCAGTGCCGGCCTCGCGGTGGTGGGGCATTTCTCCAACGCCTACCTGGGGTTGTCCAATGACACCGAGGCCTGGGCCGTGATCTCGCCGTTCCGCTTCTACGCTGCCAACGATCCGCTGGTCAATGGGGCGAGCTGGGAATCGGTGGTTGTCCTCGGCCTCTTGGCGGTGGTGCTCGTGGCCCCAGCGTTTCCTCTTTTCCAGCGCCGGGACCTTCGAATCAACTGACTGCACTGACCCCAGATACGCCGATGAGTGGGTGCAGGAGCCGAATATCGGCTCGGTGGTCAGTTCATGCGGCGTGTCCGGTGAGTCACAAGGCAAGCGCAAGCTCATTGAGGACCGGACCTGAAGGTCAGGCGATGACGTCGCCCTCTCGGATGTCGCTGGGCGTACCCACGACGGCCCCGTGGGGAGGAACATCCTTGACCACGAGGGCGTTGGCCCCGATCTTGGCATCGTTGCCCACGGTGATGGCGCCGATGATCTTGGCGCCGGCGCCGATCAGAACGCGGTCGCCAATGGTGGGGTGACGCTTGAAGCGACCGCGGGCACGGCCACCGAGCGTCACCTGGTGGTACATGAGCACGTCGTCGCCCACGACGGCGGTCTCACCGATCACCACGCCCATGCCATGGTCGATGAAGAACCTCCGGCCAATGGATGCGCCGGGATGGATCTCGATGCCCGTGGAGAAGCGTGCCCACTGGCTGATGAGTCGCGCCAGGGGTTGCAGCGCGGGGGAGCGGCGCCACAATTGGTGCGCCACCCGGTGCATCCAGATGGCGTGGATGCCCGGGTAGGCAATGGCCACCTCCAGCTTGCTCCGCGCAGCCGGGTCCTCGCGCATGGCAGCTTCGAGGTCCTCGGCCATGCGCGCAGAAACCAGCCGGAGGCGGGTCGTCATCACTGGTCGATCAGGCCGTCGAACAGCACAGTGGACAGGTAGCGCTCGCCGAATGACGGAATGATCACGACG
>RCMY010003894.1_pt1 | contig 13072 bp, 14 predicted proteins | sample 2041341 | NCBI WGS metagenome assembly RCMY01 (sample SAMN09708234, study PRJNA481090) | Marine sediment metagenome, whole genome shotgun sequencing project. | reverse complement strand
GGATCGCCAGTCGCGCGGGCCAGTGGGGCCGCGATAGGTGTATCCGGCCATGGGGTCCTGATACTTGGCCGGAGAGGATATTGCCGTGTTGGTGACCGCCTGCTGCGCCGTCACATTCGGCAGCGGTGCAGGCGCGGAAGCGCATGCGCCAAGCGCGAGGGCCGAAGCCCCAATAGATAAATGGATTTTCATGATGGTAACCTGATCGATGGATGTCGGATTCACGCACGGACATGCGCAAAGCGAAAAACCCGTTAAGGGCTTTGGGTCAGATCAGTTGTAAGGGCGGACGCAGGAAGCCAGTGGATTCAATCGAGCCTGGCTGGGCGAGACCCATCAGGTATTTGTCACGCGTAGCCTGTTTAACGAAAGGGATATCGGTATCGTCAAGGACAACCGAAACGCAGAGTCCGTTGCAACACTGGCCAGACGCCTCGTCCTTTTGATCCGCTTGGGAAGCAGACCCGCTGGCACCATGCATGGATTTTGACGAAGCGGCCCCATGTGCATCTTTTGCAACTGCTTGATCGGAGCTGACGGACGCGGCGTGGTGATCGCCGTGTATGCCAGATGCAGCGTGGGTTGCAGAGGATGGCAAGAACATCAATGCACAGACGATCACAAGGTATGAGAGGGCCTTGAGACATGCAAATATGGTTTTTTGGGGCTTCATGCGCTGCGTTTTGAAGGTAAAACGGGGCACCTGTCAATCCATTGAATGGCGGTGGGCACCAAACTTCTCGTGAGGCCGTTTTGCCGAGCGGCCTTTTGCCGACCTGTCCTGTGAACGTGTCGGAGCCAACCGGTGCCTTAGCCCGATCCTGCTAAATGCGCGCCAGCACATCCAGAATGTTGGATTGATTGGTTCCTTGAGACATCGGTGTTCCCTCCCGCTGGCAAGCAATGGGACAGACATAGGACAAACCAGATATTGCAGCGCATCTTTGTCGGTGTGAATGACGCGGTCGCACCAACGGTTCATCCCAGCGCGGGGTAGAGAACCACCTTCGTCATCAGCGGAATGCGCTTGTAAAGATCGATCATCTGATCGTTGATCAGCCTCGCGCATCCGTTCGAGACCCGGCGCCGCAAGGTTGAGGGATCATTGGTGCCGTGAATCCGCAGAAACGTGTCACCGCGTGCGGGCGTGAACAGATATAGCGCCCGGGCGCCAAGCGGATTGTTCAGTCCGCCGGGCATTCCATCCTTCCATTTGGAGTAAAGCTGGGGTTCGCGGCGCAGCATTCCGGGTGTCGGCGTCCAGCTGGGCCATTCCTTCTTGGCACCCACATAAAATTCACCTGCCTCATAGAGGCCCGGCCGTCCGATGCCGACCATATAACGCAGTGCTTTGTTGTCCGGCAGCGTCCAGTAGAGCGCGAATTCATCGGGGTTGACGTGTATTTCATACGGCGCAAAGCTGCCCGAGATTGGCACGACCCTTGGCAGCAGTTCTTCTGGTAGATCGTAGTCTGGCACCTGCTTTACCGGGTGGGCTGCTGCGTTTCTCGCTGAAAACGCCGTTGCCGCCGTCGCAAGCCCTGCAATGAATTCTCTTCGCCTCATGCTCGCTGCCTCCACTTCACTGTTCGAGACCGGTCAACGCCTCTCGTATGGTTTGTCTGCGAGGATCACCATCGGGCAGGGTTTGCGCCAACCTCTCCGCTTGACCATAAGCTAACTGCGCCTTTTGTGTGTCGCCCAAGACCTGATAGGCGCCGGCCAGCCGCAGCCACCCGTCCAGATCATCCGGCGTGTTTTCCAGTCGGTCCGCCAATCGATCGACCATCGACCGGATGAACGTATCGCGCTCGCTCTGGCTCATCTCGGCGGCCGCGGCCATGTCGTCCTCAGTCGGCCCTGATGACGGAGCAGCGTCCATCGGTGTGATGGGGGCAAGGTTGACAAGGTCGCGTCCAAGCGTTTCGCCGATGCGATTGGCCTGTGCGACGAAAAGCTCCACCCAAGATTCCGATCCTGTCGCGGCATCCAGCCGGGCAAGGAGCAGGTCGTGCGCCTCTTTGCTGTCACCCGCCTGATCCAGCGCGATGGCCTCATAGTAGGATGCAGCTGGATTCGCCGGGTCCATCTGTCGTGCGCGGGCGATGACGGTGCGGGCATCTGGGGTCACGATGCCATCCTCGGCTGCGATCAGCGCCTCGGCGTATTGGGACAAAATCGCCGAGGTCACATCTTTGCGCTCGGTGACATTTGCGATGGCTGCCGCCGCGTCGGAATAGCGTTCCATACGCATGTATGTGTGCGCCAGCAGCATCCAGCCCTCGGTTGGGCCGCCGTTCGGGTCATTTTTCAACCGCTCCAGCAGGCGCTCCGTCAGATCGGTGATTTCGACCCGCTGGGTGCGCTCATCTTCACGGTCAGCGAAGGTCATGCTGGGCATTTGCGGCGAACCAAGTGACGCATAGAGCGCCCCGGCGGTCGCAGGAACGGCGAGGGCCAAGACCACCAAAAGTGCCCGACCGCTCTTGATCCCATCCATGCGTTTGGTTTCTGGGAGACGGGAAAGCGCCAGAAGACGGCGCTTGATTTCGACACGGGCTGCCTGCGCTTCAGCTGCGGAAATCAAGCCGCGCTCGTGATCGGCGTCGACCTCGCGCAGCTGATCGGCAAGGATCGAAACCGAGCCGGCCAGACGATTGGCTATCTTTGTTTTCGCACCGAATAACGGCAGTACCATGAAAAGCGCGGCCGCGACGGCCAGCGCAGAAAAAATACCCCAGAGCATCATGGATCACTCCTGTTTTCTTGCGCCAGAAGCTCAGCGACGGCCGACTCTTCGGAGTCGCTCAGGGCTTCATTCGGGCGGCGCGTCCGAGCACGGGACAGAACTAGGATGCATACCCCTATCCCGAAGAGCAGAAAAACGCCGGGGGCCAGCCAGAGCGCGTAGGTGGACGGCTTGAACGGCGGCTTCAGAAGGACAAAATCACCATAGCGGGCCTGAATGAAGTCGAGCGCCTGCTGATTTGTATCGCCTGCAATCAGCCGTTCCCGGACCAGCAGGCGCAGATCGCGAGCAACGCCGGCGTTCGAACTGTCTATATTCTCGTTCTGGCAGACGACGCAGCGCAGGTCTTGCGAGATATCCCGCGCTCGCGCCTCCAGCACCGGATCGTCCAGTATCTCGTCCGGCTCGACCGCCGCCACAGCAAAGGGCAGGATGAAAAGTATCAAGGTTGCGAACAGCGTTTTCCGTATCATGTACGCGGCGCCTTTGCAGCGCGGGCCTCTGCCAGCGCCGTAGAGAATTCCGCTTCTGCTTCGGGCCCGACGACCGGACCGACATAGCGGTAAAGGACGGTGCCAGCGCCGGAGACGATAAAGGTTTCAGGCACGCCTGAGATACCCCATTCGATTCCAGCCCGCCCGTTCAGGTCCGATCCTATCCGCTCATAGGGGTTGCCCAGTTCATCCAGCCAGGCAAGGGCGTCCTCGGGCTTGTCCTTGTAGTTGATGCCCATGAGCCGCACGCCGTCGCGTTCGACCATCCGCGTCAGAACCGCGTGTTCGGCTCGGCAAGGCACGCACCATGAAGCAAAGACATTCACCACCACCGGCCCCGGATTCCCTGTCAGATCCGCACGGGCAAGACCGGGAATGTTCACGCCCGCAACAGGCGCGAGATCGAATTCCGGGACCTGCTGGGAAATGAGAACCGAAGGGATTTCGTTTGGGTCCCGATCAGGGTTCAATCCCCACAGAAAGAAGCCGCCAACCATCAGCGCGATCAGGATCGGTAGGGTTGCGAGAATACGTGTCATGAGCTCACTCCGCTGGGGTCGCTTGTGCGGCAGTTCTGATCGCACGTCGCGGGACGCCTACCCGCAATCGTCGGTCAGACAGTGAAAGGCCACCGCCGAGAACCAGCATGGCGGCACCGATCCATATGAAATTTACCAGCGGCTCGTAGAGAATACGCAAGGTCCATGCACCGGACGCGGCTGTGTCTTCCGAGGCCGGTTCGGCCAGAGAGGCGTAAAGATCACCTGCGAGAGTCGAGCGGATGGCGGATTCGGTCGTGCTGCTCTGCGCGACCGGATAAAACCGGCGCTCGGGATACAGTATCGTCACCGGATTCCCATCACGTGTTACGGTGAGTGTGCCGCGATCAGCGATATAATTGGGTCCCTGAACGCGCTCGACCCCGTCGAAGCGAACATCAAAGCCCGCAATCGCGATCTCGGCTCCGGGTTGAACGAAGACGATTTCCTCCGATTTCCATGCGCTCGACCCGATGAAACCAAGCATTGCAACTGCCAGACCGGCATGGGCCAATGTCATGCCGTGAGATGATCGCGGCATATTGCGGGCCCGGCGCATCGCATCTGCAAAAGGCACCTCAAAAAGCCTGATGCGGGTCGTCCATTCGCGCAGTGTCGCCAGCAATAGCCAGACAGCGATTGCAACCGACAGATAGGCAAGGACAGGTCCGCCCTCGGACAGATACCAGACCGCGAGGCCCGATAACCCTGCCAGCACCGCGACAAAGCGAAGGCGCTGAAAGATGCCCTTCAGGTCTGCCCGTTTCCAGGACAGAAACGGGCCAATACCCATGACAACAACAAGCGGCAGCATCATCGGAATGAAGGCCGCGTTGAAGAAGGGCGGGCCGACCGAAATTTTGGTGCCGACAACAGCTTCCATGAAAAGTGGATACAGCGTGCCAAACAGGACCGTACCTGTCGCAGCCCCCAGAAGAAGGTTATTGACGAGCAACCCAGCCTCGCGGCTGATTGGCGCGAAGAGTCCGCCCCCCTCCATCGCTGGCGCGCGCCATGCGTAAAGCCCGAGAGACCCGCCGATAGAAACACCCAGCAGGCCGAGAATATAGAGCCCACGTTCGGGGTCGACCGCGAAGGCATGAACGGATGTGAGCAATCCTGAGCGCACAATGAACGTGCCCAGCAGAGACAGTGAGAAGGTGAGGATTGCCAGAAGGATCGTCCAGCTTTTGAAGGAGTCGCGTTTTTCCGTCACGATGGCCGAATGCAAAAGCGCCGTGCCCAGAAGCCAAGGCATGAAACTGACGTTCTCAACCGGATCCCAGAACCACCAGCCACCCCAGCCCAGTTCATAATAGGCCCACCACGACCCCAGAGCGATACCAGCCGTCAGGCTCATCCACGCCGCCAGTGTCCAGGGGCGAACCCACCGTGCCCAGGCGGCATCAACCCGCCCTTCAATCAGCGCTGCGACGGCGAAGGAGAAGACGATCGAGAAACCGACATAGCCGAAATAGAGCAGCGGTGGATGCATCGCCAACCCAACATCCTGCAAAAGCGGATTGAGGTCATTGCCATCAAGCGGCGGAGGGAAAACCCGCTCGAACGGGTTGGACGTGAGTATCAGAAATGAGAGAAATCCGGTGCTGATCCACGCCTGAACCGACAGCGTTCGTGCCTTTAGCGCATCCGGAATATTCGACCCCAGAAGCGCGACACCGGCACCGAAGGTCGCCAATATCAAGACCCAGAGCAACAGGGAGCCTTCATGGCTCCCCCAGGTGCCCGCGACCTTGTAGAGCATCGGTTTGAGTGAATGGGAATTCTCGACCACATTCACAACCGTGAAATCGCTGAGGATGAAGGACCGCATGAGGGCCAGAAACGCGATGCCGACGAAGACGAGCTGCGCGACCGATGACGCGCGCGCACTTTGCATCCACAGCAGATTGCCATGCGCAGCACCCAGGATGGGTAAAACACTTTGAACCACCGCAATCATCAGCGCGAGAGCGAGAGCGAACTGCCCAATTTCCGGTATCATATTTTATCTCAAATGTCAGGTTATGAGGAAGCGTACGACTGTCCAGTGCTGGAAGGTCAACCGAGCCTTTGAGTGCAGACCTCACATTATTGTCAACAGCCCCGATCTTCTCGCAATTTCAGCGCTCCAGGTTCGCCTTGCGCCGCTCGTATTCGTCTTCTTCAATTTCGCCCCGAGCGTAGCGTTCCTTCAGGATGTCGAGCGCACTTGAATTTGACGACGCGTCGGATCGGCTCGAGAAGCCTCGAACGCCCAGCACTATCAATCCGATGATCAACCCCCAAAAGACCAACATCATCAGACCGCCAAGCAGCCCGTGGCCTCCGCCCCACATCATATGCCCATATCCTCTGCTCCAGTCGCCGTCCGGGGTTGCCGAAGCAACATTTGCGAAAGACGTCGACGAGATTGAAATTATTGAAAAAGTGAGATGTCTCATGTTTTCCCCTTCGTAATGGCTGAATCGGTTGGTTGCCGAGGCGAAATCAGTGTCCAAAGAACGCTATTTTGCCGACCATGCCACCCTCGTGGTGCCCCGGCACGTTGCAGGCAAAGCCCATATCCGTTGCTTCGGAGAAGGACCAGACCACCTCGGTGCTCTGGTCGGGCTCCAACAGGGCGCTGTTGGGATCATTATGCATCATGCCCCCCTCCATCATCTTGGCATGGTAGAGTTTTTTCATCGTCATCATGCCGGATCGCCTGCCTTGCCAATGAACGATCCGTGTCCCGCACCCGCCATCGCGGAGCCTGCAAAAAGGATGAGTGAGGTTGCTGCGCCGATAGATTTCGTAAATGACATGTTGTTTACTCAACTGTGTTTCTAACATGCTGGGGCAAGTGATGTTGCACGCGGCAAGATCCTCCCCCGATGACGTGAAACGAAAACATTCCGGCGCGGGAGGGTCAATTGGCCCGGCGCGTTTTTAATGTAACCAAGTGTAAGCTTGCAAATTCCGGGCATCTGATTGATTTCTCAAAGATTGGCAAACGTCGATCTTTTTGGAGCGGCATGACGCACCGGCACAGCATATTCTGGGGATGGCTGCTTGCCTTGACCATGATGATCACGGCGGCGTTTCCGGATATGTCGTTCGCACGCGCCCAGCCGGATCACTCCCGTGGCGCGCATCAAGCTGTGCCAGCTTCAAGCATATGTGATTTCACGATGACATCAAATGACCAAACCGGTGGCTGCGCAGCCATGACGGCGCATTGTTCGTCGATTGTGCCGCTGCCAATTCTGCTGCCCAAGCAGATGCGCATGCGAATCTCGGTCGAATACGATTTCGGTGTGGTCGCGCCTTATAATCTGGCCTCCTTCAGCGAGATGCCGCCTCTGCGAGCCTGATCGCTGTCGCTTGGACCCGTCAGAAGGGTGGTCGAAGCTGACCATACGCAGCCTTTAGAATTACTGGGAGGCGCTTTGACGTGACATTGTCATTTTGCAGGGCTGCGATCCGCAGAACTTCACGCGGCGCTGTCGCGCTGCTTCCAAATCAGTCCTGAAAGGACCGGAGATGATACCCATCACCCTTATCAAGACGGCCGTTCTGGTCGCAGCCCTTGCCATATCTGGCGGCATGACGCTGGTACGGTCGACGCGGGGCGGGCGAGGACAAGCATGCGTTTTCCATTGTCGTCGGAACATGCATAATGTTCTGACCGCCGCAACCACAACACCGCACCCCGCTTGCCTGCCGGGAGTTAACTGGGGTCAAGTTAACTCCGGTCGCCGGCCTTTTCGGGGCAGGATCAAGGCGGCCTTCAGCCCGCCCTCATCCCGGTTCTCCATACGAACATCGCCCCCATGGGCACGCGCAATCGTCCGGGCGATCGACAAGCCCAGCCCCGTCCCACCGGTATTCCGTGAACGTGACTTTTCCAGCCGAAAGAACGGCTCGAAGACACGCTCCATATCCGCTTCGGGAATGCCGGGGCCGCTATCCAGAATTTCGATGGCCACAGTTTCCGTGCCGCCCCGAGCAGACACGGTGGCGCCCCCTCCGTATCGCTGCGCATTCACAATGAGGTTGCGCAAGGCGCGGCGCATCGCATTTGGGCGCAGCCGGACATGTATTAGGCCAACATCGCCAATCTCGAATCCTCCGTGCATGTCCTGCTGCAGTTTTTCAAGAAAGTCGCGCATGTCCACCGTCTGAGCTTCCTCTGAGGTGGCCATGCCGCGCGCGAAGGCCAGGGTCCTTTCGACCATGTCCTGCATCTCTTCGATAGAAGAGATCATGCTGACGCGAATATCCTCGTCGTCGACGATTTCGGCATGGACGCGGAGCGCCGTCAGCGGTGAGCGCAGATCATGCCCCAGCGCCGCCAGAACCCTGGTGCGATCGGCGATGTGGCGGGTCAAGCGGTCCTGCATATCGTTGAAGGCCACCGTCAGATCGCGCACTTCGCGCGGACCCATTGCAGGCAGCGTGCCCGACGCTTCGCCCCTGCCAAAGTTCTCGGCCGCGGACGCCACGCGCCGCAGCGGTCCAGTCAAACGGCTCAACAAAAACCATATCGCAGCAACTAGCAGCAGAGCGGCGGTGATACCGAAACTAAGGGTCGAGACGAGCGGCCACTGAAGCGGCGGGCGATTGAACCGCGTATCGACGTTCAACCATCGCCCGTCCTGCAGCCCCACCGATACGGTCATCTCGAGCGTCAGCAGCCCGCCTGGTACCATTTGCAGATGCATATTGATGCCGTCTGCGTTGATATGTGACATTGGCATCAGCGTGTCCTCGGCCTCGTGCAATTCGACCCGGATCGGGCGATTGTCCTCCGGGCCCAGAAGCGCGCGCATGCGCGCCTCGACACTGCCGCCATCGACATGTTGCAAATGGTCGACAGTCGGCTGGGACGTCACATCAAACCGCACCAGAGGCGAGTCTGCTGCGCGCAGGATCGACGCCTGCAATTCCTGCGGCGCCTCCTCGATGAGGCGGGCGACATTCGCGGCGCGCCCTGCGGCCTCGGCCCCCAGTGCCGCGCGCACCGCAAGCCCGCGTTCGTCCACGAACAGCCACAGGCTGATCGCTTGCGCCAGCATCAGCGCACCGATGATCAGCAGCACCAACTGGCCCCGCAAGCTTCCCAGAAATCTGCGCATCAGCCTGCGTCCTCAACTTCGACAGACAGGCAATATCCCCCGCCCCGCACGGTCGTGATCAGCTTGGGTCGCATCGGATCCTTTTCGACGCTGCGCCGCAGCCTGCTGATCTGATTGTCGATCGTCCGATCAAACAGTCCGGGCGTTCGCCCCGCGGTCAGATCCAGAAGCTGCTCACGCGTCAGGACAAGACGCGGCCGCTCCAGAAGGACGGTCAGAAGTTTGAATTCGGACACGGAGAGCTGTGCTTCCACACCCTCGTCATCTACCAGAACGCGGGTGTCGGTATCCAGCATCTGGTGCCCGAACCTGATACGCTTTCCAGTCAATGTTCCCCCAAACACTTCGGGCCGGGCCGAGCGTCTGACGATGGCCTTGATGCGCGCCAGCAATTCGCGCGGATTGAAAGGCTTGGCCAAATAGTCGTCTGCACCGACTTCGAGGCCGACGATACGGTCCATCTCTTCCCCCAAGGCCGTGAGCATCAGGATGGGTATCGATCTGTTGGACGATAGACGCCGACAGACAGAAAGTCCGTCCTCTCCGGGCATCATGACATCCAGCACAATAAGATCGAAGCGGCTTTTCGCCAATTCCGCGTCCATTTCAGACGCATTTTCAGCCTTCGTCACCCGCATCCCGTTCTTCAAGAGATAACGGGACACTGCGTTTCGAATTTCAAGGCTGTCGTCAACGACAAGGATATGAGGCACATCTGACATGTGGCGGTAATATAGGCTTTGTCTCGAGATGTATCCGCTACTTGCCAAAAAAATGTAACGAAAAGTATCATGGGGCCGCCACGTTACAAGCCGTTACAAAGCCACCTGCGCGGCCCATTGCGAATGCCTGTGCAATGCTCAATTTGGGGTCATCGACAACAAGAGCAGAAAGAAGCTTCATAATGAAACGCAATATCATTCACGTCTTCGCACTGGCCAGCGCCATTTTCGCAGGCGGCGCCGCCCTGGCAGATTCGGGTTACAGAACAGGCCATCACGAACTTCGTGCGCAGGGCGGTGAAACAAATTCAGGAGTAATGACGAAAGGCAGTGTCGGGGGTAACGGCGTGCAGCATCTGAGCCGTCACAGCGACGGAACGTTGATGCCGAAAAAAGGCTATGATGTGCATCCCCAGAACCAGAACGTCACAAGACGCGATACGGGGGCCAGAAGCCCGCTGCCTTCGAATGCCGGTAACGAGCGCTGAACACAGCGTCATTTGTCTGCACGGCGCACAAAACGCGCCGTGCAGCCTAACCCAGAAAAGAACGCACATGTCAAAGAGCCTCTGTGAGCAAGCAAGCAACGTTGCCCGCGATCTGCATATCGCTCTTGGCACTCGTGACCTTAAAAACTGACCCAGATCAGGAAAGCCACCGACCAGAAGCTAATACTTGAATACACTATACAAGAAAAGTACGGAAGCATGTTCAGATCAATGCAGAGAAATTGGGCCGTTTGGATGCGGGCGGTGACAGTTGCCGCCGCAGTCACAGCCATTCTTGCCTCTGCATTGGCTATGCTGCCAGAAATCGATCATCGCGACTTAACCGCGCAACCTGCCGTCGCTTCGGCGCCTGTCGGCGGCGTAATCGTTGACCGCGCCGCTCAGCCCGGGCCAGACAGGAACTGCCATAGCGGGCACAGCTGCATTCTGGTGAACCTGCCTTCCAACGATTTGGCTTTGACGCGATCCGATAGCGCGCCGGAGATCTCCCGGGAGACGGGATTTCGACCTTCCGCGGCAGAAAACTCGCTCTTCCATCCGCCGCGAATCCTTTCACAGGTCTGACCGCTAGCACCGGATTCTGGTGCTGCACGAAACCATGTGAAAGGAGCGAAACATGTTCGCTGAACCAAGACCCGCAATACCAGAGGTCTCGCGTTGTGACACCGAGGCAAAACTCATCGAAGGCCGCAACAAGTTCCTCGGGTTTCTTCGCAAGCGCCTCAACTCTGCGCAGGATGCCGAAGATGTTTTTCAGGATTTCTGCGTCAAGGTGCTGCAAAGCCACGCCACTATTAGGAGCGGCGAGCGACTGGATGCCTGGATGGGCATCACCTTGCGGCACACTCTGACCGACCATTATCGGCGTCGGGCGACAAGAAATCGAGGGGCAGAAGCCTATGCAAACGAGGCCAAAATTCTGGCGCCGGAGACAGAGGATTTCGATGGCCGCGCCTGCAGTTGCGTTTCTGCCGCGATGCAAAAGCTGGATCCTGCCCAAGCCGAATTGCTAACGCGTCTGGATTTGAGGGACGATTCACGCAGAGTGATTGCGGCTGATCTGGGGGTGAGCCTGAACGCCTTGGGTGTCCGCGTCCATCGAAGCCGAGCTGCCTTGAAGACAAAGATTGCCGAGTTTTGCCCGGTCTGCGGGGAAGGCCGGTTTATGCAGTGTGACTGTGACCATTCCCACAATATACGATCCTTGCCGTCCCCGCCTCAGAGGGAATTGATGCCCCAGATGTAAGGATCTTTCATGCCGCACGCCGAGCTATGCGGGAATTTGATGGCGTGGATGCCCCCTCCCGGCGGCATCAAAATATGCCAAGCTGGTGATGTTTGAAATCGTCAGAAAAGAAGGAGACATCTATGGCACAGGTTGCATTAATCGGAGTCGATCTCGCAAAGCAGGTTTTTCAGGCGCACGGTGCGGCCGCAGACGGCTCAGTCATCTTCCGTAGGAAGCTATCGCGTGGGCGGCTCCTGTCGTTTCTGGCCGAACAGCCTCGCTGTATTGTTGCGATGGAGGCTTGCGCCACCTCGCACGGCTGGGGACGCGAGATCGAGTTGCTTGGGCACTCAGTGCTGCTTATCCCGCCAATCTACGTTAAGCCGTTCGTCAAGAGACAGAAGAATGACGCGGCCGACGCGGAAGCGATTGCGGAGGCGGCCGCGCGGCCGACAATGCGTTTCGTGACGATCAAGACGGAAGCGCAGCAGGCGCGCGGAATGCTGTTTCGCACGCGAGACCTACTGGTGCGTCAGCGTACTCAGACGATCAATGCCCTGCGCGGTCACCTCGCTGAACACGGCGTCGTCGCGCCACAGGGCGCCGTTCAGGTAAAACGGCTGGCGGACGCGATAAACGACGACACGTCTCGCTTGCCGGCAATGGTTCGAGACCTCGGCAAGCTCTATCTTGAACAAATCGAGTCGCTGGCGACGAAGATTGGCGATCTCGACAAACGGCTTCGTACAGCAGCCGCTCAGGCGGAAACAACGCGTCGGCTGCAGACCATGCCCGGCGTCGGTCCCATTACGGCCGTCGCCATGGAGACTTTTGCACCGCCAATGGAAGAGTTCCGCCGCGGTCGAGACTTCGCGGCATGGCTCGGGCTCGTACCGCGACAACATTCTACCGGCGGCAAGGCGCGGCTCGGCAAGACGTCGAAGATGGGTCAGCGCGATATCCGCCGACTACTTATCATCGGCGCCATGGCGGTCGTAAACGCCGCCGTGCGCCGCGGCGTTCCCAGCGACACCGATGGCGAAAATGCCTGGCTGCCACGCATGCTGGCGAAGAAGCCGCGGATGCTGGTTGCGATTGCGCTCGCCAACAAGATGGCGCGGGGCCTGTGGGCAATGATGACGAAGGAGCAAAACTATCGGGATCCGGCAGTGACAGCTTCCTAATCAGACAGATCAGAAAGCCGCACTCCGGTACGTCGGCGGTGTGAGGAGGTCGATGAACAGTAAGGACAAATGATCAAAGAGATCAAAACCGGATAAAGCAGGATCACCCAAAGAGCCAGAAAGCTCGTGAATTTGATTTGCCTCCGATTTGCGTATCGCCATACCGGCCCGCGGCCAAGATTAGTGCCGCAACTCAAGGCCTGACACATGACCGCAACCGATCACATGTTCAAACCGTTCAAAAACCACTTGCATCAACGGGGGCATCCACACATGGGTGATGGCGTGATTTGAAGGGCGGCGTATCGTGGCAGGTGATCAAGCCAGCCAGAACCTCACGAGGAGCGATACGCCATGAACGAAGATACAACTATCCTGCCTTTTCGCCAATCGGAAACGATCGTCGATCCGCTGACAGAGCTTGCACGTGAAGGCGCGCGCCGGATGCTGGCGGAAGCGCTGAAAGCGGAAGCTGATGCGTTCGTCGCCAGTTTTGCCCATGAACAACTGGAGGATGGCCGTCAGCG
>RCMY010003893.1_pt1 | contig 13076 bp, 12 predicted proteins | sample 2041341 | NCBI WGS metagenome assembly RCMY01 (sample SAMN09708234, study PRJNA481090) | Marine sediment metagenome, whole genome shotgun sequencing project. | reverse complement strand
CACGCCCTCATGAAGCTAGAGGGTTGGATCCTCATCATTGCCACGATGACGAAGCCAGCGGGCCGCTTCGATGACGGCCGTGACACTCAGGGCGGCCAGGAACGCCAGTAGGAAGGCCTTTGAGTGGTTGTCCTTGAAGCGGTCGCCGAAGACAAACCCCAGGACGCCCGCATACAGGGCCCAGAGGAGACAGGCCAGACCGTCGAAGAGCACGAAGCGGGCCCGAGGTTGCGCGGTGACTCCCGCAGAGACCGTGACCGCGGTACGGCCTCCGGGTATGAAACGGGCGGTCAGTAGGAGCGTGGCGCCCCGCGTCTGAAGTTGTTCGGTGGCCCATGCCAACCTTCGTTGGTTCTTGGGGCTCTTGAGCAGGCTCCGGTTGAGCCAACCGCTGCTCCGGCGGCCCAACGTGAAGGCCAGATTGTCTCCGAGCACCGCACCCAGGGCGCCGGCCAGCACTACCACGGTCAGCGCCAAATGGCCCTGGCCCGCGGCTATCCCACCCAGGATGACCGTTGTTTCCCCGGGCAGCACTGGAACCACAGAATCGAACGCCGCCACCGCCACGATCGCCAGATAGAACCATGGGTTGGTGGAGAGCGTCTCCAGCGTTGCGAGCAGATCGGTGATCACGGCGCTTCTACCGGCCGCTCTCCTGGTCACGCATCCGGAAACTCTAGTTGTGTGCCCCCCAAATGGGTCATACCACCTCGATCAAGATTGGAATCGCGGGGGTTTGGAGGGTGGACGGTTTGTTCAGTCTGCAATCGGCTTGACCGATGAGGAAAGTGATGGGTTCACGCGTAGGCCGGCGTAGAAGCGAAGAGAATTCTTTCGTCCCGTCGTTTGACGCGGTCCTGCTGGCCGCCAAAGACGGCAATGGGAATGCCTTTGACCAGCTGTTTTCCGTGTTGAGTCGTCGCATCTTCGCCTTTCTCCGCGTCCGGGGTGCTAGCGATCCCGAGGGCATGGTGAATGAGGTTTTTCTCAGCATCTTTACGAGTGTTTCCGGTTTCCATGGCAACGAAAGCCAGTTTCAGGCGTGGGTGTTCACGATCGCCCGCAACAAGTTGATCGACGAGGGCCGCAAGCGACAACGACGCATCGACGAGTCGCTGGTCGACTCCTTTGATGAGATGGGTTTGCAGGCCGGCGATGTTGAGGAAGACGCCATGGGTCTAGTTGGCAATGCCTGGGTGAAGGAACAGCTTGGCGCACTCACCCCGGACCAGCGAGACGTGGTAATCCTACGAATTGTGGGTGACTTGACGATCGAGGCCATTGCCGATGTCCTGGGCAAAAGCATCGGCGCAACAAAGGCGATCCAGCGGCGGGCCTTTCGCTCCCTCGCCCGAGAACTCAGCGGAGAGGGCGTACCCCTATGAGTGATCCCAACGTTGTCAATAGTGAAATGAACCCTTCAAACCTCAGCGACGCAGAGATCGAGTCAATCATCTCCGGCGGATCAGTGACCGGTGCTCCGGACCAGCTGGCAGAGTTTGTAGCGGAGCTGCAGGCCGAGTTTGATTTGACCCCCGGTGTGACGCCTGGTCTCGCCCTGGCAGATTTCATTTCCGCCCCATCGCTTGCGGCAGCGGAATCCACTGCCGGGTCCAGCACGGTCACCAGCATATTCAAGAAGGGCACGGCAGTAGCCGGGGCCGTTTCGTTCAAGATTCTCCTGGGTGCAGCCGCCGCGGCGGCAGGCGTCGGTGGTGCCCAGGCCGCGGGCGTGATCGACCTACCCGGTCTTGGATCCGAGCCCACCGTGGTCGAGCTCCCAACCGACCCCGGCGACAGCGAACTCGGTCCACCAGCCTCGGTGACCGCCAGCGATTCCCCGTCCATCACCGTTCCCGCCTCCAGGACAACCGCTCCGGTAAATGTTCCGCCTTCGGTAGAGCTGGTGGAACCGGACGAGTCGATGGAACCGGAACAGTGCCCGCCGCGGGGGCCGACCAATGCCAGCAGCACGAGCAATCCCAGTGAGGCCAACCGCCAGGCGAGTGCTGCCTGCAACGCCACCGTCGGTGGACAAGGCAACGGCTCCGCCAGCGGTGATGACGACCGAGGGGTCGGCAATGACCAGGGCGCCAACGATGGCAACCAAAGTCAGGGCGGCGGCCTTGTTGACGGCGAGGACGACGACCCCAAGCCCGTCAAACCGGCAACGAGTGGACAGTCTGACTCCCCATCTCCGTCAGGACCGAAAGAAGAGAAATAGTTGTTTTCGCTTCTAGGGCGTACCCCTACCGGAGTTTCCGACGTTTAGAACCCCTGACTGGCACCTTCGTTGCCGCCGCCCCGGAGGTGCCGGTCACTTCTTAAAGATCATGCGGGATCGTGATGTATTCCTGACCGCCGCCCGCTGCCAGAACGTCGGACAACCAGTCTCCGGGGTAGGCGTCGGTGGGGGGCTGCATCATGTCTGACGGTGCCCCATCGGCGGTTGTCTCCAGCGTCCAGGCCTGGCGTTTGTAAGTCCAGTTGGAGGGGTCCAGGTTGTGGGCCTTGCGCCAGTGCGGAACTGCGGCGTCCTTGCCGATGGTTCGATAGAGATGCTGGCCCAATTCGAATTCTGCTGCTGCCTCAGCGTGGGTACGATCTCGGGGCAGTGAGTTTTCGATCACCTGTTCCGGGGTCAAAGCGAAGAGGCTCTCTGGTCCTCGCTGAATCCAGTCGACTACCGCTGCTCGGTATTGCGCAGCAATATCGGGGATCTTGCCCGCTTCGGCGATGAGCGCTTTCATATGATCTGGCAGACCTTCTGGCACTCTGGTTGGCCGGCGGGCTTCGATCGAGGCGGACGCGGCGGGGCGAACCAGCGTGCCGGATTCGTCGATCCAGACCGCCATCGGCACGTTGTTGAAGCCGAATAGCTCATTGGTGAGGTGGGCGGAGTCGACCAGCGATGGATGCGTAGGTGACGCGGCGTCGATCCACGGGATGGCCTTCTCTGGCTGGAGATCCAGCGCCACCGTGACCACGCTGAGGCCCTCGCTGGCAAATTCTTCATGCAGTGCCTGCCACCCGGGCAGGCTGGTCCGGCAACCTCACCAGGAGGCCCATGCCACCAGCAGCACTTTCCGGCCCAGAAGCGACGAGAGTTGAAAAGGTTGTGGCCCACCGGTGGATCGGTAGTCCGGAAGTTCGAGTTGGGGTGCAACGGCCGTGGTGAGAGAACGGCCGAGGCCGGCGGGACCGAGTGCGTGAGTGCTGGTTGCTTGATCGGTCACCAGCGGCATGCCCAATCGCTCGGAGAGGACGTGAACATCGAGTTGCCCGTCTGCCGTTTGCACGTTTGGGGCGGGCACGCAGGAGTCGCCCTTGCAAAGCCCTTCGGGCTTGGCTTCCCAACCGGTCCGCGTCTTGAACTCGGCAGGGTCGACGGTGAGATGGTCCAGGATCACTGTCAGAATCTACATTCCAATCGCTGCCAATGCCTTGTTGGCGGCGTTGTAGCCACACATTCCATGGGCACCGGCGCCCGGGGGCGTGGCCGCGGAACAGATGTAGACACCGGCGATGCCGGTTTCGTAAGGGTTTACGGTTCGGTAGGGCCGGAAAACCAGTTGCCGGAGGTCGTTGGAACCGGTGATGATGTCACCGCCGATGAAGTTGGCGTTGTAGCGGGCCATCTCTGTCGCGGAGCGAACATGGGTGGCCAGGATCCGATTACGAAAGCCCGGGGCGAACCGTTCGAATTGGGCGATGATCGCGTCGGTGGCGTCGCCGGTATAGCCGGCTGGCACGTGGGCATAGCTGTACACGGGGTGGACGTTGTTGTTCGACCGCCCAGGATCAGCCAAGTACTGCTGGCCTACTAGCACGAAAGGTCGTTCTGGCATCCGCCCGGCGCACACCTCCTTTTCGGCCGCCGCAACCTCCTCAGAGGTGCCGCCAAGATGCACCGTTCCAGCGCGACGCGATGCAAGGTGCAGCCATGGGACCCCGCCCTCAACCGCGAAGTCCACCTTGAACGCGGCCGGACCATGGCGGTAGGACCGATAGGCCTTCGCCACCCTTTCCGCCATTTTCTCGCCAGCGATCGAGGCCGCCGCCCGGGGAGAGGTGTCGAGCATCACGATGGTGGGTGAGCCCAACTCTGCGAGCGAGGTAATCGTACGGCCGGTCTCGATCGTGCCACCGTGGGAGCGGATGATGGAGGCCATGGCATCGGTGATCGCTCTCGAACCACCTTCTGCCACCGGCCATCCGTACGCATGACCAGCGCTCACGAGCGCCATGCCGATCGCTGAAGAGAACGGTGATGAAAAAGGCCTGAAGGAGTGAGCGGCGGCTCCGGCCCACAGCGTCTTGGCTTCGGGGGTGGAGAGAGCCCTGGCAAGCGCCGCCGCCGGCAGAGCTGCTCGTCCGCCGAACCGGGCCAGCATGAGCGGTCGCGACGGGATTCCCACAATTGGTTGAAGGACGTCTTCAGAGATCTTGGTGAAGTTGGCAGCCGTGGGTCCGAAGAGGCTCGACCAGCGGTTGTCATCCAAACCGTTCGCCGTCTCGGCGACCGATCGCAGGGCCGCCCCGCCGCGGCCGGTGGTGTCCAGTGGACTGCTGTACTGCACCTCGGGCCAGAGATACCGGAGGCCATGGCCGGCCAGATCAGCAGATCGGCTGAACGGCGTATCGATCCCCAGCGGATGAAATCCCGAGCACTCATCGTGCAGGAGACCGGGAAAAGTCAATTCCGAAGATCGCGTGCCACCACCGATTCGCTCATTCGCCTCATAGACCGTGACCTGTACGCCGGCGGCTGCCAGCGTGACCGCCGCGGCCAGGCCGTTGGGTCCGCTTCCGACGATGGCGGCAGTGGTCATGAATTCAGACTAGGGGAACCCGCCAACGGGCCGTCCGATCGCCTCAGGCCACGTCGTAGCCAGCATCATCAATTGCTGTAACGATGGCGTCGTCATCGCCGCCGACGACGGTGACAATTTTGGTCGCAAGGTCTATAGCCACCGACTCCACCCCGGCGAGTGGTGTAACTGAACTGGTGATGGCGTTGATGCAATGGTCGCAGCTCATGGTGGGAACGGAGTACGTGCGGGTTTCGGCGGTCATGTGGTTGTCGCTTTCTGGGGGGATCGGTAGCCCGCAAAGTTTCGCAGGCGGAGACTGTTGGAGACCACGAAGAGCGACGATATGCCCATCGCTCCGGCGGCGATCATGGGGTTGAGAACCCCGAAGGCGGCGAGCGGGATGGCTGCGGCGTTGTATGCGAACGCCCAGAAAAGGTTCCCCTTGATCGTGGAGAGGGTGCGGCGGGCCAGAGCGATTGCGTCGGCCACGGCTCGTAGATCGCCGGAGACAACGGTGAGATCCGACGCCTCGATGGCAACGTCGGTGCCGGTGCCAACCGCAATGCCGAGGTCGGCCTGGGCGAGAGCGGGAGCATCGTTGATCCCGTCACCCACCATGGCGACCCGATGCCCGGCTTCTTGTAGCCGGCGAACTTCGGCCGCTTTGTCTCCGGGGAGGACCTCGGCAATTACGTTGTCCACGCCAACGGCGGCAGCAACAGTGGCGGCGGTGCGGCGGTTGTCGCCGGTGAGCAGCGTGACGGTCAAACCCTGCGAATGGAAGGCGGCGATGGCTTCGGCCGACGTGTCCTTGATGCGGTCCGAGACCACCAAGACGGCTTCGGCAGTGGTGCCTCGTCCCGCCAGGACGGCGGTGCTCCCCGCGGACTCTGCCGCGAATGCGGCCGCCTCCACGCTGTCGGGCACGGTGTGGAACAGCGAGCGGCGACCCACCCGAACGGCGACGCCGTCTACCGTGCCAAGGACTCCGTACCCCGGGCGGTTCTCGAAGTCGGTAACCGGACTGGGTTGATCCACCGAGGCGCTTATGGCGGCGGCGATCGGGTGCTCGGATTTCGCTTCCAGCGACGCAGCCAAATGAAGGAGGGTGTCTTTGTCCTCGGCGGGCGCAATGACCTCGCTGAGTTCCATCCGGCCTTCGGTGACCGTGCCGGTCTTGTCCAGAATGATGACGTCAATTTCCCGGGTGTCCTCCAGGACCTCGCCGCCCTTGATGAGCACCCCCAACTGCGCTCCCCGCCCGGTGCCCACCATGATGCCGAGCGGCGTGGCCAGACCCAGCGCACATGGGCAGGCGATTATGAGAACTGCAACGGCAGCGGTGAAAGCGTCGTTGGCGTCGGCTCCGGAAACAAACCATGCAATTAACGTGATCAGCGAGACGGCGATGGCGACAGGAACAAAGACCGCAGCTACCCGGTCGGCCAGGCGTTGCACGTCGGCTTTGCTGCCCTGGGCCTGGTCGACCATGCGGATGATTTGCGAGAGCGTGGTGTCGGCCCCCACCCGAGTTGCCTGGACCACGAGAGAACCGTTGGCGTTGATGGTGGCGCCCACCACCTCGCTGCCTATAGAAACCTCAACCGGCACGGGCTCGCCGCTGATCATTGACTCATCAATCGCAGAGTGCCCGTCTACCACCGTCCCGTCCGTGGCGATCTTCTCACCGGGCCGCACAACGAAGCGCATCCCTGGGAGGAGATTCTCGGCGGGGATCTCGGTGCCGTCTTCGAGGAGCGCCACGGCGGCACCGAGGTCGGCCAGGGCTCTGATGGCGTCGCCAGTGCGCTTCTTGGCCCGGATTTCGAACCATTTGCCCAGAAGAATCAGGGTCACAATCACTGCGCCGGTTTCGAAGTAGATATGTCCGCCATCGATGGCAAAGACCAACACCACCGCTGACCAGAGCCATGACGCCGTGGAACCCATGGAGACCAAGGTGTCCATGGTGGTGGCGCCGTGTCGGATATTCATCAGCGCTGCTCGATGGAACAGCCACCCGGCCCAGAAAATCACCGGGGTGGAAAGCGCTCCTACAACCCACTCCCACCCCTGGAAATGGAGGGCCGGGACCATGGACAGAAGAACCGCCGGGAGAGTGAGAATGGCCGCGCCGGTGAAACGCACCCGCAAATCGTTCTCCCTGGCCGCCTCGGCATCCTCGATTTCGGCGCTGTCGGCAACAACGCCGTAACCCAAACCTTCGATCGTTTCTTGGAACGCGGCTCGCTGGACGCCCGGCGAGTGGGTGACCGTGGCTCGGCCTGTTGCGAAGTTCACTTGGGCGTCGCTTACCCCGTCGAGGCGGGACAGTTTCCGCTGGATTCGATTGGCACAAGCCGCGCAGGTCATTCCTGATACGGCGATGTCCAATCGTTCGTCGTCTGTGCGAGTTTCTGTTTCGTCTCGACTGGTGAGGTCAGATTGTGTGGCCATACCCGATAAGCATAAACGTTCTACTCGACTGGAAGGTCAAGAGGGCGTATCGGTGACGAATGACTCAGGCGGTGATGATCTGGCATCGATTGGGATCGCTGCAGTCGGTTGGATCAAGCTGCTGGGCTCGGGCGGTGAGGGCAGACAGTGACGCCCTGGCTTGTTGAAGCCGTTCGATCTGGTCGTCCAGATCGTGGAGATGTCGCTCGAGCAGTGCCGTGGTGTGCTGGCAGGATCGCTCGCCGTGGCCTTTGAGTTCAAGGACCGATGCGATCTCTGATAGCGAGAGGCCGGTGGCCTGAGCATCACGAATGAACTGGAGTCGCTCTACCGCTTCGGCGCCATAGGAACGGTAGCCCGACGGCGACCGATCCGGTTCTGCCAGTAGGCCGATGGCTTCGTAGTAGCGGACCGTCTTGGTGGACACGCCGCCCGATTCGGCAAGTTCTCCAATCTTCATGACTGTGAGTATATCGTCACATTCCACCCGACTGGAAGGTCGGGGTACTCGGATACGGTTCTCTCCGTGAGATTTGCGCTCCTGGCCGTCGGTATCTTGGTCCTCTCCATGGCGGCGGGGCTTGCGCCGCTTTACATGCACGGGCGGATCAAAGCGGCCACGATGCAGCGCATCACCGGTGTCTCCAGCGGACTGCTGTTAGCCAGTGCGCTCCTCATCATTATTCCGGAGGGATTCCACGTGATCGAGCAGGTGGAAGCCGGTTCGGGATGGTTTGCCGACCGGACGCAGTTTCTCGTGGCCATGATCTTGGCGGGATTCATTGCCATGTTGGTCTTGGAAGGGTTGGGTGTTGGCCACAGCATTCACGAGGAGCACCACGACCACTCCGATGAGCACGGCCATGGCCACCTTCATCACCCCGAATCCACCGCGGCGATCGGCATCGGTCTCACGGTGCATGCGGCCGCCGACGGGCTGGCGATCGGATCAGCGTCGGCCAGCGATGAGGTTGGTCTCACCGCATTGGTTGCGCTTGCCGTAATTCTCCACAAGGCGCCGGCGGCGTTCAGCCTCGGGGCGTTTCTTTCCCATACTCCCCGAGCACGCTCCAAGACACTGCTCAATATCGGGCTCTTCGCCCTCGCCACTCCGGTCTTCATGCTCGTCGCCCGGGCCCTGCTGGGCGGGGCTGATGCGCTGCTAGCCGGTTCGCTCTTGTTCTCCGCCGGCACGTTCCTTTATGTGGCCACCGTGGACACGTTGCCTCGTCTACACAGCCCCGAGAGCGGGCGCTCCGCAGCGGCCGACGTGATCGTGGGAGCTATGGCTTTCGGAGCCATCTTGCTGGCGTTCGAGTCTTTCGGTTGGATCCAGCACGTCCACTAACGTTGCTGTATGGATCTACAGGTGGTGCCCGAGGATTGGGCCAGGGCCATTGCAGTCATTGCCCACCCCGACGACATGGAATATGGCGCGGCGGGGGCTGTGGCTCGCTGGACCTCGCAAGGGAAAGAGGTTGTATATGTGTTGGTGACCGACGGAGAGGCGGGTATCTCGTCCATGGAGCCAGCAGAAGTCGGGCCACTCCGACGCTCCGAACAGGTGGCTGCTTGCGAGGTGGTTGGGGTGAATGAAGTCGAGTTTCTCGGCTTGCCTGATGGCCTTCTCGTTGAAGGTCTGGAGTTGCGCTCAGCGATCTGCGAGTCAATCCGGCGTCATCAACCCGAAGTTGTGCTGTCGATCAACTTTCGTGATTCCTGGGGTGGCCCCAGTTGGAACCACGTTGACCATCGCGCCGTTGGTCGCTCGCTCCTCGATGCCGTGCGCGACGCTGCCAACCCTTGGGTCTTTCCTGAGGCCGGACCGCCGTGGGAGGGCGTAAGGTTCGTGGCATTCTCGGGTAGCCCGCAGCCCACCCACGGGGTCGATATCACGGAGACATTCGACGCCGCGGTTGACTCGTTGGCGTGCCACGCGGTCTACCTCAGCAACTTGTCCGGTGAGATGGCCTCGCCGGCCGACTTCCTACGTGGTCCGGCGGCCAGCGGTGGCGCGTCACTTGGCGTTGAACTGGCAGCCACCTTCGAGGTCATTGGCTAGAGCGGCCGGAGCGGCCATCTGAGACCGGGCAACCGGTCCAACGGTCGTTCCTCCGCTGAAACCATCGCCCTGCGCTGGTTGGTACCAACTACCCTTGAGCCCTTATGGCATATGACCATCGCTCCATCGAGACCGCCTGGCACAAGCGCTGGGAAGACGAAGGCCTTTACCGCTCCACCGTGGACTGGGACCGCCCCAAGCACTACGCCCTCACCATGTTGCCCTACCCTTCTGGCGACCTCCACATCGGCCACTGGTATGCCATGACCCCCAGCGATGCTCGGGCCCGTTTCATGCGCATGAAGGGCTTCAATGTGTTGTTTCCCATCGGCTTCGATGCGTTCGGCCTGCCCGCAGAGAATGCGGCCGTGCAGCGAGGCGTCCATCCGGCCAAGTGGACCTGGGAGAACATCGAGACGATGCGGGCCCAGTTGCGCAGCATGGGCGCCATGTTCGATTGGGAACGCGAAGCGGTCAGTTGCGAACCTTCCTACTACGGCTGGACAGAGTGGCTCTTCAAACAGATGTACTCGCACAACATCGCTTATCGCGGTGAGGCCATGGTCAACTGGTCACCGGCACTGAACACGGTCCTGGCCAACGAGCAGGTGATCGACGGGAAGGATGAGCGGCTAGGTCAGCCGGTCATCCAGAAGTTGATGTCGCAGTGGTTCTTCCGGATCACCGACTACGCCGATGAGCTACTGAATTTCGACGGGATCGATTGGCCCGACCCCATCAAGGCCATGCAGAACAACTGGATCGGTCGCTCTGAGGGCGCCTTCTGTGATTTTGTGGTGGACGACGAGTCGGGGGAGAAACTCCGGGTATTCACCACCCGCCCCGACACGTTATGGGGTGCAACGTTCATGGTGGTTGCTCCTGAGCATCCACTGCTGGCGCAGCTCACCTCGAGTGAGCAGCGGGCTGAGGTGGAGGAGTATGTGGCCGCAGCCTCGAAGCGCACTGAATTGGAGCGCACCGCAGATGACAAGGAAAAGACTGGCGTTTTCACGGGCGGATACGCGATCAACCCGGTCAACGGGAAGCAGATCCCGGTTTGGGTGGCTGACTACGTTCTGATCTCCTATGGCACCGGCGCCATCATGGCGGTGCCGGCGCATGACCAGCGTGACTTCGAGTTCGCCCGTCGCTTCGGTCTGAAAATTGTTCCGGTGATCTCCGGCGAGGACGGTGGCGGCGAGGACGAGCTGACCGAGGCGTACGTTGGTCCGGGCCACATGAAGAACAGCGGACCGCTGGATGGTGTGCTGGCGACCGAACAGAAGGGGCGGGCCAACCCCGCCATCGCTGCCGCTCTGGACTGGTTGGAGGAGAACGGCGCCGGTGAGGAGACGATCAACTATCGCTTGCGGGACTGGCTGATCAGCCGTCAGCGGTATTGGGGCACACCCATCCCCATGGTCCACCGGGCCGACGGCGGAATTGAGCCAGTACCAGCCTCCGGCATGCCGGTGATACTTCCCGAAGATGTGGTCTTCACCGGCCGAAGCCCTCTGGCCGAGACGCCAGAATTCCTGAACGTCACGGACTCCACCGGTGCCCCGGCTCATCGCGAGACCGACACCATGGACACGTTCATGTGTTCCAGCTGGTATTGGCTGCGCTACCTGTCGCCCACCTACGGCGATGCCCCGTTCGATCCAGAGGAGGCGGCCTACTGGCTGCCGGTGGACACCTACACCGGCGGCGCTGAGCACGCAGTAATGCATCTGCTCTATGCCCGCTTCTTCATCAAGTCCATGCGGGACATGGGCGTGTTCGACGATGCCCACGCGATAATGAGCCAACATGGCCGGGCGGCTGACGACGCTTTCAACGAGCCGTTCATGTTGCTACGCAACCAGGGTCAGATCCTGGGCGAAGAGCGGGTTGGTGACCGGGTGGCGATCAACGGAACACCGGATGGCAACCGAACAATTGCAACGTCGCTTTTGGTAAATCCGTCCGCCGAAGATGGGATCGCCGATGTGGTCGGTGAGCTGATGCGACGCACTGAGAACCTGCTGCAGGTCAAGACCCCTGCAGGCATGGTCACGGTGGAGGTGCCAGACGATGTGGAGGTGCAGATTCCCGCCGTACCCGGTGAGAACGGGCTCCATCAGTTGAAGCACCATTTGGAGATCGAGCGGATGTCCAAATCGCGCGGCAACGTAGTCAACCCTGACGATCTCGTGGAGCTCTATGGCGCCGACACCGTGCGCACGTACTTGATGTTCGCCTTCGAATGGCAAAAGGGTGGACCCTGGAACAGCAGCGGCATCATGGGTTCACAGCGATTCATCGAGGACGTGTGGAAGATCGGGACCGTTGAGTACGAAGCAACTGCGGCAACCGACGAGGCCTCAACCGCCTTGATTCGCAAAGTCCACCAGACGATCGATCGCGTGGATCACAGCATGGAGGCCTTCAAGTGGAACACCGCAGTTGCGGCGTTGATGGAACTGCGCAACGAGTTGAACACCGCTGGTCGAGGTGGTTTGGTGACCGCCGAGGCGTGGTCCGAAGGTGTTGATGGGTTGCTGAAGATGCTGGCGCCCATTGCGCCACACATCACCGAAGAACTCTGGCGGAGCAGGGGCCGAACCGAGTCGGTTCACGTTCAGGAATGGCCGATGTTTGACCCCGACCTTGCCGCCGAGGACACCGTGACCATGGTGCTCCAGGTGAATGGCAAGGTTCGGTCCCGGATCGACGTGCCCGCCGAGATTTCCGAAGCGGACGCTGAGGCGTTGGCGCTAGCCGATGAACGAATCGCTGAACTGACTGAAGGCAAGACGATCCGCAAGGTGATCGCCCGCCCACCGAAGCTCATCAATATCGTGGCGGGTTAACTAAGGGCAGGGTGAGAAGCTGGCCGTGGTAATCCTCAGCCGGTGGCGGGCTTTTCGGCGGTTAGTTACAAGAATGTATTGCAAGACACACATCTGTTCTGTATACTAAACTATGGTGGTCTTGGCGGACATCCTGAAGGCATTCGAGGCGGCAGACACGCTTCCGGATGGGCAACGGCAAGCTGCGATCATTGCGGCAGCGGACCGGGCGCTTGCTCTGGCTGGAGCGGAAACGGTGGCGCTGCATGATGCGGGCGTGACCTTCCAATCGGGCTTATCCAACCCCGGTCACTGGCTGGCCCACAAGGCCAACATTTCCAAGGCCCGGGGCCGCCGCATCTATGCAACCGGCCGGCTGGCTCTCCGGTTCGAAGCGATAGCGGAAGGCATTGATGAAGGTGTCCTGTCCGATGACCATCTCACGGTCCTGAAGGTATGCCTCCCCGGGAACCGGTCGGTGTACCGGGCCCAGGTCTTTGATGACCATCACAAGATGCTGGTAGATCTGGCTCGAGACCTCGACTTCCCGGACTTCAAGAAGGCGTGTGAGGCATGGATTGGGTTGTGCAACGACGCTGATCCAGACGCCAAAGCCCCCGAGGATCAAGAACTCGGACTTGATTTCCTCGATAACCGGGATGGCACCACATCGCTCCGTGGCCTGTTGTTGACTTCCGACGCTGACTTGTTAAAAGAAGGCCTCACCCGGCTCGCCGAACGAGCCAAGGAGCAGGCCAGGCGGGACGAGCAAAACAATCCTCCCCAGTCCGAACCCGAACCTGACAGCGGTGAGCTCGTGGATGATCTGTCGGTCGACTATTCGATCAGCGAATACACGCTTCGGCCAGTGGTGCGGCGAGGGAGCCGCTACTGGATGGCCAGGGCGAT
>RCMY010003891.1_pt1 | contig 13085 bp, 9 predicted proteins | sample 2041341 | NCBI WGS metagenome assembly RCMY01 (sample SAMN09708234, study PRJNA481090) | Marine sediment metagenome, whole genome shotgun sequencing project. | reverse complement strand
CGGGGACGGGCCGGGACACACCTGGACCCGTGACAACGAGCACGCCGCCGATGCACAGTGGCCGCGGCGCCGCCTCGACTATCTGTTGGTCTCCTGGCCACGGCCGAAACCCACCGGCAATCCACTGGCATGCTGCCTTACCGGCCTGGAACCGGTTGCGGGCGTCGTACCATCGGACCACGCCTGCGTGGTCGGTACCTTCGATGACCGTCCCGCCTTCGCGTCGACGAACTTGTACAACTCATGACTCGCCCGCCGTCTCCAGAACCCGACCCCAACCAGCCGATCGCCGGCTGGTATCCCGACGCGAACCTCGGTCAGCTTCGCTACTGGGATGGTGCCGCATGGACCGAGCACCTCACGCCGTACCCCGAGGGCGACCCGGGGGCACCGCCACCGCCCCGTGCTGCCGACGCCATCACCTTGGGGGAGCCGACCCCGAAGACCGAGCGGCTCCCCGCACTCAACGGCTGGATCGCGGAGACGTTCAGACTCACCATCGATCAAGCCGGACACCTCTTCACCCTCCTGGTGATCCTCACCTTCCCCATCGATGTCATCGCGGCCGGGGTGACGTGGATGTCCCTCCGAGATCTCGTTGTCACGATCGCCGACGACTCCGTCACGGTCGACGGTGCAGGCGGATGGCTCATTGGCGCCGCAGCCATCTTCTTCCTGGCAATCGCGGCAAAGATCGTGCTCGCCGCGAGCGCATCCCGGCACGTGCTGGCGGCTCGAACGGGAGTTCCCGAGTCATGGTCAGACACGCTCGGTGACGTCGTTGTCCGACTTCCACGACTGCTGGGATCGATCGTGGTGTTCTTCGGGTGCTTCACGCTGCTCTACCTGGTCGTCTTCATCCCGCTGGGGCTCGTTGCCGCCGCTGCCCCGTTCCTTGGTCTCTTTGCGCTGCTTGCCGCCTTCATCGCCATCCTTGCCGGCAGCACCCGTATCGGATTCGGGCCCACGATGTCGATCGTGGCCCCGCCAGGCCAGGGCGGTGTTCGCCGCAGCATCGCCCTGACCAAGGGCGCCACCCGCCCCCTGCTACGGCGCTTCGCCATGCTCGCCATGATTGGGTTCTCGATGATCTTCGCCACGAGTCTGTTCACCGCGCCCCTGCTCGGTGGTAGCGCCGACATCGCAACGGCCGACGACATGATCGACTTCGGTGAGGTCGTCGGCGACAACGCTGCGGCCTTCGGTATCGGCCAGATCATCGGCGGTCTCGTCGCCGGCGCGTTCGCCGTCTTGGTCGGCGGCGGCCTCGGTCTGCTCTATGCCGACCTCGGCGGTCCGATCGACGAGTCGATCACCGATGTCGACCCAACGGGTATCCCACTTCCTTCATCGCCGTGATGAGCCAGAGCGAACCGACCAGCGAACCAATCGACCCGCTCATCGCCACTGAGCAACTTGTCATCGACCACGCCCATGCGTGTCTCGATGCGATGATGGCGCGCGCTCGTTCCGCACGAGAGGTCACCGATCGTGCCGTGCGAGACGAGAACACCGCCGATGCCAGGATCGCCCAATGGCACCTACGCAAGCGGGAGTCCGATCTGGCTGCCGGCGCTGGTCCCCTCAGCTTCGGTCGGATCGACGAGGAACCGGTGCGGCCGGGCGTTGCCGCCGATCGCTGGTATGTCGGCCGGCGCCACGTCGAGGACGAATCGGGCGAGCCCGTTGTCGTCGACTGGCGTGCCCCGGTGTCGGCGCCGTTCTACCGAGCAACCAGCGTCGACCCGTGCGGACTCACTGGTCGACGTCGTTTCAGCCTCGACGACCGCACACTCGTCGCTGTCTTCGACGAAGACCTCACCGACCCCGACGGTGAAAGCCACGGCGGTCTTCCCGACCCACTCCTCGCCGAACTCGAACGAGCGAGAAGCGGCCAGATGCGCGACATCGTCGCAACGATTGCCGCCGAGCAAGACCAGATCATTCGAGCCGAGCTCGACGAACTCCTGATCGTGCAGGGCGGTCCCGGCACGGGCAAGACCGCAGTTGGCCTGCATCGAGCGGCGTTTCTGCTGTTCCAGCACCGGCATCATCTCGAGGATCGCAAGGTGCTCGTCGTCGGTCCGAACCCGCTGTTTCTGCGCTACATCGCCGAAGTCCTGCCGTCGCTCGGCGAGTCGGCGGTCGTCCAGGCGACCGTGCCGGGACTGACGGCCGCTCGGTATCCGGTCCGCGCCATCGACGATGACGCCACCTCGATGGTGAAAGGTGATCGACGCATGGTCGAGGTGATCGAGCGATTCCTCTCGGCCAAGATCACGGTGCCGAGTGAGGGCCTCGAGATCAGATCCGGGATCGCGGTTGTGCGCTTCGATGCCGATGAGATCGACCAGCTCCAGTCGACCGCTCGTGCCAGGAAATTGCCCCTGAACAGCGCGCGCGACGTGTTCCGACAGATGATCATCCAGGAAGGCTGGCGCCGCCACAGTGAGCGGCCCGGCGTCGATCCCGGCGGGCAACCCGCGTTCGCCGCTGCGGTCAATCGTGATCCACAGTTCAAGAAGGACGTCGACCGGTGTTGGCCGTTGCTCTCGGCGCCGGTGGTTGTTCGCGAGATGTACAGCTCGAAACGCAAACTGGCCGCCGCATCCAAGGGAGTACTCACCAGCGACGAGGCCGCGCTGCTGGCGAGAACGGCAACGAAGAAGGCGACCGATGAGCGGTGGACCGCCGCCGATCTCGGCATCATCGATGAGGTGGTCGACCGGGTCATCGGCGTTCCGACGACCTACGGTCACGTCGTTGTCGACGAGGCGCAGGATCACTCGGCGATGAACCTTCGCCTTCTGGCCCGGAGGGCGGAGCAAGGTTCGATGACCATTCTCGGCGACCTTGCCCAGGCAACGAGCCCGGTCGCCCTGCGGAGCTGGGAGCGTTCGATCGAGATACTCAGCGAGCAGCGAGGCGACACCAACGCCCGGATCGTCGAACTGACCGTCGGCTATCGGGTTCCGGCGGCGATTCTCGATCTGGCCAACCGGCTCCTGTCGGTGGCAGCTCCCGAGATCACGCCGACCCGGTCGGTCCGACCGGGCGGGACCGAGCCGCTGATCGTATCGATCGAACCCGAACACCTGGGCCGGTGCGTGGTCGATGAGGTGTCGGCGATCCGGGAACAGACCGAAAGCCTCGCCGTGATCGCAATCGACGACGATCTTGCCCGCGTCGCCGAGGCGCTCGATGCCGCGGGAATTCCCTGTGATCGGGTCGGGCGGGGCTCGCTCCCCGGTCCGAGTGCCGTTGCCCTCATCGATCCGGACTCGGTCAAAGGACTCGAGTTCGATGCGGTCATCGTGGTCGAGCCGGCGGCCATCGCCGAACTCGACGCCGGCCTCCTGCGGCTCTACGTAGCCATGACCCGTCCGGTGCGGCACCTGGGCATCGTGCACAGCCGCCCCCTGCCCGACGCCCTCCTCTGAGACTCGCCTTCGCAACCGAGATGTGACGTCGGCACGATGTGTCGTCAGCGGGGTGCGTTCTGGCTACCCGCTGCCACACTGGGCCGATGGTTTTTGCCGCAACCTCGTCCCGTTCAGAGAACTTCGTCTCGATCGACGTCTCGGTAACTGCCTGGGTCGTTCTCGCCGTGATCGTCGTCTCGATGCTGGCAATCGACCTCTACCGGCACCGAGAGGCCCACGCTCCAAGCCAGCGCGAGGCGCTGATCGAATCGATCGTCTGGATCATCACCGGGGTGAGTTTCGGCATTGGCATGTGGGTCGTCTACGGCGGCGAAGCATTCGGTGAATACATCAGCGGCTATCTGATCGAGAAGTCGCTGAGCATCGACAACGTCTTCGTCTGGTCCCTGCTGTTCACGACCATGTCGATCCCCATCAAATACCAGCACCGCGTGCTCTTCTGGGGAATCTTCGGTGCGCTGGCACTGCGGGGCCTTTTCATCGTTGCCGGCAGCGCGTTGATCTCGCAGTTCTGGTGGGTGCTGCTGATCTTCGGTGTCTTTCTCATCTACACCGGGGCGAAAATCATTCGCCACAAAGAAGACGAGGGTGAAGAGGCAACCGTCCGGGGGATGGCGACCCTCGAGAAGATCATGCCCGTCACCCACGAACTCGATGGTCAGAAGTTCTTCACGATGCAGAACGGCAAACGAGCGGCGACGCCGTTGTTCGCCGCGCTTGTCGTGATCGAACTGACCGATGTCATCTTCGCGGTTGACTCGGTCCCGGCGATCCTGGCCGTCTCGCACGAGCCCTACATCGTGTTTGCCTCGAATGCTTTCGCCATTCTCGGGCTGCGCGCGATGTACTTCCTCCTGGCGAATGCCAGGGAACGGTTCCACTATCTCTCACATGGGCTGGGAGCGATCCTCATCTTCGTCGGCGTCAAGATGACCATCTCGCACTGGTATCACCTCAACACCTATCTCTCACTGGCCGTGATTGCCGCGTTGCTGGCTGGAGCAGTGTTCTTCAGCCTGCGCAAAGCCAAGCAGCTCGGGGTTGCGCCCGCCGAGCTCCACGACCAGCACGATCACTGAGCTGCGATTCACCGTGGAGCCTAGACGTCGAGGAGGTCGTGGTCGATGAGGTTGGAGTTGCCGATGATGTAGTCCTTGCGGGTGGCGACGTCGGATCCCATGAGAACATCGAACAGTTCGGCGGCTCGAACGGCCTCTTCACCATGGGCCATGCTCATGCGCTTGAGCACCCGGGTGTCGGGGTTCAGTGTGGTTTCGGCCAGCTCGTCGACGTTCATCTCTCCGAGACCCTTGAAGCGCTGCCAGCGACCGGGGTCGATGTTCTTCTCGCCGCCGATGCGGTCACGCTCGGCTTCGTCGAATGCGTAGATCTGCTCGCCTCGCCATTTGACACCGAAGAGGGGAGGCTGTGCGGCGTAGACCATGCCGTTCTCGAGGAGGGGGCGCATGTGGTGGTAGATGAGGGTGAGGAGGAGGCAACGGATGTGGCTGCCGTCGACGTCGGCGTCGCACAAGATGATGATGCGGCCATAGCGAGCATTTGCGAGGTCGAAGTCGCGTCCGCTGCCGGCGCCGATCGCCGTGATGAGCGCCTGGGCTTCGATGTTGTCGAGGACCTGTTTGAGTGAGGCCTTGCCGGCGTTGACGACCTTGCCCCGCAGCGGAAGTACTGCCATGATCTCGGCGTCTCGACCCGCCTTCGCCGGTCCAGCGGCCGAGTTTCCTTCCACGATCAGCAGTTCGGAGTCCGGCCCGTGGTTGCGGCAGTCGGCCAGCTTGTCCGGCATGCCGTTGTTGCCGAGGTTCGCGGCCTTGCGCCGAGTCTCGAGCTGTTGTTTTGCCAGTACCCGGTTGAGTACGGCCTGGGTCATCTTGTCTCGAAGGGCGTTGACCTGCACCTTCTTGCCACCGCCGCTCGCCCAGTCGGAGAAGCCGTCTTTGACGGCTTCGTAGACGATCTTCTGGGCGGCCGGGGTTCCAAGTTCCTGCTTGGTTTGTCCCTTGAACTGGGGTTCGGGGAACGTGATCTTCACGGCGGCGACGAGTCCCTCTTGGACGTCGGCCGGAAGCGCTTTGTCATTGCCGTCCTTGGCCAGCTTCTTGAGCTTCTTGGCGTCGCCGACGAGCACGTCGTTTGCGACATAGGAGAGCGCTCGCTCGAATCCCTTGACGTGGGTGCCACCCTCGGAGGTGGGGATCGTGTTGACGAAACTCACGATCGTGGAGTCGTACCCCTTGACCCAGCGCATGGCGACATCGACTGTGCACTGACGTGCGACGTCGGTCATCTTGCCGTCGACCGGCACCTTCTCTTCGAACGTGGCATCGGTCTGGATCGTCAGGATGTCGGTGACGTTCTCGCCGATCGACAGATAGTCGACGTAGTCGGCCAATCCACCGGCGGCGATGAACTCTTCCGGCTCGAGTCCGCCGGTTCGGCGATCGTGGAGCTTGATGTGAAGACCGGGCACGAGGAAACAGACCCGGGCGACATGATCACGAACCCGCTGATATTCGATCGCCGCTTCGGGATCGAAGATGTCGAGGTCGGGCCAGTAGCGAACCCGAGTGCCGGTGCGGTTCTTCGGCACCTGCTTGACCTTGGCCAACGTGGAGGTCGGCTTGAAGGTCCCGTCCTTCAGGTAGTTGCCTGGGAGTCGGTTCTCGAAGCAGAGCCGCCACGTTGCACCGTCTCGATCGACCTCGGCGACGAGTTTGGATGCCAGGGCGTTCACCACCGAGGCGCCAACGCCGTGAAGCCCACCCGAGGAGCTGTAGGCCCCCGAGCCGAACTTGCCTCCGGCGTGGAGCTCGGTGAAGACGATCTCCAGGGCGCTGCGACCATCGGGCTTCTTGTCGATCGGGATGCCGCGGCCGTCGTCGCTGACCTCGATCGAGCCATCGCGATGCAGCACGACCTCAATGTACGAGGCGAATCCGGCTGCGGCTTCGTCGACGCTGTTGTCGATGATCTCCACCACCAGGTGGTGGAGACCCTCGGTACCTGTACCGCCGATGTACATGCCGGGCCGCTTGCGCACGGCATCGAGGCCCTCGAGGACCTGGATGTGGGTTGCGTTGTAATCGTTCTTCTTGGTTGCCATTGGCGAGCTACTTTCCTACCACCGGAGCGAGCCGATGTGGAGGATTCTGCGGGGGGTGGTGGAGCTGAATCCGTCTCGGCGTGTCGGGCGCATGCCGATCGATTCAGGAGTGTTGTCGGGCTTGGTCGGAGCGTCGTTCTGGCCGACGATGCCAACGATGCGGTCGGCAACGCCGATCCATGCGTAGTCGAGTCGCTGCTCGTCTTTGAACTTGGTGAGACGGACGCCGCCGGTGCCACGCCCCTTGGTCGGGATCTCGTCGACCGAGGTCGACTTGGCCGTGCCGGTGTCGGTCACCGAGATGATCACGGCACTCTCTGAGGCTAGGCCGGCGGCGAGGATCTTGGCGTTGCCCTTGAGCGACATTGCCGCAACCCCCCGTGCGGCAGGCCCCTGGGTGCTGATCGAATCGACCGGGGCTCGAAGCGTTTGGGCATCGGATGTGGTCATCACGAACTCGGCGTCGTCGGGCGCCGAGAGGACCGCAACGATCCGATCCTTCTCGTCGAGCTTCATCACGAGCCGTCCGCTGGTGACCTCGATGATGGTGGCGAGTTCGATTCGCTTGGCCTTGCCGAGCGCGGTGACGAGCAAAACCGGAGGATCGACGGCATCGCCGGTGACGATCCCCGACAGCAGGCCGACGATGGTCTCGTTTCGATCGGCGACGAACACCTCGTTGGCGTCTCGGCCACGGCTGCGTCCGCCGACCTCGGGCAGGTCATTGGCGATCGTCGACAGGACTCGGCCGTTCGAGGTGATGGCCAGAACCGGCGACCGCAGCGAGGTGGTGAGGGTGTCGTCGATGACGTCGTGACGACTCGCCGTGAACGACTTGGACGTGCCGATGGGCTCCCTACCGATGAGGCCGGACGCCGACAGCGTGACAACGCATGGGTCGTCTTCGATGTCGGCAACCACCGATTCGACCAGCGCCTCCAGGTCGGGAACGTCGGAGGTGCCGATGATGCGCGTGCGGCGTGGCGTGCCGTAGTCCTTGGCCACTCTGGCCAGTTCATTCAGCACGATGGTGCGCTGTCGCTGCTCGGATCCGAGGATCTTTTCGAGCTCGGCGATGGTGGTGTCGAGTTCGGTTCTTTCCTCGACGAGTTCGTCGTAGGCCAGGGCGGTGAGGCGCCGGAGGCGAAGCTCGAGGATCCATTCTGCCTGCTCGTAGCTCAAGGTGAGTTGCTCCATCAGCCGCTCACGGGCCTCGGCCGAGTTCGCCGAGGTGCGAATGATCGACACGACCAGATCGATGTTGTCGATCGCAATGAGCAGGCCCTCGATGATGTGGAGGCGCTTGGTTGCCTCCCGCAACCGGAACTCGGATCGCTTGACAACGACGTCGAGACGGTGGTCGATGTAGTGCTGGCACAGCTCGTAGAGGCCGACCGTCGTTGGTCTGCCGTCGACCAGCACCACGTTGTTGACACCGAAGGTCTCTTCGAGAGGTGTGAGCTTGTAGAGCTGTTCGAGGAGGAGCTCCGGCTTGATGCCCGTCTTGGCCTCGACGACGAGACGCAGTCCCGATTTGCGGTCGGAGAGGTTCTTCACATCGGCGATGCCGGTGAGTTTTCCTCCGTTGACCAGCTCCTTGATCTTGGCGATCACCCGTTCGATGCCGACGAGGTAGGGGAGTTCGGTGAAGACCAGCCCCTGGCGGGCTCGGGTGACGTCGACGATCTCGGCTGTCGCTCGCATTCGGATCGAACCTCGACCCGTCTCGTACACGGTCCGCAGATCGTCGTCGATCGCCATACCGCCGGTCGGGAAGTCGGGTCCCGGGAGCACGGCCATGAGTTCGTCGATGGTCGGCCTGGGCCGACGCTTGGTCATGACGAGCTTGATGGCCTCGTAGACCTCGAGCAAGTTGTGGGTCGGCATGTTGGTGGCCATGCCGACCGCGATGCCCGAAGTGCCGTTGACCAACAGGTTCGGCAGAAGCCCCGGCAGGTAGATCGGTTCCTGCGTCTCGCCGTCGTAGGTGGAACGGAACTGGACGGTCTCTTCATCGATCTCCGAGATGAGGTCGATGGCCGCCCGCGTCAGTTTGCACTCGGTGTATCGCTGAGCGGCTGGGGGGTCATCGAGGGTGCCGAAGTTGCCCTGGGGATCGATCAGCATGACCGGTTTGGCGAAGTCTTGGCCAAGCCTCACGAGCGCGTCGTAGATCGCAGCATCGCCGTGGGGGTGGTACTTGCCCATGACATCGCCGACGACGTGAGCGCACTTGCGATGTGAGTTCTCCGGGATGAGCCGCATCCGATACATCGAGTAGAGGATGCGTCGCTGGACCGGCTTCAGGCCGTCTCGGACATCGGGGATGGCCCGAGAGGTGATGACGGACAATGAGTAGGCGAGGAATGATTCACCGAGTTCGTCGGCGACGGGAACGTCGATGACCTCGCGGGCGAAGGGGAACAATCCGTCGTTCGTAGCCATGTCCGTCTCCTTTCGGCTGCATCGATGACCAAAGGGTCGATGAGCAGAGGCTCGATGAGCAGAGGGACAGACGGTAGCGAACCCGAGACCCGCTTCAGGTGCGTCTCATGGCATTCGCCGGGTGTGGGCGGCGGAGTTTTGACGGCGGAGTGCGGGGCGGCAGAGTGTTGGGCGGCAGAGTGTTGGAGGCGGGGTGTTGGAGGTTGGGAGCGAGCAGCGGCGGAAGTGAGCGGCTATTTGCGGCGGCGGCGCCGATCGGCATCGATGCGCCGGGCGGCGCGAATGACGATGTCGAGTCGCTCGCTCAGGTTTTCACCTTCGGCAGGCTCGTGGTTTTCGGTGATCAGCTCTGGTGCGAGCGCTTCGAGAATGGCACTGACGCTGACGCCTTGTTCGGCGGCGAAGCCATGCCATTGGTCATGGGCGTTGTCGCTGACATAGGCATGAAGCGCTTTTCTTCCGTTGTCTTGCGACACGGTGATTCTCCGATGTGATGAGGTGCGGTGGTTGACCCATCGGCCGCAGACACGACGTCATGAGTGCGCCAACCATAATGCAAAAATGAACAGTGCAGGCGCTGCGACTCATCGTTGCAACAAAAACGACGAAGGTTTGGGCAGCTCAGACGGTCGAGGCCGTACATTAGTCAAGCTTTGGCGAAGTCGGTGTCTGCCCGTCTTGGCCACGCCTGCTGCTCACCCCTCCACGCTTTCTCTAGGGGCTTTTCTCCGCATCCGGTGGTGGATTTGGGTGCCGTTGATCGGTGACGAGTCGATTCTCGACGAGCTCATGGCGTTGGATGTAGGCGGTGGAAAAGGCCGTGACGGTGGCGAAGAGGGGGAGGGACAAGAGTGCACCCGCAATACCGAACAGTTGGGTTCCACCCAGCACGACGGCGATGGCCATGGCCGGATGCATATCGAGGGTCTGCGCGGTGATCCGCGGCTGGAGACCATAGTTCTCGATCTGCTGGTAGACGATGATTGCTGCGACGACCCAAAGGGCCTTGGCAGGGTCGACACCAACGGCAACCAGCACCGGGAGGATACCCGCGAGGTACGTGCCGATCGTGGGGATGAATTGGGAGACGAGTCCAACCCAGATCGCCAGCGCAATGGGCGACGGCAACCCGAGCGCCGCAAAGATCATCCAGTGAAACGTTGCGGAGATCACGGCGAGAATCGTGCGAGATGTGATGTAGCCGCCGGTCTTGGTGATGGCCAGTTCCCACACCCGCAAGATCTCATGTTGGCGTGCCGGTGGGAACACCGAGCATACCGACTGACGGATCCGTGGCCCGTCGGCCGAGAAGTAGTAGGCGAAGATCGTGACGGTCAGCAGCTGGAACAGCACATTGGCAATGGTCGAACCGAATCCGACGAGATCGCCGGCGAGATTGCTGGCGAACTTCGAGGCCTCGCCGCCGGGTTGGAGCTGGCCGAGGAGGTCGTCGGCGCTGACTTGGATGCCGACCGTGGTGTCAAGCCATTGCTGTGCGCTCTCGACGATTTCGGGTAATTCGTCGACGAGTTGGTTGAGCTGATCGGCGATGAGGGTGCCCATCATGGCGAAGAACACGATGATCGACGCCAGAACGCCAAGGAGGGTGACGACCGACGCGATGCCCCGTTTGACCCCGCGTCGCTCGAGCTTGTCGACGACGGGTTCGATGGCGAACGAGAGGAAGAGTGCCATCACGATCTGGGTCAGAAGGCTTTGGAGTTCTCGGACCAGCAGTACCGAAAGGAGGAGGGCCAGGCCTGCGCCCCACCAGATGAGGATCGCACGCCGAACCCACGGAGGCGGAATGCGTCGGTTCGGTGGCAGTGCTTCGACGCTCGTCACCCCCGAGATGCTAACGAGGCGTGGGCGATAGCCGGAGCCTGCGACCGGGGAGCGGGGTCGGGCTTCGGTCGATCTTGTCCCCACCAGTTTGGCATGGCGAACAGCGCCATCATCTGGTCGTCGCTGACCGTGCCAAGCGGTCGCTGGGTTCGGGGGTCGTGGACAACGACGACCGACGGCAAAGCGACGTCGAGTCGATCCAAGACGGTGGCGATCGATTCGAAGTCCCAGGCGCGAGGGGTGAGATGCGCCGGCAACATGACCGACCCGACGGTGGTCCACGAGCGATCACTCACGGGAAGCTGGGCCACCATCGACGCGGTGAGGTAACCGAGCGGCTCGTTGCCCCACCGGGTGACCGGGTTGGCGGATCGAATGGGTTGGGCTGTGTTCCAGTCGAGGTACTGCTGTGCCGACGACCCGTCGGGGATACTCGCCGGGTACGCGACCATCAACGAGTCGAGACGAGTTGCTGCCAGGCGAGCTCGGATGGCCGATCCGGCGATGTCGCTCTTGGCGGCGACGCCGACAAAAACCCCGATGGCCATCGTCATGAAGCCTGACACTCGTCCGAACCACAGCGCTTCGGCCAATCCGAGACCGACGATGACGAGCCCCAGTGCAAGTCCGGCCCGGGCGGCGATCAGGCGAGACCGTTCTGCGTCGCCGTTGCGCCGCCACAGGAAGGCAGCGAGCACTCGACCGCCGTCGAGCGGGGACCCCGGAGCGAGGTTGGTGATGGCCAACAACACGTTGACCGCCGTCAACCAGACACACACCGCCCCACCGAGCAGCCAGTATTCGCGGACATAGAGGAGCCACGCGAGTGATCCGAAGATCACGCTGCAGATGACGTTGGCTGCCGGCCCGGCGATCGCGATCTGGAATTCAGCACGCGGTGTTGGTGCCTGACGTGACAGCTTGGCCATACCGCCGAGCACCCATAGCGTGAGACCGATCACTCCGACGCCGTGCCTGCGAGCCATGATGGCGTGGCCGAACTCGTGGGCGAGCAGCGACACAAAAAAGAACAGTGCTCCAGCGCCGGACGCAAGCCACAGATCGGTGGTGCTGGCGGCCTGGTCGGCGCCGGGGAGGATCCGGAGTGCGAGCAGTACGGTGACGACGACACCGACGACCAGCGCGCTCCAGTGGATACCGATGGGAATACCGGCCACGCGACCCAGGCGGACAGTGTCGTTCATCGAAGGCGGTCGTTCATCGAAGGACGTCGTTCAGGAGTTGATCGAACATGTCACCAGTGTGGCGCGAATGATGCTCCAATGATGAGCGCGGCGTCCAGATGTTCGATCAGTCGAAGCTGGGGAAGGCAACCAGGCCGCCGCCATCGAGAATGATCTTCTGCCCGGTCATCCAACTGCTGGCGTCGCTGGCGAGGTAGAGAGCAGCGGCCGCGATGTCGTTCGGCTCGCCCAGGCGTTTGAGTGGATACTTCTGCGCCACCTCGGCTCCTCGTTCGCCTTCCCACAACAGGCGGGCGAAGTCGGTTTTGACCAGGCCGGGGCAGATGGCATTGACGCGCACCTGGGGGCCGAGTTCGGCCCCGAGTTGCTCGGTCATGTGCAGGAGTGCCGACTTGGTGAGGTCGTAGACACCGATGACCTCGTTGGTGCTCAAACCGCCGACCGACGAGATATTGATGACGACCCCACCGTGTTCCTTCATCGACTTCTGCCAAGCGAGCTGGGTCCAGATCAGAGGAGCGGTGAGGTTGACCTGCAGGGTCTTGTCCCACCGGCCACGATCGACGTCGATCATCGGGCCGGCATAGGGGTTGGTGGCTGCGTTGTTCACCAAGATGTCGAGACCGCCGAGTCGTTCGATCGTGGCATCGATGGCAGCAGCGGCGGCGTCGGAGTCGCCGGTGTTGGCTGCGATCCACTCACAGCCGTGGCCGATCTCGGCTGCTGCTTCTTCCAGGGTTTCCGCCTTGCGGGAGACGATCATCACGCGGGCGCCGGCCTCGGCGTACATGGTGGCGATTGCCTTGCCGATGCCACGGGATCCGCCGGTCACCAGGGCTACTTTGTCATCGAGTCGAAGGTCCATGGAGCCAGACGCTAATAGCGATCTCCCGTCTCGACCCAACTCACTCGCTCAGGACTGGACAAGGTCAGGTCTGCGCGAGCAAGACCATCATGACCAGCATCACGGCGATAAAGCTGACGAACAGCCACTCGACCCGGTTTCGCGTCACTCGCTCTGTC